>Ga0208820_1000409_pt1 | contig 33408 bp, 37 predicted proteins | sample June2015DPH_16_5_FD_184713 | JGI IMG/M metagenome (GOLD analysis project Ga0208820, IMG submission 184713) | Peatland microbial communities from SPRUCE experiment site at the Marcell Experimental Forest, Minnesota, USA - June2015DPH_16_40... | ecosystem: Environmental > Terrestrial > Soil >...
CACGACCAGGCGCTCCGCCATCTCTGCGACGAACTCAACGCCACCGAGACGATTTTTCCAGGTACGGATCTACGCCTGATTTACAAAATCGGCTCATGTTAATTTCTTCGTAGATCAGGAGTTCTGATGTTCCGGAGAACTGGAAAATCCCCCAGCCCAAGACGCGGATTCGATACGACCATGACTGTCCGAGATGCGGAGGTCTCGGCGGCTGGACGTGCAAGGCGGTGGGTCGGAAGATCGGTCGCGCTTGGCAGGTCTGCGACTGCGGCACGGTGGTCTCCTTTGCAGCGGCGTGAAGCTTCCGAGGAGCAGCACGGGTCAGTTTACGTTCGCCCCGCCCCAGCAACCCTCAAGGAAGCCCCCATAGTGTTTCAGATTAACCAGCGGCCCGGAATCCCGCCGCTGCGGGCCGGGGGTTGCGACCGCTGATGGTCTAGACCTGCTTGTGCCCGAGAGCACGACCCCATCGCTTCCCCGGTGTGATCCCGGCTGGAGACCCCCCCAAAAATTTTTTTCCCGCTTTACCCAGAGATTTTCGCAAATCGGGTATTAGGTAGTATGGCAACCGTATATTGCGAGGGTAGCTCAAAGGTAGAGCGTCCAGTCCAACTGGAAAATGGTGGTTCGAGCCCAACCCCCTCGCTCCAATTTGTTCGAATCGAGAAGGCTCTGGCGACCGAGCTTGTCATCGAGCATCACTATCTGCACCGCAAGCCCCTCGTCTCATGGGCATTCGGCATCATCCGCGACGGCCAACTCGTGGGTGTCTGCACGTTCGGCAAACCCATGTGGTCCGTGCAAGTCGGCGTTACTGGTGGTGCCCTTTGGGATGTAAGGAAGAACAAGGGACGTTGGCGGGATGTCTTCGAACTCAACCGTCTGTGGATCGCCGACGACGTGATCGACCATTGCATCGAGTCCAAATTCGTTGCATGGTGCCTGCGTGAACTCAAGAAGGAAAATCCCAGCCTAATCCTCATCTCTTATGCGGACGGCTCCGTCACCAACTCCGTCACGCGGAAGAACCACGTGGGCGTGGTCTACAAGGCGGGCGGCTGGATTTACACGGGATTGAGTTCGCCGTGGGTGGATATCACAATTGAAGGAAAAGACCATCGTTCGGTGCCGAAGAAGATGCAAGGCGAGAAGATCGGCAATCGCCGCACATGGGCAGGCGTTTCTATGGTACGTAAGAAGCGGTCACGGAAGCATCGCTACGTCATGTTCCTCAACCGCAAGGACGAGGCGCTGTTGGCTTGGAAACGGCTGCCGTATCCGAAACAGGCTGCTTGAGTTCTACCCGCCCATCTGGGCTGTCTATCAGAAACAAGGCTGGTTTAGAACCATCGCAAAGTTGGGCGCACCGATCTCACGGAACTCAGGGCCCCCATAAAGAGTCCAGCCGCAGAGCATTCAGTTCACGGTCGCCCCCGCCCCAAGTAGGCGCTGCACCGAGCGCAATAGAACATTCCCTGAAAATCAGTATTAGTCTGCATGAGCGCAGACCATACATACCAAACAACCACTCTAGCTGCCTATCCGTCTTGGGCGACCACAACCTCAACCGCAACCGCACCAGTCTTCGCGTATCCGGGGGGCAAAACCAGACTTTCTAGGACATTCGTTCCTTATTTCCCCCAGACAGGCGGGACGTTCTGCGATGTATTCGCCGGACGGGGCAATGTTTTCTTCGCCGCCGCATCCACATTGCAATACGGCAGTTGGTGGATCAACGACATCCGCACGATCCCATGGTTCACCAACATGCTTATGTGCGGAGACTCGGTTGAGGTAGTCGAGCGCACCCGTGCCAACTACGAACGGTTGTCTGCCGCTCCTGAATCCGTAGAAGCAATTCTGAACGAGCCCCGGATGACATACAGCGGCGGCGGGTGGGCTGCCGGGTTTGGCTCCGACGTGAACATTGTCAGCCGGGATACCTACGGCAAGCGGCTGATCGCAGGGCAACGGCTGCTAACGCAGTGCGGGGCGAGATTCACTGATTGGGACTGGAAGCGAGTAGTCGAGCAACTCGGCGAAGGTGACTTCGTATATTTTGATCCGCCGTATATGAATGCATCCGTCCGCCCCTACAGTGCGACGGACTTGAACCACCGGGAGATGGTAGACATATTGGCTCGCGCCAAGTTCGGCTGGGCGTTGTCGGAATACCCCGACCCGCTGTACATCGAGGCGTTCGGACGCCCCATTTGGCAGCAGGAGCAGAGTTGTGCCATGTCCATCAATCGCCGGACGGATCGCCGGATGGAGTGCCTATGGGTTAGGGCATCTGGTGATCGGACATCGGGTGGCGTGACTTTGACGATGTGAGAAGACCCAGACTGATAACATGTTCGCGACTGAGCAGCCATTTTTTGTAGACGGGCTCAAGCTCCTCAGGCTTGTGGTTGCATCCCTTGGTGGTCATTTCGTCTCTCCGCCTGCGACCAAGCGGCCTCGATGATGCTCGTCACCGACTCACCTGACAGGTAACGCTTTTCATAAAAAGCACGACCGAGAACCAGCGTGACGTACTTGATACGCTCGTCTTGAAGGGCGTTGCTGACGACAGGGATGAGGCGGTTACGCTCCGCTATCACGGCGTCTTCAGAGAGCCCGCTATAGAACTGAAGCATCTTTGCCGCTTGCCCGCCGTGCTCTCGCATCGTTATCGGTGAATCGCCTTTGTTGAGGTACAGTGCTTGCGCCATTGCACCCGCCAGTGTGATGAAGGCAGCCTGACAGCCCCGTATAAAGCCTTCTGCCGTTCCTTGCAAGTCCTTAATCTCGTCCGCAGTTATTGCCTCTCCTGTTGCGGTCATTGCTTCTAAGTGGTCGGCGGCTGCATCGTAATAAACGCTTCCACGGTCGTTAAACATCATGCGAACGATTTTCACACCTTGAAGCCACGCCGCCACAGCGTGCCCAGCCTCGTGGACGGCAGTGTCCTTTCCGTTATGATGCGCTCGATATTCTGCTTCTTGACGACGCTCTTCTGGTGTCGCCGAGAGAAATCCGGCGTGGACACTAGTGGACTTCGAACGTGCAGCCTGTCTCGATTGGTGGACCGCTCGCCGCTGAAGCCGTTCTCGTTCTTTGCTCGCTCGGCTCATGTTTTCAGTGATAACCGAAGCTGCTGGGGCTTTGATAGATAACGGCAGTCACCACTGGCGGAGCTACGCGGCAGACTAAAAAGTTTCACCAAGAGTTTTACCAATCAGCCCAAATACCAAGGTTTGGCTCGCCAAACTCGGCCAGCAAGACGTTCGCTGGCGTCACACGGGGCAGGGCCGTACCGCATACGAGGCATACGAGGACCGAGTTGTTCAAAGGGGTGGCGTGCCTTTCAGGAGGCCGATTCTGAAGGGATTTGGCTGCCGGGAGGGGGTTTGGGTCGGCTGGGGCGTTTCAGAGGTGCTGGCAGCCTTTGTGACCAGCTTGGCGAGCGTTCTCTGCGCGGCACGGTCTGTGGCTGGCGCAGAACAAGCCCTTGTAAACAATCGGCTGATGTCGAATTGGTGACCAATAAACGCCGACAATCCCGTCACGGGCGAAAGTCAAGAGCTACCTGAAAGTTCTCGCTGCTCCGGGCTTCGACCTACCGCACAGGTCGAGGTCGTACAGCGCGGACGAAGACGGGGATAGAGCCAGATGCATACAATCGGCGGCATTCGTCGGGACCCCTGCGGGCTGCCGGAGTCTCGACCTTGGCTAAAATGTACTCGCCTTCCCACCGCATAGTACAACGGCATGTCTCAATGCCTTGGCAAACCGGGGTCCAGATGTGTTTCCCGACAGCGTAAGAAGTTGGGACCAGTCACTCTGAATAGTCACACCCTCTGGGTACTTCGAGTCGATTCTAGTGACAGTAATCAATTTCTTGAAGTTCGTAGTTTTGAAATCCTCGCCGCAGGTCCACTCACCACTACATAAAGAATCCACGGTGTCTGGGTCGATGTCACCGAGGTTAAAACCTATTGTGTTTGTGGCGTTGTCTGAAGGATTGGTTTCAGATTTGAAGATCGTCCTGATAATGCCGTGACAGCCGTTGAAAGTTAAGTATGAATTATCGGTAGACTTTTCCTCCTCGTGGAGAACGAAATGAAAGTCAATGAAACCGTTGGCTTCAACAAAGTCATGTAACCAATCGGTAGTCTGCTGTAAATCTGTCTTCCAGTTCTTTCGGGGTGCGGTGACTTGGTTTTTGGGCATAGCCGCCGCTTCCTGTTTATCAGGGAGAGCGAGAAGAGCATGTGCTGGCAACTGGAGCAACCGTTTCGCATCGTTAATCGGAACTGCAAAATTCAAGTTCTCTCCACTTTGAATGCCAGAACTCGTGATGCCGACGACTTCTCCTGCCAGATTGAACAACGCTCCACCGCTACTGCCATGAGAGATGGGCGCAGTGATCTGCAAGAGCTTGCGTCCTGCCCCTTCCCCATCGCTTCGGATTCCGCTGACAATACCGTTTGACACGGTTGATTCGAGCGAAAGCGGACTGCCTATCGCCACAACTTCTTCTCCGACTTCAAGTCGGTCGGAATCTCCCAAAACGACTGTCTGAAAGTTGTTCCCGTGAGCCTTGATGACGGCGACATCACGGTCCTTGTCGAATGCAAGTACCCCATCGACGACGAAAACAGGACCGTCAGGGAGCTTGATGACGGCAGAGCTACCGCTCTTGATGACGTGGTAATTAGTCACGACCCAGCCGTCTCTGCTTACGAGGAAGCCGCTCCCTTGGGCGATAGGGTTCCCTCCTTTGTCCGCCATGACGATTGATACGACGGCTCCCTTGGCTTCCTTAGCGATGGTTGCAGTGTCCTTTCGAGGATGCTGCGGCTTCTGTAGAGAGGTAGGCTGCTGTCCAAGTAGAGGCATCGCCAACAAGAGGACGGTCAACAAGAGATGTTTTATCACTGGCAGTCCTATCAAGAAAAATCCACCCTCCGCCCGTGCACAAAAGAACCCGGAATCATGACAACCTAGCCCTAGTGTGGACTTTTCCGAAGGCGAGATAAAGGTTACCGCCGTAAGGCTTGCGGTTCCATGCTCCCCCCCAGTCCCTTCGAGTAATCACCGCTGATCACCTTGGTGCCATTGACGCCACGGGCCGCTTTGGTAGACTAGTGGCAGCATCAGGACAGCGCGAAAGCGCGACCAACCGACTTGGAGAGCACGGTGGTATAGGGCTTAGGCCCGATGCGGCAGAAATGCAAAGTTCTCCACGACGAAGCCGCCTGATGTTGGGCGGCGTTTCTTTTTTGGTTACACCTGATGCCCATTTTGACTCAAAGGAGCCATGGGCATGAACAGACCCTCGTTGACAGTTCCTGCTGGAATTCCTCCCCACCGTACAAAAATCGCAACGACTGACGGCATCCGACTACTGATCCCGATCAAGGATTTGCGGGAGGTGTACCGCAGCCCTCGTGGAAAACCACGGCATTACAGCAAGGGCAGCAGCCGTAACAGTGGCCCACCGACGCCGTCGCGGATCGAACAGATTCGAGCACGGTTCACCGAAGTCCGAATCGTGCGATCAGGACAGGGGAAGCGATGAACGGCCATCTCAGCCACGTGACACAACTATCTTTTCGGAGGGATCAATGATTACTGACGAGACCACGAAGCACCGTGTTTACCAGAATGTTTTGAAAACTGCTCAAAAAAGGCTTGAACAGGCAATACCCGGCTCAACGGAGGGTGCGTTCGCTCACCTCTCGTTGGCTGGAGTTGTGAATCTACTTTTTCTGCTGAGAGGCGAGTGGGGCTCGATTGGGGAGTATGTGACGACACAGAAGGCTCTTCGAGAACTCGTCGGTGACGAATTGCTGTGGGCTGAACCCAAGAAGCCCATACCCGCACCCCTTGAATTGGTTCACTAGAGACAGTTGGCACAGTCAATGGCTGAACATCGTGTGTCAGAAAAGGGGGCCGAGAGGGGACTTATGAAAAAGCCACTCATAGTTTCCGGGCTTTACCGCATGGATTACTGCGTGTTCTCCGGAACTGGCGTCACCAAGCGCGGGCAGTATGTCAGTCTGCTTTTCGCAGAGACCTTTCTGGCGCAGCAGAACTACGATGTCCGAATTGGTGACGCCTTCGTCGCCTGTGGAAGCTTCTGCGAGAACTCACCGCACGCTGGCGGCAACTCGCAGTTCGTTATCACTCGCAGGCGCGGTGCATTGCACAGGGATTGGACACAGAGGTCAGACCCATGAGCAAAGACGGTGCAGACAGTTTCAAGCACGTATACCACAACGGGCCGATGGGCATCGAGCAGGTTCGTGAGGCTCTCGGGTTCACCCCGGACTATTGCCCGATGCGTGGTGGCAAGCCGCTGGACGGACTGCAGTATGACAGCGCGATCCACAACCGCATTAAGTCTTGGTTCAAGGGCATCGACCTCACTGACCGTGAGAAGGTCATGAATGCATGGGTCAAGGCTCACAACTTTGACCTCTGGTGGATCGGGAAGGCCAAGGTCAGCAACATACACCAGAAGCTGAGAGAAGCGAAGGCCCTGACCGACGAGGAACTAGCTCAAATCAGCAATTGGAACGGAGTCGTTCCCCCAGCGGCTCTGTCTGCTCACGGAGTCAAGGAGCCGATGGGTTGGGCTGCATTCGCAGGGCATCTCCAAAACGTGAGGAAAGAAGTCGCCGATTTGGAAAAGTTGGTCAAACTCAAAGACAAGAGGTCATGAGTCGCTCAGCGGCTCTCGAATGCACCTTGTCCGAGCCACGAACCACCGGAGCGGAAACCATGAACTTCATAGGAGCAACACGCAAACAGTCGGGAAAGAACATCAACGATGACGCCTTCGCCGTCTTCAACGGAACGTTTGCCTTCCTGCTTGACGGTGCAGGGAACGCACGAGGTGCTGCCAAGCGATGTGCCGATATCATCCGGCAACAATACCAGCAGCAAAGCCTAATGCCGCCGTTCCCGCACCTCATCAACCTGCTGAACATGACCCTCATCGGACTCGACGCTGAAAGCACGTTCGTCGGTATCGAAATTAAGCAAGGCAACTTCTTATCTGGTGTGTCTTGCGGCGATTCTCTTGTGTATGTCATCCGTGACGGGAAGCTCTTGCGGATCAATGAGAACACGAAGCCACCTCTGGGTACGAGCAGGCCGGACATCTACTGGATGACGTTTGCCCTGAAGAACGACGATGTAATCGTCGTTGCTTCGGACGGGGTGACGCTGGACAAATATCGTCTCGCGCAAACCGTACAGCGATACATGCTGAGGCACGACGAGATGGCTGAGGCTCTGTTAAAGGTGCAAGCGGACTGTTCGGACGATGCCACGGTTATCACAACGCTCGTACGAAAGGGCTGAATTACGAACTGGAGCGACAAAATAGAGGCTTGGAAAAGACGGTTGCCTGCGGCCTTGTGGGAGGCGATGGTAGCCAGTGGCCGGAATAGGCCATGCACATGCAACAACAGACCCGACCTTCTTGGTTGGCGGTGCATCTCGCTGTCCCAACGCCAGCCCGACGACAAAGAGAAATAGCGGTCGTTGGAATCGTGCAGGAAACGGGTCAACTTGCAAATAGCAAAGAGCCTGCACCTCCATATTTCAAGGTGCTTATTACCTTTGTAAGGTGTTCTTGCCATAACCACCATGACATCATGCAGGCGGAATGAATTTGTGTGAATCCGTAGAGAATTCAAGAACCACAACATCTTTACCGACGGCATTGCTGGTCTCAATCGAGGGGCAGTCATGGCGACAACAACGCAAGATACTCAAATTCGCTTATTTGAAACACCGCGTCCGACCACTCTCAGGCAAGTAATGGCCCAACAAGTGACCACCTTCTTGGTGGCGGGCATCGTGAACCCATTCGGCCCGACACTTAATGCAGTCGTGGCAGCGGGTATGCTGGACCCCGGCGTAACGTTGCCGATTATGCGACTGATGCTCAATCCGTTCAGTCAGGAAATAGAGACTCTTGGAGAAATCTCTGTGGCCGAGTCATGGCGTCCCTCAGCCGTAATCTACCCCCTGTTTGACCTTCCTTTCGGTAGCTGTCCTACGCTTGTGCTTCCCAGCCAACTTCTTGACGCTGAAAGGGCTGCCTTGCTTCATGCAGATTTCCTCCAGAGGTTCGATGATGCACGTCGCGTGCTGGAAGACGTGAAACAGTTTTTCGGTAACCCGTGGGACCGGGTTTCAATGGAAATGCATCGTTCAACAGCAGAGATGAAGAATCCTATAACAGAGGCGAAGAGACCGTTGGACGAGAAAGAAGCCACGGATTTGGCTGGGTTGCTCCTATCTGAAAAACACGTTAGACCGGAGTTTCAGGCATTCTTGTGCGCATGGCGAGGGTCGATCACGCACATTGCTCCCGGTCTCGCGACCATGAGCTTTAATGAATTCGCTCACGTTTTGGCACACCTCACATTTTCATGCCATACTCCGGATTTGTCAGGCAGTCAAGCTTAGGCTCTTGGCGGGATTGGCTGGGAGGTCGGCTCGATGTCAACCTCGAACAACCAAGACCTGTCGAAATGGGGATCAAGCCCCCAACAGCGTAAGACCGACTTGGGAAGCTCGTCACAACGTTGACGCACGGGTCTTCCCTTTTTCTAGTCCAGTGAAATGTCATCCGACAGTCTCAACTTCCGCAGAGCAACAGAGCAACCTTGAGTTCGTCTATCTTCTGGCTCTCGCAGGGGGTGGGATGCCACGGGTGATTGGTCTAAGGCCCACGAATCTGCTCAACAGGACGAAGGCAAGGATGGCTCGTGGGTGCATGCCTACCCCATAGGAAAGAGGGCGACGAGTGCAACGCAGCCTATTGGTATCGCCGGGCTGGCAAGCCCGTTTGTCGAGAGCCAATGGATGCGGAATGGCTCAGCATCGTGAGAGAGTTGCTGGCAAAAACCCTACAAGGCTGACGAGACGGATGACCCAGCGACAACTTGCCGCCAAACAACTCAAATAAGGCAGCCTCGCGGTGAGAGGTAGAAGCAAACGATAACGATCCTGATCTCAAGACACTGCGCACTGCCTCCGCACTACGTCGATCTTGAACGTCCTAGTTTGTCCGGTTCGGAAGTCCATTATGCAAAATGCCTCAGGACTCGACGCAGGCTGAACCTTGCCCACAATGTCACGATAGCGCACCACGGCATCGGTTTGCCCCAGCGGGAAGTCTGTCTCGAAGATGATCGCCTCGATTGCGACTGCATCGTCGCCCGCACCATCACGGCTGCCGATCACGTTCGCAATTCTTCGTAGCCATCGATTCTTCAAATCGCCGTGTGAGGCAACGATAACAAGTCGAGCTTGCGCACGACTTAGCGCAACGTCGAGCAGACGCGGGCCATTTTCATCATTATCAAGAAACTTGCCATTGGCAAGGACGGCATCGAAAATGATTGTATGACACTCCGAGCCTTGCGCTCGATGGACAGTGCTTACCTTCACGCCGGAGATATTTTTTCGTCGCAGGTTGCTTTTCAAGACGCTACGCTGGGCTCGGTAGGGACAAAGAACCGTGATTTGATCCGACGAAAGCGTCGTGAGCAGCCTCACGACTAAGTCCCCTACAAAATCGGCTGAAGCGAATCTCACGGGACCGCCGTACTTGCTGTTGAATGCCCCTTCCTGCTCACAAATCTGCAAGTAGACATTCTTACGTCCCATTGGTGCCACGTCACGCACCACTCGTTGCGAATGCCAAATTGAATCGGTTTCACAGTCTTCAGCAACGACAAGCCTGCCCTCATAGAAAACATTACCCACAACGTCGCAAATGGACTCCTCCATTCGGCTCTGTTCGTTCAGGAGGCAGGTTCCGCGCTTTTGTTTGTAAACAAACATCGACTCTCCGAGCCATTTCTTCGCGAGCGGGTGACCTGACTGAAGCACGGGCGCAAGCTGTCGATCATCACCTGCGAAAATGACATGCCTGCCAAGAGGAGCTAGAGCCAAGGCATGCGCGATGCCGACTTGGCTGGCTTCATCGAACACAACTAAATCGAAGGGGCGGCGTGCATACAGAGCCTCAAAGCTAAATACGGCCCCAGTTGTCGTCATCGCGGCAAGCTGAGCTTGATCGATGGGTTTCGGAATCTGCGCTCGCAGACCTTTGATCTGATCCTTCCACGCTGCATATTTGCTCACATCGGATGGGTCGGGTACTTGGGTTTCGAGATCAGCGAGGCGTCGGATCAGGTTCTCGTCAGGGGTAGGGAGAAGATGTTCTCGCCCTTTGTACTTCGAAGCAACAAAATGGTTCCCAATCCGCAAGCACTTCTTTCGAAGCCGACCAGCACCACGGTCAGAAAGGGAAAGAGATTCCAGTTGCTCATCGACAGAGATGAGCGCGAGATCGACAGCAGCGTTCGTCGTTGAGAGAAGGAGAACTTTGGCTGTAGGTCGCTGGCAGAGGTAGTGCGCAAGCATCGCACCTAGCGTGTACGTCTTTCCAGTTCCGGGAGGACCCCACAGAAAACCTTGTTCGCGGTCGAGGAGCCCGAAAGCTTGGCGTTGGGCACGGCGCAGGGTCGGAAAACCTTCGATGTGATCGACATCCGCCAACTCCTCTATTTGGGAGTGATTTATTTTGTCCAGCCAGACCAAGCACTGGGTCGCCCAATCTGAAGCCTCCCAGCAATCGCGGAGTGCTTCCAAGTACCGAGGCGGATATACCCGGATTTCCTGTCCTTTATTCGGCGGTGGACTGCTCAGGTATCGGATGTTGAGTTGATTGTTATCCGGAATCACCGAGAGCACATCCGCCGATCCCGTAGGTGGGCCGAGCCACCAAGCGGACGCCCCTTCCAGAGATTCATCCAACGAACTTGAGCCGTTGATCGGCTTCACAAATACTTTGCAGATGTTCGCTTGGTGGGAAATATCGGTAATCTCAAACCGAAGAGACTTGGATGATACCCGCGATTCCTCATCGATTCCATCGACGATTTCGGTAATCGCGGCACCGATGCTCTGCGTGGTCATCTCACTACGTCCACAAACATCGTTCCCCCCTCGTTAATACAGGAATGCGGAGCGTGTTACGACTGCGTCATGAAGAACGATTCTATGGGCACAGACGGCTGGCTCCAAGTTACCCACGCGCACTGGACTGTGATTTGAATCACACCTGAGATGGCGAGTTCGCCTTCCTCCCTTTCTCGATGTTCATGTGCGAGTTGATCGGATTTGCTCGATCTTGCCAGAACAACTTAAGGAATTGAGCGAGCAGAGGGCGACAGTCGCGTGGGCATTTCTGTAACGACACATCAATGCTGTGGCGCGAGCGCAGACGTTGGTAACCAATTGCGAGAGTACGACTAGTCTTTGACGCCGCATGTGTATCTCTTGACAATGGAAATGAGGAAGCCCGATGTCCGAAGAAATCACGTTCTCCATTCGGTATGGACGCCCTCTGACCCGCACCGAAATTCAGGTATTCACGTTTATGGAAAACGAGCGAGAGGCGATTGAGCTTTCGAAGTTCACCGTCCTGCCTGAAAACGCCACGTATGAGCAGATCGACGAAGCTGTGGGAATGGCGCTTGCATACCAGAAGATGTTGAGTGGCCCCTGCTCTAATGCCGAGATCGCCGATGCAGAACAGCGCAATAATCAAGAAGACACAAGATTCAGGCCGAACTGACTACTTGACGGATGAAAACAAATGAGTGCGGTAACTAGTGTCGCTGCGACAATCTACGCAGCCAGCGTCCCGCAGCCCGGTCGCCCGAACGAAGACGCCTTGTTCGTCGGTCGGCAGGCGGGCGCTCCACTGGCAGCCGTGTTCGATGGTCAAGGGAATGCGGAGGGGGCTGCCAAGAAGGCCGCTCGCCAGTTGGAACGCCTGTACACCGAAAGCGGAGGCAGGGTGGACTGGACACGAACCGCGAAGCTTCTGGATTCTCATCTGCTGGGCGTGAACAAGAGCACCATGGTCGCCGCGAGCCTTCTTGAAGACGTTATTTCCCTCTGTGCAGTCGGTGATTCTAGGGCGTACCTCGTCCGGGACGGTCAAGCGAACATCCTTACAGAAAGCGCAAGCAAGCAGAAACTGGGAAGTGGAGCAATTCAGCCGCTCATAAAGGAGTTCGGGGTTCAAGGCCGAGACATTATTCTTTTGATGACTGATGGTGCGTGGACGCACTTCAGCCTCTACCAGCTTGCCCAAACCGTGATGAAGAATCTTCTGAATCTGCCCGAACTCTCGAATTCCATCCTGAAGCAGGCGTCGAAGAGCGGCATCTGTGATGACATGACGGTTGCGGCTTTTGTCATTCGGATCCCAAAATGACTTTGCACGACTTTCACGTCACTCGCTGAAGCCAAACCCCTTCGGGGCTCACACTCGCGCTGTCCGGGCTTTGGTGGGATGCAAGGCTGCTGTGTTCGGATTTCCGGAAAGCCTCAACTTGGTTCAGAGCACGCCTCGCATTTGTGGTAAATAGAAGGGTTCAGGTTGCGCCTTGAGGGGGGACGCAACTCTGGATGTATCATTGGCTTTCACCCCAAGATGTGTACGGCATATCACGCAAAGTATTTTGCGTATGAACTGACAAAACGGTGCGCGTCCAACAGCATGGAGAAGCTGGCTGCTTCGCTGGCTGACGCTCAAGTTGACCTGAACCCCCATCAGGTCGAAGCCGCGCTGTTCGCTTTCCGATCACCACTCTCGAAGGGGGCGATCCTCGCCGACGAAGTCGGTCTCGGAAAAACGATTGAAGCCGGGATTCTCCTATCCCAGAGATGGGCTGAACGCAAGAGAAAGATTCTCATCATCGTCCCGGCAGCCCTTCGGAAGCAGTGGCATCAGGAGCTTTCAGACAAGTTCTTCCTGCCTTCGGTCATATTGGAGACCAAGACCTTCAACGAACAGATTCGAGAGGGGAATCTGAACCCGTTTAACCGCTCCGAGATCGTCATCTGCTCATACCAATTTGCACGCTCCAAGGAGCCGTACCTTCGGCAGGTCGCATGGAATCTTGCCGTCATTGACGAAGCGCATAGGCTCCGAAACGTCTACAAGCCCACAAACAAAATCGGAAACGCTCTCAAGGGTGCTCTTGCACCCTTCGACAAGCTGCTTCTGACCGCAACTCCTCTCCAGAACTCGCTCCTCGAACTCTTCGGCTTGGTTAGCATCATCGACGAGCACATCTTTGGGGACATCAAGAGCTTCAAGAGCCAGTTCGCACGGTTGGAGACGGATGGCGACTTTCGCTCCTTGCGTGACCGCCTGAAGCCAATCTGCCAGCGGACATTGCGGCGTCAGGTGCTCGAATATATTCCGTTCACCAACCGCATTGCATTGGTGGAGGAGTTCATCCCCAGCGAACCGGAACAGAAGCTCTACAATCTCGTCTCCGATTACCTGCAACGTCAGAACCTCTACGCTCTTCCAGCAAGTCAGCGCCAGTTGATGACTCTTATACTCAGACGGCTCTTGGCTTCATCGACATTCGCTATTGCCGGAACGCTGAAAGGACTGGCGGACAAGCTAGAAAAAGCCGCAGACGCGCAAAAACCAGTCGTGGAGCCGCCCCAAGAGGTCGCTGAGACGTTCGAGAGCTTCGAAGAACTTGAGGATGAATGGGAAGGGGAGGACGACGAGAACGAGACCGACGAGAAACCCGACCCGCGAGTGCTCAGCCCGGACGAGCTAGAAAAAGTGGCGGAAGAGATAAAGTCGCTCCGGCTGTTTACTGAATTGGCGAACTCGATTGCCAAGAACTCCAAGGGCGAACGGCTTCAAACAGCGCTGAAGAGGGGGCTTGCGGAAGCCAAGAGTAAGGGCGGCAGGGAGAAGGCGATCATCTTCACCGAGTCCACCCGGACTCAGGAATACGTCCGATCCATTCTTGAATCAATAGCCCACTACAAAGGCAAGGTTGTCCTGTTCAACGGCTCCAACAACGACGCGAAGTCGAAGGAAATCTATCAGAACTGGCTGAAGATGCACGCAGGCACCGACTACATCACGGGTTCCAAGACCGCCGACATGCGGGCTGCGTTGGTCGAGTATTTCCACGACGAAGCGATAATCATGATCGCCACCGAAGCCGCCGCAGAGGGAATCAATCTTCAGTTCTGCTCGTTAGTCATCAACTACGACTTGCCGTGGAACCCACAGCGCATCGAGCAGCGCATCGGACGCTGCCATCGTTACGGTCAGAAGCATGATGTTGTCGTCGTGAATTTCCTAAACAAGAAAAACGCCGCTGACCAGCGCGTCTACCAGCTACTGGATGAAAAGTTCAAGCTCTTCAGCGGTGTCTTCGGGGCAAGTGATGAAGTGCTGGGCAGCATCGGCTCTGGAATCGACTTCGAAAAACGCATCGCCGACATCTACCAGAAATGTCGAACTGAGGAGCAAATCCAGTTCAATTTCGACCAGCTACAGGGGGAGATGGAGCTACAGATCGACGAGCGCATCAAGCAAACTCGGCAGAAGCTTCTTGAGAACTTCGATGAAGAGGTTCACGAAAAGCTTCGCATCAATCAGCGTGAGAGCAATGAAGTCAAAAACAAGTTTGACCATTGGCTGTGGGAACTCACGCGCTTCTATCTCCAGCCCTACGCTAAGTTCGAGGATGGGCAACCCGGATTCACTCTTATCAAGAACCCTTTTCCCGAAGAACAGATTCACCCCGGCCCGTATCGCAGCGGGCAGAATGTCGATGATGCCAACCTCTACCGTCCGGGTCACCCACTGGCACAGAAGATCGTCGAGCGGTGCAAAGCTTTCACGCCTGATCCAAAGAGTTTGTCATTCGACTATTCCCATTCCGGCAAGAAAATCTCTATCCTCGAATCCCTAATTGGGAAAAGCGGGTACATCAGCGTCGTTTGTCAGACGATGACGGCGCTTGAAATTGAAGACTTCGTTCTGCTCAGCGGAGTGACTGATGACGGCACGACGGTTGACGTTGAGCAGTGCCGTCGCTTCTTTTCACTGAACGCCGCAGAGTCTCCCGTCGAGGGAGACGCCGCCGTGCCCACAAGCCTCCAAGCTGCGCTGGAGGAAGGATTGCAGAGGCAGAAGAACGAACTGCTGGCGACCTTGACTGAGCGAAACGCCTCTTTTTTCGAGTTGGAGTTGGATAAACTTGATCGCTGGTCAGACGACCTCAAAGTTGGGCTGGAATATGAGTTAAAGGAACTCGATAGGCAAATTCGTGAGGCAAGGCGATCCGCGCAGATCGCACCTGCGTTAGCCGAGAAGCTTGCGATTCAAAAGCAGGTGCGGGAACTTGACGCAGCACGCACTCGCAAGCGCCGGGAATTGTTCGATGCGCAGGACAGAATCGACAAGCAGCGGCAAGATCTGATCGAGACAATAGAGAAGAAGCTTCAACAGGATTGCAACGAGACCTTGGTCTTCACAGTGCGCTGGTCGCTTGCCTAGAAACGGATCGAGTAGAAGCCATGAGTAATAAGAAGACAAAGCTGGAATTGACGTGGATCGGCAAGGAAAATCGTCCACGACTGGAACCCCGCATCCTGCTAGAGGATGTGACTAAGTCACACCACGCGAAGCGACGTGTTTCAGAGGATGACTTATTCGACAACCGCCTGATCTTCGGCGACAACTTGCTTGCACTCAAGGCGCTGGAACAGGAGTTTACGGGAGAAATCAAGTGCATCTTTATCGACCCACCCTACAACACAGGCTCCGCCTTTGAACACTACGATGATGGAGTTGAGCATTCGCTGTGGCTGTCGTTGATGCGTGAGAGGCTAGAACTGTTGTGGCGGCTCCTAAAGAATGACGGAGCCCTGTGGGTCATCATTGACGATCACGAGGGGCAATATCTGAAGGTGTTATGCGATGAGATATGTGGTAGAGGCTCTTTTGTTTCAAGCGTAGTTTGGGAGAATTTTTACGGCAGAAGCAATGCGGCGGCAATTTCTCCTAGCCATAACTATCTCTTTGTTTATTCGCGTCTAGGACAAGACTGGAAGCACGTAAGGAATCTCCTGATTCGGGATGAGAAGAGCGCCAGCAAATATAAAAACCCAGACAACGATCCGAGAGGCCCGTGGCGACTTGGGCCGATTTTTGCGTCGGAGGAGCGTCATGAAGGGCTCATGTACACGGTCAAGACTCCTTCCGGTCGAACGGTTAAGCCACCAAAAGGAAGTCACTGGCGGATGTTAGAAGATGAGTTTTGGTCGTTAGTTAAGGATGGACGCATCACTTTCGGCGCGGACGGCGACAACAATCCAGCGATAAAGCTTTACCTCCAAGAGGTTCAGAGCGGATTGGTGCCAAGAAGTTGGTGGCCGCATACTGAAGTAGGCCACTCGCAAGAAGCAAAGCGCGAGATTCAAGCCCTCTTTCCCGACATGATTCCATTCTCTACTCCCAAACCAGAGCGCCTTATGGAACGAGTGATCGCGATTTCTACAAATCAGGGCGATTGGGTTCTAGATTCTTTTGCAGGGTCTGGGACGACTGGTGCAGTCGCACACAAAATGAACCGCCGATGGATCATGGTCGAACTGGGAGACCACTGCCATACACACATACTGCCCCGGATGAAAAAAGTCGTGGATGGAAGCGATACAGGCGGAATCACGGAATCCGTCGATTGGAGCGGAGGCGGAGGCTTTAGGTATTACCGTCTCGCCCCTTCTCTGCTCGAAAGGGATAAGTTTAGAAACTGGGTCATCAGTAAACAGTACAACGCCGCCATGCTCGCTGAAGCGATGTGCAAATTCGAGGGCTTCACGTATGCCCCTAGCGACATAGCATACTGGATACACGGGCACTCGACTGAGCAAGATTTCATTTATGTGACGACTCAGACCCTCACGCGAGAGCAATTGCGGAAGTTGAGCGACGACGTGGGCGAGAACCGTTCATTGCTGGTTTGCTGTTCGGCTTTTCGAGTCAAAGATGTTTCGCAATTCGCAAACTTAACGATCAAGAAAATCCCCAAAATGGTCTTGAATCGCTGCGAGTGGGGCCGGGACGACTACAGCCTAGAGATCAAGAATCTGCCGGAAGCGCCCCCATCCCCTGAACCCGCCCCGGTCGCCCCGACCAATGGACGAAGGAAGACCACTAACGGTTCGATGAATTTGTTTGAGGCGGCAGCAGAGGAGAAACACAGCCGATGAACGCCGACGTGAACGCTATTGCAAACCGCCTTAGCCTACGGGCACCGCAAAGGGATTCTCTTGAGATTCTGGCAAGAGTCGCTGAATCATTAGCTCTGGATCGAGTGGTTTCCGGCTCACTGCAACTGGACATCAGCAGTGCTCTTAAAACGATCCAATCGGAATTTAAGACCGTCACCGATTTTGAGCGAGACTTCCCCTCACTTTGCTTTGCGCTGGCAACGGGCGTGGGCAAGACCCGGCTCATGGGTGCCTTCATCACGTACATGTTCCGGCAGAAATTGAGCCGCCATTTTTTTGTCCTTGCGCCGAACCTGACCATCTACAACAAGCTCATCACGGATTTCACGCCCAATACGTCGAAGTATGTGTTCGAGGGGATAGCGGAGTTTACGACGAATCCACCGGAGCTAATCACCGGGGACAACTATGAGAGTGGGCGCGGCGTTCGAAGCTCAGAAGTCTTTGGAAAGTCTGGCGATTTGTTCGACACGAGCCCAATTCACATCAACATTTTCAACATCTCAAAAATCAATAGTGAGGTTCGTGGCGATAGGGCACCCCGGATCAAACGGCTTAGTGAGTATATCGGGCAGAGCTACTTCGACTATCTGGCAGGTCTTCACGATTTGGTACTGCTGATGGATGAATCGCACCGCTATCGGGCAAGCGCGGGTGTACGGGCGATAAATGAATTGAAACCAATCATTGGACTGGAACTCACCGCGACTCCTCACGTCGAAATGGGCGGCGAGCCAGAACCATTCAAGAATGTGATCTACAGCTATCCCTTGTCCGCCGCCATGAAAGACGGATTCGTCAAGGAACCAGCCGTGGCGACACGGGAGAATTTCGACGCTAAAAACTACGATGAAGCTGGTCTCGAAAAGCTAAAACTGGAGGACGGAATTCGAGTCCACGAAAACAGCAAAGTCGAGTTAGAAGTTTTCGCCAGAGACAATGGAAGACCGATTGTAAAGCCGTTCATGCTCATAGTCGCCAAGGATACAACTCACGCGAATGATCTGCACAAGATCATCGAAGATGAGTCCTTCTTCGGCGGTCGCTACAAGGGCAAGGTCATCACCGTTCATTCCAATCTGAAGGGCGAAGAAAAGGACGAGACTGTCCAGCAGCTTCTTTCGGTTGAGAGCCGGGACAACCCGACAGAAATCGTGATCCACGTCAACATGCTGAAAGAGGGCTGGGACGTGACCAACCTCTACACAATCGTCCCGCTGAGGGCGGCGAACTCCAAGACACTGGTGGAGCAGTCAATCGGACGAGGACTGAGGCTGCCGTATGGCAAGCGAGTCGGCGTCGTGGCGGTAGATCGCCTCACCATCGTCTCTCACGATCACTTTCAAGAAATCATTGACGAGGCGAACAAGCCGGACTCGATCATACGAACGGGCGTTGTGATTGGGAAGGACATCCCCGACCGTGAGATGAAAGTGGTCGAAGTCGCCCCGTTAATTGTCGGCAAAATTGCCGGGGATGCCTCCCTGCCTGAACAGAAGCCGCTCTTTAATACGGAAAGAGAAAAGGCAGTCGCAAACGCGACTCTGGGGGTCATCAAGCAGTTCGAGAGGCTCCCCACTTCGAGCGGATTGAAATCCGCCGACACGCTCAAGAAGCTCGTGGAAAGAGTCAAATTGTCGGTCGCTCCGGTGCAAGGCGAACTTGCAGGCGTGACGGAGCAGGTCAATGTTGCGGAAGTGGTTGCGAAGACCGTTGACCTCTATATCGAGAGCACTATCGACATTCCGAAGATTGTTGTTCTGCCGAAGGGTACGGTCACAGCGGGATATAGCGACTTCGATCTTGATCTGAAGGGAGTGCATCTCCAGCCCGTTGCGAAGGATATTCTGATCGCTCACCTGAATGACCATGCCCAGTACCGCCTCATCAGCGGCGACGGCATCATTCCAGAGGAGAGACTAGAAGACTATCTCGTGAGAGGGCTCGTCGATTTCGATGACGTGAACTATGACGAGCACGCTGAACTTCTATACAAACTCGCAGGCGAGATGGTGAAACATCTCCAGTCGTATCTGCCCAACGAGGACGATGTCAGAAACGTACTCCAATACCATCAAGCTCCGCTCGTGAAAATCATCCACTCGCAAATGCAGGATCACTATGAAGAAAAGGCGGGCGAGTACGAAGCGCACGTCACCAAGGGCTTCACGACACTGCGCCCCGGCAGCTATTCGATCCCGGTCGGTGAGCAACCACGAGATGTTCGAGTTCCGGTGGAAGAAAGGCTGTTGATCCGTGGAATGCTTTTCGGTGGATTCAAGAAGTGCCTCTATCCGGCTCAGCGGTTCCAATCCGACACGGAACGTCGGTTTGCCGTGCTGCTCGAAAATGACGCCGACGTTGTGAAGTGGTTCAAACCGGGTAAGGAAGCTTTCCAGATTTACCTCAAGGGTGATGCCCAGTACGAACCTGACTTCGTGGTCGAGACCAAGACCGCGAAGCTGATCTGCGAAATCAAAGCGGCGAAAGACATCGACACCCCCGATGTGCAGAGCAAAGCAAAGGCCGCTGTGAAGTGGTGCGAGCACGCAACCATCCACGAGAAGCAAATCGGCGGGAAGCCGTGGGCGTACCTACTCATTCCACACGACTCCGTGAGCGATGCAAAGACCATTCAAGGGTTAGCGGCGGGTTTTACGCTAAAGGCTCCAAAGAGTGCAGTTAAAGTCTAGTGGCAAACCTCTCATGAAAATCTCGACTATTCTCGACAAAATTGATGAGAACCAACTTTTCGTTCCCGCGTTTCAGCGTGAGTACGTTTGGAAGCGCGACGATGCGAAGCAATTGCTGGACTCGTTAATCAAGCAGTATCCCACCGGAACCATGCTTACATGGGAGACCAGTGAGCCCCCAGAACTAAAGGGGCCTCATAAATACGACGAGAAGCAGGGAGCCGTCAGAATCCTGCTGGACGGGCAGCAGAGAATCACAACTCTCTACATGCTCATTCGTGGAACAATCCCGCCCTACTACACCCTCCCAGAAATCACCAATGACACCCGTGGGCTCTACGTACATGTCGAGACTCTTGAACTGGAATACTACTCGCAGCGAAAGATGGAAAAAGACACCCTCTGGCGGAACATCACGGACATTTTCCAGAAATCAGTTCGGGCCAGAGACATTTACCGGGAATTAGAGCAGCGAGGGGAGACGGTAGATCGGAGAAGAGAAGACCTCATCGATGACAACTTGCAGGCGATCCAGAACATTCTGGATCGAGATTTTCCGGAACAGACAATTCCAATAAAGGCGTTGATTCGGGAAGCCATCGATATTTTTTACAAAGTAAACGCCAGCGGAGTGGCTCTGACCGAGGCCGAGTTAGCACTTGCCCAGATTTCCGGCTATTGGCCGCAAGCGAGAGATATTTTCAAGAAAAGGCTTTCAAAGCTTGGGGATGCTGGCTTCGTTTTTAAGCTGGACTTCATCGTCTATGTGCTTTTGGGATGCCTGTACCACATGGGCTCCGACATGCGGAAGCTGCACGGTGCGGACAATGAACAGAAGTTACGTGATGCGTGGAACCTCCTCGACAAGCAGATTCTCGATTACGTAGTGAGCCTGTTGCGTTCAAATGCCTACATCGACCACACCGATGAGATCAATTCGGTCTATGCACTCGTTCCGATCATTGTTTACTGTTTTGATCGGAAGGGTGACCATCTCAACGATGTCGAGATTCGGAAACTAGTGAAGTGGTTCTACTACTCGCAGGTTCGCACTCGTTACGTCAGCCAGCTTCCTCAGAAATTGGATCGCGATCTCAGGACGGTAGCGGAGTCTAAGAATCCGTTCGATGAGTTGTTGGCTGCCATCGCTGAGGAGCGCCGACTTCCCATAGTCCCGGACGAATTCGTCGGGCGTGCTGTTTCGCACCCGCTGTTTGGTCTGATGCGCTGGTACTTCAAGAGCGAGGGCGCGATCTGCTTCTCGACGGGGCTCGCGATTCGGCAGGCGATGGGTAAGAAGTATCAACTTGAGAACGACCACATTTTCCCATACTCGAAGCTGGAGAAGAGGGGTTACGGAAAAGAGAACAGAGTTAAATATGCACTCGCACAAGAGCTAACCAACCGAGCAATCCTCACGCAAATTGCAAATCGAACGAAGTCAACTACTGATCCTGAAGACTATCTCCGCAGCGTCAACTCGAAGTTTCCCGGTGCACTTGAACTCCAATGCGTCCCTAAGGACGAAACGCTGTGGAAGCTTGAGAACTATGAACAATTCTTGGGAGCCCGACGCCAGCTTCTAGCAGAGAAGCTAAATGCGTTTCTGGAAGGCATTACCGAAACCGAGGAGACCACCACACCTGTATCGCTTGAGGATTTGATTGCTGAAGGCGAGAGCGATTCAGTCGAATTCAAGTCTTCGCTACGGTGGGACTACAAGGAGAAATGCATTAACAAGAAGCTCGAAGAAGTGATCGTGAAGTCGGTAGCGGCCTTCGCTAACGGACAGGGGGGAACGCTGCTCATCGGTGTGGATGACAATGGAGAGATTCTGGGGCTGGAATCGGACTACGCAGGGTTAGGCGATATTGACCGGGATAAGTTTGAACTTCATCTCCGAAACGTGCTGAACAACCATTTCGGCGTAGCCCTTGTAACAACCAAGTTGCAGGTTCGCTTCCACTCGGTGGCCGACAAGGAAGTTTGCCAAATCGACATCACGGCCTGTGCTGAACCAGTTCTCGTGAAGTTCCCAGACAAAAACGGCCAACTGCAAGAGCGGTTCTACGTCAGAAGTGGAAATTCCTCTCAAGAGCTTTCAAAAGGCGACATGCTGGCCTACATCAAAGAACGCACGTTGCGCAATGGCGAGATTTCATTGGAAAAGGCGCATGGAACACAAGTTAAATAATGAAGAGTTGTTTTCAGTTAGGCTTTTGCCGACAACGAACGAAGTTTTTCAACCAATTTGACTAGCGCCAGCGTGTCCTGACCGCAATAATCCAGCAGCGCCTGCCGTTTCGATTGACGCTCAGCTTCGCCGCAACTGCCGCTAATGATCGCCTCCCAAGCGAGTCCAGCGGCCTGCCCGTTCGGTACGTCCATGCCCTCATAGGTCATTTCCGGCACCAGAGCAGGAAGCACCGCCTTCAAAGAAAACGAGCCCCCGAACGCCGGATGGTAAAAGTGATTACGTACCACTGGAAGCAAGTCCCACAGACGGCTTTGAATATCTCTGATGCGTTGAGTGTATTCGGGTAGCCAACCCGCAAGTTCCCACAGACGCTGAGACTCGAATTGCTCGTTGTACACGACGATGGTTCCACGGTCACCTAGAGCCTCGCACAGCGAAGAGATGAACGCAGGGCGGGGATCACCATTATCCATTGCCAGAAATTCGAAATGTTTGGGGGCTACTCCGGGCTCCTGCTGAACATGCACCGAGAATTGAAAAGGAATGTGATCGTAAGGATGCATTCCTACGAAACGAGGGATCGCCGGGTTGACGGTTTCAAAATCCATGAAGTAGAGCGGGTATTTGAGGGATTCAAGTTCGCCCTTCAAGTCTGCGCTAAACCAAGACTGACCCGTTTGCATGGCGGTGCAGACACGCCGCTGAAACTCGCTTAATTCAAAATCATCAGGAATGTCGCGGATGGACTCGACACCCATTTCCTCAAGCTGCTCCATTGCACTTGCATGGAGCCGTGGGATGTAGCCGATGTGGTCATTGGATATGGGAGGATTGCAGAGATTAAAGAATTCACACGTCACCGGATTGACGCAATGAGGTCCCGTTGGCAGATCGGGAGCCTTGGGCATAGCGAGAACACGGAATTGTGAACGAAGCTGAAACACGAGTGCGGGTTGGAGGTTCTGCGCTCTCCGTGTGAGGTTTCGAAGCAGGAAGAACTGGCGAGGATCAATTGTCGCCTCGGTCAGTACGTATGAGCGGTTGATGTGTGCCAACCAGACCGACCCCAACTCTAGACCTGAGTGAGACACCACATAACTTTGGATTGCCACATCTTCCAGATGGTGCTCTTTCAAATCAGTGGTGGATTTTACTTCGACTAGCCGCCAATGGTTCTCTTTGCGCCGTTGCAATATATCGACTCGAACAAGAACTCCCTCATGCTCGAACGCTGCTTCAAAGATAGCCGGAACCTCAGGACTCGCGACCAACTCTCGCGTAATACGAATTGCCTCTTCGGGATTTCCTGACCTGACTACGACACCGCCCGGAAAAAGCTGCTGCGCCAGCTTGCCAACTTGTCTCCCTTGATCCATCAGGGCAAAATCGGAGGCATCTTTGCCGCCTGCAACCTCAGGCTGATGCACCAGCAGATAGAGCCGCTTGAGGCACTGCACGCCTGCCATGTATTTGGACTTGGAAATGGTGATCGGCAATCTGCTACTCCTCCTCATGCGCGTTGCCGTGGAGACAACGGAAGCACCGATAGTGAGGGTCTGTCCCCAGCGAGGTTTGCTTGGGCAGATGCAATTCGTTCTTGATCGCAGCGATCAATTCTTTCCTTTTCAGGATACAGCGATCAGCAAGAAGTGTGAAAGTGTTGGTGCTCGGGCTGCACATCGCCCTGCCGCGTGCGTATTCTTCGTACTCCGTTTCGGCTGGAACCTTGCCGTACTCCTGCCAACGTTCCCAGACGCGAATGTGGCTGCCCAGATAGTTCAACTGATCGCCGTACTGCTCGCATTCGCTCAGCGGGGCACTCTCAATAAGCAGTTTGCCATCGACCAACCAAAAGACACCCAATCGCGCTTCTGTTTTCGCATCGTGCTTTTTACCCGCAGTGGGTTTTGGCATCTGGCTGATCCTCCGTTCTAGTTCCTCTGACGGTCTCAACCTCGCGGGCTTAGGCAAAGAAGCAGATCACGGGAACTTCAGGTCGTACCCACATTCCACAAATTGCCGCCACGTTACGTGTCGCGTGTGGACTACATCTTCGCGCTCTGGGAGCATAAGCAGAAAAAGTTCCTCATCGGAAGCCTCAAGGACACGCCACAAGCCTCCCTCGTCGTCAGCAATGATCGCTCCGTGTTCAATCTCGATCCTCATTACCCGATCCTCGCTGCGGACAGTTCACTTCCAGTGGAAATTGTCCTTCCCACAGCACTCTCGCAGAGTTCCTGCAATCTGGTTCGGTATTTGGCGACCAACCCCGACACCGACGTAATCGCCTTCGCCGCTTTCTTCAACTCGCTCTCGATCCGGTCGATGTCGGCGAAGGTGCGCCTCACTTCGTCGGCGAGAGCAGCATTACGCTCCAAGAAATCGGAGCCGTGAATACGCATCTGCTCTAGTAACGGCCTGAGCACGTTGAGATCACGGGGAAGCGACTGCCGCGTGGATCGTAATATCCAGATTCCATCTTTTCTTGCGAATCGGCAGTCCCTATCAACTTGCCGAAGCTGATCTTCGGTACGAGCGACAAGCACAGCGACCGCAATGGAACGCTCGCGTGCATCCCGCACGAGTTTGTCGATGTCCGCTTCGGAGATCACAGATTTATCCTTATTGTCCACAAGCATTCGCGGCTCCAACGGCGCACCGCTGGCATCCCGGTACGACAGTAGGAAATCGCCGTTCTTGGGGAGCTTTTCGCTGATGCAAATCCCTGCCCACGTTCGCGCTTCGTCAACGAAATCTATTTCCTCACGCCGACCCACTCGTGCCACTCTGGATAGCTCCGTTTCAAGCGCCTGCTTCTCTTTCCGAAGCTCGACGAGTTCCCGCAATGAGTCCTCAACCCGGTGACTGAGACTGTCATTCCGCACCGAGAGGGCTTGAAGTTCACTCTGGTGCCGCAATTCCGCGTCGGCAGTCCGCTTCGCCAATTCAGTTTCGAACCGCGCCCAGACATTCTGCTCATCGTGGTGGTGCTTTTGGAGGAGCAGGCGGAAGGCTTCTTCCGCACTAAGCTGGGCAACGCGGGCGAAATCTTTCACGCCGAGGCGATCTAGAACTTCGGTTCGTTTCAGTTTGCCTTCGCCCAAACAGAGCGGGCACTCGATAGCGTCGGTCGGCATTGCTGATCGTGTCGTCAGAATGACCTCCATGAGGGTGGAAGAGAAGGGGGAGGTCTGGGGAACAGATTCCGCGACTACTTACGCTTGCCGATCACGAGACCGGGATCGGCGCTGTTGATAGAAATTAAACTGTCGTGCTCATCGCGAGTAGTGTTGAATCGCTCGCTGGTGCTCCCAGTGATGTTGTTCTGTTCGTCCCTGACGATTGTCTCGAACGAACCAACGTAGCCAGTCGTGACCGAGCCGATGATCCTGCGCTTTCCGTCCCGAATAAATTCCTTCTCTAGTGACATGTGTCCTCCTACCGTATATATACCAACGGCGTTCGCAGAATCGCTAGGAATTCCCAGAAAATTTTCAGGAGTAGCACACCCGATTGCAGAAAGTAGCACACCAGTAATCCTTTCTGGTGATTACTCAAAATATTGTCCTGAATTCCTATCGATTTTCGAGATCAACTGGGTATAACAGCAACGCAGGTGAATGCGTGCACCCCTACTACAGCGGAGATAAAGAAATCGGCTTGGAGGACCTCATCCAAGAACAGCGAAGCCTCGCTCGTTCCAAGAATCCCTTCGAGCGGGTGGTCGGCTCACTCTGCATCGGTGCGATTCTGAAGGAACAACTCGTGCGTTTGCCCAACAGCGCCATTAGCCGACTAATGACCGCTTACGTCTGGAGCGATCTGAATCTTCTGGGGCCTGAGAGTGTGGTCGTTGAAGTTGCCAGCGAGCGGCTCATCGAGAAGTACGGGACATCGATGGTTTGCCCAGAATGCGGTGAGGGGTTGCGGAGGACGGATGAATAGACCTGACCTAGCAGTGCGGCAAGTACATTTGAGGGTAAACAAGATCGCATTCGAGTCGGTGCGGGTTCGGCACGATCATCGCTCGCGTGATTTCGACATTGTGATCGACGATCCCCACATCGGACGCTTTGCCCTGACCGCTGCCGTCCCCAGTCTGGAACTGCGAGACGAAGACTCCGATTGGCGGCAGGTGACGCTGGACGAATTGAAGAAGATTCTCGCCGAGGCTGCCGAACAGCCGCAGGTGTCCGAAACCGCAGAGCGCGAGTCATTCAACCGCCGCGTTGCGGAGGGCGAACACATAATGAACGCGGAGATTGCCCTATTTAGGGCGGACATCCCGTTTCTCCAGCTTCCGTTCCAGCAGAACAAGTTCGTCAGCAACCTTTTCATGGTGTTGAACCTCTCGAAGGCAAAAGCCTGCTTGCAGCGAGCAGGATTCCAACCAAAGGTCGATTCAGAGACGGTCCTGTTCGACAGCCGAAACGGGCAGCCGATTCAACTCATTCAAGGCAGGTATGGGTTGCCGAGAGCAAAGAGTTAGCAAATAAAAAGGAGCATCACAGAATGAACAAAGCCGCCGCAATCTACGTCAGAGTCTCAACGCCCGACCAGCACGTCGAAAGTCAACTTTACGATCTCCGGGAGTTGGCCTCACAGCGAGGATTCGAGGTTGTACACGAATACGCTGATCGTGGGTTTTGTGGAAAGAACGCACGCCGTCCGGGTCTTGATGCACTCATGGCTGATGCACGGCGCAAAAAGTTCTCGGTCGTGCTGGTGGCGGCATTCGACAGAATTGCGAGGAGCACCCGGAATTTCCTCCAAGTGATCGACGAGTTGGACAGTATGGGAATTGAGTTCATCTCACGGCGAGAAAACGTCGATACAAGCGGGCCGATGGGGCGTCTTTTCGTGACGATCATCTCGGCGATTGCAGAACTGGAAAGGTCACTCGTGGCGGATCGGGTCAAATCGGGAATGCGAAGGGCAAAACTTGAGGGCCGTCAGATCGGGAGGTCACGGCTGGATGTGAACCGAGAGCAAGTCGTGCAAGATCGCCGTTCGGGGATGTCTTTGACACAGGTCGCCAAGCGCCACAACATCTCACGTGCCTCCGTATGCCGCCTGATGAAAGAGGCGAACAGCGATTGCAATCTTGCCATTGCAATTCCCAGTGAAGAAGCTGGGCTAGAGGCTCGGCTCTAAAGGCAACATGGAAATTGGGAGCAAATTATGCAAATCGGTAAGCCATTGCGAACCATCGTCGTGGAGCCGCTGGAACTTCCAGTGGAACAGCCGACCCGCGAACCTGAGCCCGAGCCGATTCAATCGCCAGAGCCCCAACCTGAGCCACAGCAGGTGCCAGCCAAGCAATGAGCATCCCCGACTACATCTCGCCCATCATCGGCTACCGTGTTTGGAAATGGGAAAAGACCGGGTTGAAGTCGCTCTGCGGGGAGCGGTGGAAGCCCAGCCAGTTGCTGGCGGCGAGATGCAGGGCTTCTGTTGTCGTCGGACCCATCGCTGGGCGTGCGGAGGCTGTGCATGATGCCCACGAGCCTCCGCAAACCAACTGCACCTGCGGCGTGTACGCGTCGAAAAGCCTTGAGCAACTGCTCACGACGGTATACGCCAAGTGCGGAATCCACGGCGAGGTCTACCTGTGGGGAACGGTCGTGGAGCACGAACTCGGATGGCGTGCTCAGTTCGCCTATCCCAAGACGCTGTTCCTGCCGCCCGACTTGATCCCCTCTGACACGAAGGAAATGGAGTCCCGCCTAGAGGCCCTTGCTGCGTATAGCACCGACATCTTCATCGTTGGCGGCGGGCAGAAGATTCCGCTCTGTCGGAGGGGCTCAGGCTTCGACGCGGCGGGGCTAGACTATCTAATCGGGAAACGCACGCAATACTACGCCCGACGCCAGCGGGACAGAACTTTGATGAGAGGCGACCGTGTGGCGGTCCTCGGGCGCGGGATCGCCGTGGTCGAGCACGTTGACAGCAAATGGATTCGAGCGGCGGTCTTGGGCAAAATCGCACTAAGGATCGCCCGCAAGGAAATTGTTTGGGACGAGCGCAACATGCGGTGGGAGACGGACGCCAACGTGCCATGCGAATGTCTTGCGGGCGAGCGTGTGCATCCTCACCGTGGTCGATGAGCGTTATCGGACTACAACAATTACGCCGAGGCCGCAGCAGGGAGCATAATGCGGTTGAGGCGGGCCATGAAAATTGAACTCACAAAAGACGAACTGGGGATTATTAACAACGCGCTGAACGAAGTCTGCAACGGCATTGATCTTGAGGGCGAGTTTGACACGCGGATGGGCTGCACACTTCAGGATGCGCGGGAGCTTCTAGCGAAGATTCACACGGAAGGGTTGGGTATTTCCTCTATGCCAAAGCGCTGGAAGATCAAGGTTGATAAATCACGATTTGAAACACTGAAGTCTGAGGAGAGATTTTGCCAACTGGTGGCGTTGTCTCGCGCGGTGAACGCGATGCGCTTCGTACAGACGGCACTTGAAGCGCATCGAGAGGAGGACGGCTCGCCACAGGCGTTGCGTAATAAGTTCAACTCGTTCTTCTTTACTTGTTCCCTACTCTACGAGGCTCTTCTGCTAGTCCAGAGATTGCCTAAGAACTTCCACCAACGTCCAGAATTTATCCCGCTTCATCAGATTCTCAAAGACAAGACAGCGACCGCGCTGAAAGACTTCAATCTTAAGCCGCTACGCAACCAGTTGGCGTTTCACTTCGACGAAGTTGAAGTCAAATCACAACTCGCAAAGAATGCCTTCACTCCCGTGTTTGCTATCGGAGAGGGTGACACTAACGCAGACGTGTACTTCGAGATCGCGGACGCGTGCACCCTAGGAACTTTTTCCGGGCTCCAGTTGAGCCAACCAAATGCGGAGGGGCAGTTTGGAGAGTTGGCCCAACGGGTGACGGACCTCGCGATTCGGTTCATGGATTCCGCTGACAGCTTCATCAACAAGACGCTGTTGAGCGACGGATGGGAGTTGGAAGAACAACCGTTGTCATGATAGATGGCGCTTCGCGGGGCGGCGGGTCAACTGGTGAAGCATCCCCATGTCGCTCATTGACCCGCTCGTGAGTGAATCTTGGACTCCCAGTGGACTTCGCCGCGAGCGCAGCCGCTACGAGCCTACGATGGCGTTGTGAATGTGGTTGGACCCAAAGTCCCACCATTTCAGGCTTTCCCAAGCCCTTGCCTACCCGGTGGTCAAGAAGGGTGTCTGCGGCGACTTCATTTTATGCGGCCTTTCGCCCCCTGTTTAGCCGATTCGCCCGCTAGTCCACAGGTATACCTTTCGATCCAGCTATGTATGTCGTGTGGCTAGACCGAAGCCATTCCTCCGGCGGCTTATCTCTTGTGCCAGAATCCTGAATTTTCCAACCAGTCAGAACCATCCTCGTCGGAGCCACCCTCGCCCCGCTTTACTAGGTTTCGTTGCGCTAAGTCTGCCATTTTCCTTTTCAGGAGCTCTAACTGCACATCACCAGACTGGCCGCCATACCGTTCCTCGCCACCATGCCTAAACTCCAGTTCCAATCGGCTGAAGTCATCACTCAGTGATTCAATGTCGTCCTGTGTCAAGCCAACCATGTAAGGTCCCAGTTGACTCTTGAGGAGCTGCACAATTAAGGCGTTCCTTTCATCAAGTTCCTTGCAATATTGCTCGTGTATCGCTGCTCTGCCACTTGCAAAGAAATCGCGGATTTCCCGATGGCGTCTCATCATCTCGTCCACAGGATGAACCGTGCCCGCCAGAGCATCACGATTAATTTCACGAACGTAGTCTTTGTGCATCTCCCATTCTTCTAGGGACACGTCCGGTTTGATAGCAGCCTCAACAGTTCTTGCATAATGTTTTGAATCGGGATGTTGAAACTCATCGGCAAAACTAGCCATTTCTGCTCTCCGCTCTAAAATCCGAACAACCGAAAAATCCATGCCCCCAATTTGCGTTGTCGGCCACTCTTCGTAAGCGGAATGCCGATTCTCCGGGAAAGTCGGGACTTGAATGCCGAGACCCCGATAAATCTCCAGAGTGAAAAGCCTCCGAGGTTCATCGCTTCCCTCCATCTGCCAACACAAATCCGGCGAGTCTTGCAGAATCCATCATCTCGCCTCTGACAAAGCTCTGATAGTGACTGAAGTTCGCTCGTGACGGCCCTATGTCTGGTGTAATTGAGGGGTAGGGCGCATTCATGTGTGGACGGACCCTGAGGTGTTGAGAGAGAGGTTTGCTTCGATGGCTCCAACCGTTTCAGAAATTGATTTGTCCATGTCTCGTTGGTCCATTGAAGAACTGAGGGCCTTCTTTTGCTGTGTTCGCGCAAGTGAGACCGTTGCTATTCCAGACACTCGTGCGGACTTGGTAGTCTGCTCCCAGACCGAATTGTTCTGGGCCTACAATTCCAGAACAGCCGCCCAAGCAAAACAGTCCGCCGACAAGCTGAGAGAGAAACTCTACGACCAATTGCCAGAAAGAATGAAAACAAACATTCCGAGGCCCCCGCCCGCGAGGGAACTGCACGAATATGGCTCCGCGCTTAGCTATGAGTACCTAGTTCGGGAAGTCTGCAATAAACTGGACATCCACGATGCAAATGTTGAACCGATTCGGGAATTAGAGGTGTACCTCATAGAGGACTTGTTCCTGCGGGAGACTGCTCGAATGAACGCCCGGCAACGACACGTCTTCTTGACCAGTCAAATTCACCTAGACGAATTCGCAACAGTATTCCCGCAAACCCGAGTTTCCGGTCCAGCAACGACTTTGGCTGCCCTTGCAGTCGCTCAGGGGTCGGGTTTTGGCGTTTACCTCGGGGCCACTACTGCACTCGGCTTTTTGTCTCACGCGGCTGGCGTCACATTGCCGTTCGCAGTCTATGCAGGAATGTCTTCCACGATAGCCTTTCTGATCGGCCCATTCGGGTTTCTCGGAGCAAGCGCATGGCTAGGGTCCCGGATTCTGGGACCGGAGTGGCCCCGCATACTTCGCGGTGTGCTGCACCTGATTGCGATGAGGGCGAAGTATGCCCACGCAGATAGGCCGCTGGCGCTAGCAAACACCGTGGGGTAAATGCTACTCACGACTTTTGAAGGAAGGCGGCTACGTTCTGACCTCCACTGCACGACTGTATGAGTACGACACTGTGTGGAAGGGACGATAAGGGCCGGTGAACGGGGATGCGATGACGATAAAGATCACACAGCATGTTGACCTTCCTCCTGTGTATATTTGCCCGACTTGTTTGAAACCGACGCCATTTCAGGCTGGGGAACATTGGCAGGTCTGTGAGGAGCAGCATTTTGCGGAGGTACGTGCCGTGACGTTCGCCAACGGTGAGGCTCGCCAAGTCTCGGTTCCCGTTGAGAAGCCTTCTCCCAAATGGGCAGAGCCAAAAACTCCCTTCGGAAACATACCGGGGTAGGACGTTGGCACGGGAGGCCCATTTCCGCCAACGAATGTCCACCCGGAAAGTTTGCAGTTCATGCACAGTTACTCCCACCGAGTTGATTACGGTTGTGCCATTGAACTTCCTTCGGCGAAAGTCAACAATAGAACACCACATGGACTCAGACTCACACAATTCCGGGAAGCAGAAGCCGCCATCAAACAGACAGGATGACAATCGTCGTTCCACGCTCGTTCAAAATGCTGCCCTGAACTTTATAAAACAACTCCGAGAAGCCGACCCGATAAGGTACGAACGCCCGAAGGTGACTCTTATTGACAAACGGGGCGGCGAGACTCAAACGCAGGTCAGTAGGCGTCTCCATGAAGAAGCTGCGCGGACGTTTATCAAGAAGCTACAAGAAACTAAAAAAACTGACCAGATATAGTTCCTCATTGGCATTTGCGCATGGCGGCCGATAGCGAACGCACTAAGGCAGGGATTCGCTCCGGTAGAGGAAGATGGGCAAGTCCGGCAGCGTGCGATATAAGTTGTGCGACAATCTCCTCGCCGAAGAACATCGACCATCCGGCATAGAACGCGCTCCATCGCATCTCCGTGAGAGACAAGATATCCCATGCGCCGCTCACGGCGAATGCTTGCGGCGGAGACGACAAACCGACAGAAGGCAGTGGGAGCACCGTTGCCTTGATCCCCCAGTCATCGACTTCAAGAGTTTCCAGTTGGGCAACGAAGAACCACTTGGGGAGTTCCTTATAGACAAATATCGCGCCCTCGCGAGCACGCAAGTCTGTTGCATGATCTCTTCGATCTTCAGAACCATCCATTGGTGAGTCTCCTGCAAACTCGTCGCCGAAAAACGTAGCCGCCATGAGCCTGCCGTCGTGGCCTCTATCTGATCCAAGACTATTGCTCGCCTCTCAATGCCGTGTGCTGCTGCCGCTTTCTTTGCGGGATCATACACCTGCGGGCTGTCAATGCAGCACGGAACGCTGGCTTCGTGCCCGCTGTTTCTGATGAAGATATGGGTAGTTACCCTAATTGGTTATCTTTGGTTACTTCCGCTTGAGAGGGTTTCCTGTCATTTCTCGGGTGCCGCTGTATGCTAAAAATGTGAGAATCGTCATGATCTCCGATACACACGGCAAGGGACGCAACATCTTGATCCCTTTGGGTGACGTATTGATTCATTGCGGAGACTTGGCTCACTTGGGCAGCTTCGCGGAGTTCCGCAAAGAAATAGAATGGTTCAAGACCCTGCCCCACGCCTTCAAGATAATCATTCCGGGTAACCATGATGTCTGCCTCGAAAACTTGATGAACCAGAACCTTGAAGCGCAGTTGCGCCGAATGCTCCGACCCATCATTTTCTTACGGGACTCCGGTATCACCATACAGGGCGTGAAGTTCTGGGGCTCTCCGTGGATTCCCCCGTATGCTGGCGCATACAATTTACCTCGCGTAGAGTTGAAAGCAAAATGGAACATGATTCCAGAGGTCGATGTGCTCGTTACTCATGGTCCCCCAAACGGCATCCTTGACGGAGGTGCAGGCTGCATCTATCTGACCGAGGCTGTGCAGCAGCGCATCAAGCCGCGTGTGCATTGCTTCGGGCATGTGCATGCATGCGCTGGACATGCGGCCGCCAATGGTACGGAGTTCTTCAACGTTGCCGCTACGCCGCAGTGTTACTCATTGGAAGCGCATTATGCTTGATCCTAAAAAGAATTCTTGACCGACCTTGGGCTATTCGTCTTCGCGCTACACTTACCCGCCCGAGCTAGCCGCTGCCATCGGCATTGCCTACTTCTTCTCCCCACAAGCATCGTTTTACCCTTACATTGGAATGGTGGATACTAGGTACGAAGGGTGCCATGATGCCCACAACTGCAAAGAGAATCGTCCTAGTGCTAGCCGCCTTCGTACTGGTTGTATTCAGCGTGTTTCTGTTCAACCAGACGATGC
>Ga0208820_1000415_pt1 | contig 32935 bp, 28 predicted proteins | sample June2015DPH_16_5_FD_184713 | JGI IMG/M metagenome (GOLD analysis project Ga0208820, IMG submission 184713) | Peatland microbial communities from SPRUCE experiment site at the Marcell Experimental Forest, Minnesota, USA - June2015DPH_16_40... | ecosystem: Environmental > Terrestrial > Soil >...
CGAGGAACTCCGTCCGATTTATGAGAGCGCCGAACGGGTGCGCAGCCTGGTTTCACATGGCTGGCTCATCGATCAAGTAAACGCTACCGCAGCCACGAATAGTGCATTTGCGTGCTAGAAATGGTATTACAGGTGCGCAGTGTTGCTGCCCGTATTAACTGCGAAGTAGCGCGCGGGAGTCTCTCTGGGAGTCTGGGCTTACTGCGTCAGTGACAGCTCGCGTTGTGATGGCCGAAGTCGTGTCTGAAAGCGGCGCGCCACTAGAGGACGAAACCTAACGACTGGATAATCCAATGACACGCTCGGTCAACCAAAATAACCCATACGCAAAAGCGAAGGTTAAAATCATCACAGAAAAGCCCAACTTCACAAGAAATTTCCGGTCCTTATCTTTTCGAACTATCTTGAAATTTATCCCATAAAAAAGCCCAAAGAAAGAGAACGCAAACAATAATTCCGATTAATTTCTGTTTGTCCTCTGAGAATAGTATGGGCGTCACGTCTGAGAATAACTCGGGCTTCCGGTATAGAGCGATTAAGGAAAATATGGAAATTAGGAATATCGACCGATACATCACTCTTTCAGCTTGGGCCTTCCGAAAACGCAGGCATTCCGTTTCATCACCGCTAGGTTCCCTGTCTTGATGAAGATGCTTCCCAGTAAATAACCTGTACAGAGAGAGGGGAATAATCACCACGATGTCGAGTGTCACTCCAATGAGCCACGCAACGGCGAGTATGCTCAACCCGAAGATAATCGAAGAATCGTGGATTTTATCGAAAGCTGCGATTACCTGCTTGTGTGCGTAAAGTGCCAAGACGACGAGCCCTGGTGCGACACGAGAAAAGACCTCATGAAAGAAATTTGTTAGCAGAATGTTTGTGTTTGAATCTTTGGTTTTCGGACCGCCGGTCTTTGGGAAATATGTCTCAATCGGAAACTTAGCACCTTCGCTGTCAATCAACCCATCACCGCTATCAATAATTGAAACCAGTCGGCGATTAATCATCTCTAGCGCCGAGAACTGTGACTCCAATAAATCCTCACAGCAAATATCTGGAAGTCGCCCATCAAGCCCATGCACAGTAATGGGTGTGCGCCATAAGCCATTCGTTGTCTTGTAAGGCTCACCAATCTCAATAGAGATGGGAACGCACACGCCGGTCTTACAAACCCGAATCAATTCTGTTACCATGAGCTTACGAAATCAGACCTGCGAATTGCTGTCAACGAAAGATTTTAGTTGATAACTCCGCTGTTTACCTGACGCCCGGCGACTGCCTTCTGCAAAAGGACGGACTGCCGTTCCGGCCCCCGCTCCTCATTCAGACCGTAAAACACCAAAACATTGTGCGGTGGTTTTCCATCTGGGAAGAAAAAACTCGAACCGTGAAAAATACTTCTCGTCCCCGCTTTTAACAGTCAATCCTGCCGGGAGTTTTCACACAGGCTCGCGACTTGTTAGGCCACATGGTCATCTAGTAATGGGCAAAGCATCGTTAAATGTCACGGATGCTCGCTTATCATCGAGCGGCGTTATCACAATGCCAGCCTGCTTAAGCAATGCACTCTGTATCAGCTTCAGTGCATCTTCCTTTTTTAGCGGAGTCGTCGTCTTAAACGTGACTGGCGAAGTCACATGCTTGGCACGAGAATCAACAACAAGCTCAAGACCTGACATCTGCTTGTAAATGGTCAAAACCTCTGATGCCGGCACATTTTCGAGGTTCATGGTGCCTAAAGGTATGTCATCGGCAAAAGATGGACAAAGTGACATGAGCAAGCTCGCCAATAGTATATATGTGAGTTTCATAATTTTTGTGGTGTGAATGTGGCCTAACATATAATGGACGCCGCGTTGTGCAGCCTATCCTTTTTCATTAAACGAGTGTAAGCTGGACTGAAATTGCTGTCCAGCCCGTTCTTATGTCTCCTCCTCCGTGGTGCATCCCTCCTCCACAAAAGGACGGACTGTCGTTCCGGCCCCCGCTCCCCATTCAGACCGTAAAGCACCATCTTTATTGTTGACGAACGGAAGCAAACATTGTGTGGTGGTTTTCCATCTGTGAAGAAAAACCTCGAACCGTGAAAAATACTTCTCATCCCCGCTTTTAACCGTCCATCCTGCCGGGAGTTTTCACACAGGCTCGCGCGGTGTTAGGCATCACACCACCATGTCTCACCGCGAACTTCTGGAACTTGGCGAGTTCGTCATGGCGACCGGCTGCCACCAGAAGTTTCTTTGCGCATCCCATTCGAGTCTCCAAGTCTTACCAGTCGCCGAGTCAAATAAAAACGCTGTGTGCCCGGTATGATTGGTTCCCCAAGTAGTCTGCAAATCTTGCAGTTGCCACCTTGGTTGGGTCACACAACCTGCTGCAAACACGAAGATGATTAATAGCGCGGTGAATTGTATAATGATGCGTTTCATATAATTGGTGATGCCTAACATATAATGGACGCTGCGTTGTGCAGCCTATCCTTTTTCATTAAACGAGTGTAAGCTGGACTGAAATTGCTGTCCAGCACGTTCTTATGTCTCCTCCTCCGTGGTGCATCCCTCCTCCACAAAAGGACGGACTGCCGTTCCGGCCCCCGCTCCCCATTCAGACCGTAAAACACCGTTTTTTTGCTCGACGAACGGAAGCAAACATTGTGTTTCAAAATCTTGTCGTGTGCTCGTCTGAAATTGGACGCGGTCCTGTCCCCTGCCCTGCATATGACCACGTCGCTACCTATTCAATGCCAAATAGTCTCGAAACTGACGCCACTGGGACTCACCTTCACGAATCACTGGCGTGTCATCAGTGATAAGACCATCCTTGCGCATCATCCTCAAATCGCTGGCATCCACCGGCCCTAGCTGTTCTCCGTTTGAGGAATAATAATATTTTAAATTTGAACTCGGAAGGGTCGTGGTCATGGGTGAAACTGGCGTAGGGGGACGAATATCGCCACCGCAGTGACAACAACGTGATGCTCCGGGATTGAAAGCTGAGCCGCAATGTGGGCACTTCGGGCGCAAGTCTTTCAGAAGCGCAACGATGAGCCAGCCAATAGGGCCAAGAATAATACCCCAACCTAATCCGTCAACAAGTCGCCCTCGGCTTCTCCCAATCAATGCGCCAACCAAGCCGCCGATTAGCATCCCAATAAAAAGGTCAATGAAGAACTGCGTCAAATCGAAATCGCCATTCATAGGATTATGTGGTGTATGTGGTCTAACGATCCAAAGCTAAGCCACGGCCACCGGAGGCTGACTCACGCTTGGAGTAATGACAATCAAATTTCATTTGTTGGTCGAAACTGAAGGGGCGGTGGCCGTAGGCTCCAGCGCGTTAGGCGACGGTTTCGGCCCCTTTTTGCTGATTCGAGCAAAGTATACGCAGGCAAGGCAATACAGAATCTCAAGAATAACCACGATAATGAGAAATAAGCGGAATTTAACAACGAATAAATTGGAGACAAGTAAAGGCACGCCGAATAAAACAAATGAGGACAAGAGGCCTATTGGCAGAGTATGCAAACGCCATCGTATTTCTTCGTCGTGTACTTCAAGAACACTTACAAGGCTAAAAAAACCGCTGTTGATACCAATCAGCGGAATGGTAAAGGCGAGTGACAAGACTATGAGCTTCGACGCACCGGAACATTCAAGTAAATGGGGATTGAATGTCCAAATAGCCATGATTCCCTCGGCAACGCAACCGCCGACATAGAGTATGAGAATCACATCGTGGTTCCTGAAAGCCTTAATGCGTTCCCAAAAGTCTAGAATGGACGCCACGTTGTGCTGCAGCCTATCCTTTTTCATGAAATGGGTGTAAGCTGGACTGAAATTACTGTCCAGCAAATTCTTATGTTTCCTCCTCCGTGGTGCATCCGGTCGTATCAGGAAGTCGGCGTCGTGCTTGGCATGTCGTCGGCGCGTGTGCGTGATACCATGAGCTTATGAAATCAGACCTGCGAATTTCTATCAAGCGGCGAATGACTCTCGCTTGGGGCTTATTCCTTTGCGCGGTTGAATAATCCGGCCATTTTACGCACGCACCAACGGGGCAGGATTCGAATCAGAAAAATGAGAACATGGTATGGCCAGCCGGGAATGGCCAGCGGCTTTCCCTTGCGAAAAGCACGGTGGCCATAACTCGCAACGGTTGCCGCCGGCATTTTGCGCGTATTAAGCCGCCGCATTTTTTGGCCGTGCGAAACATTGCCGAAATTGGTCGCCGTCGGACCGGGACAAAGCGCCGTCACCGTCAATCCGGTGCCGGCGAGTTCTTCCGCGAGCGCCTCGGAGAATGAAAGCACGTAGGCTTTGGATGCGAAATAAACCGCCATGCCGGGGCCGGGCAGGAATCCGGCCAGCGAACCGACGTTGAGCACGCCGCCGCGCCGGCGTTCGACCATGCCCGGGAGAAACAACCCCGTCAGGTTCGTGAGCGCGGTGATGTTGACCTGAATCATTTCGAGTTGCCATTGGAGCGGCAACCCGGCAAACGCGCCGTTCGCGCCAAATCCGGCGTTGTTGACCAAAACGTCCACCCTGATTCCCCTGCCCTGCAATTCCTTGAAGATGCGCGCCGGAGTTTCGGGCAGGGAAAGGTCGGCGGTTAATACGAGCGCATCAATTTTGTGCGCCTGACGCAATTCTTTGGCCAGCGTTTCCAGCGCTTCGGTGTTGCGGGCGAGCAACACCAAACGGCATCCGTCCGCCGCAAAACACCGCGCCAGTTCCAGGCCGATCCCCGACGAAGCGCCGGTGATTAAAACCGTTTCGCTGTTCGCGGCGTTCATTTGGTTCCACGTGGGTTATTGATTGCCCCACCCGAACCGTTTGGTGATGGGCCAATAAACGAAGAAGGATTTGCCGATGATATTGTCCGCCGGAAACGGTCCCCAGGCACGCGAGTCGAAGCTGTTGCAGGTGTTGTCGCCCATGACCATGCAGGAGGCAATTTTCTTTTCGCCGCCATTCACCCCGATTTCCACCAATTCATTCGTATAAACCGTTTCCGCATCCGGGAACAACGGCGCGAGGCCAAGTCCCGGAGGAATGTTGTATCGCACCGCAACGGTCCCGTTCAGATGGCCGGAAAACTGGCTCTCGCGCGGCGACTGCTTGGGGTCGAAGGAATACACAGTCTCAAAGTGTGGCGTTGAGGCGTCCAGCCGCCGTCCATTGATGATCAAATGCCGGTCATCGCCGATTTGCACGCGGTCCCCGGGCAGCGCGACCAGCCGCTTGATGTAAAATTGATCCTGCGGCATCATCGGGTGCTGGATGCCCTTGGTTTGAAAGACGACAATCTCGCCACGGTCGGGCTTGTGGAAATTGCAGGTGAGCCGGTCCACGAACAAATGGTCGCCCGCACTCATGCGGAGTTTCACCAGTTCCTTGCCCTTTTGACACTGCTGGCCTTCCCCGAATTCCGCGCGCGTCCGCAGGCCTGCGCGCATCTGCAAGGTTTGCTCGCCGTAGTCCGGCGGAAACCAGATGGTCTGGGACTGGCCGCCAACCCAGATGGTTTGCCATAGGTTGAAAATCAAAAACCGGACCGGCGGTTCAACCACCTGCAATTCGCCGTCAGTGTCCGCGACGACGTGAATGTACGAAATTCCTTCAAACCATTCCCTGACCCGTTCCCAGCCGGTCGGGATTTTGAAATCCGCTTCGCTGCGCGGGCCGTAGCGCGACAAATAATTTTGGGAGACGACGCCGAACAGCGTCGGTTGCATCGAGCCGGTGGGGATTTTGAACGGTTGCAGGAAAAACGTGCGGATGGCCATCGCCACCGCCACCGCCACGAGAATGACTTCAACATTTTCGCGCCACAGGGCATTGGGATACGGCTTGAGCCACTTGTTCGCGGCGAAGTCCAGCTCGTCCATCTTGATCCGGATCTTGCCGATGTTTTCTCCCGCCGCGATGGTGTCCCGCAACCGGTTCATCGCCAGGGTCACCGCGCCGATCGCTGGTGGCGTGAGGACATCGCGTTGCGCGCACAGCAAATGGTGCATGTGCTTCCGCATCGCACACGCCTCGCGGACGGTTGAGGAAAAGAACCAGCGTAGAATCATAAAATATGTCGAGAGACGAGGGTCGAGAGTCGAGAGCAGGAAATCAAGACCGAACGCGAGCTGCCGTCAAGCGCAGGTGCATCTTGACGCCCGCACCAAACGGAAACAACTCCCTCGCCCCGCCCAAGCGGGGAGAGGGCTGGGGCGAGGGGTTCGTGTTTGTAAACATTGGCCTCCTCACCCCGCCCCTCTCCTCCTTGAGGGCGGAGAGGGAGAAAAAAATGTACGCGTGACAAGGTGCGCCCATCAAGCCCTCGACCCTCGACTCTCGACTCTCGACCTGTTTTCATGCTTTTAACACCTCGATAAATGCTTCCTGCGGAATGTTGACCGTGCCGAACGCTTTCATGCGTTTTTTGCCTTCCTTTTGCTTTTCCAGCAACTTGCGTTTGCGCGTGATGTCGCCGCCGTAACATTTCGCCGTCACATCCTTGCGGAAGGCGCTGACCGTTTCGCGCGCGACAATTTTTCCGCCGATGGCCGCCTGAATCGCGACCTGATATTGCTGGTGCGGGATGACTTCCTTGAGCTTGGCCGCCAGCGCGCGTCCCCGGCCCTCCGCCTTGTCGCGATGCACGATGCACGAAAACGCGTCCACGGACTCGCCGTTGACAAGCAGGTCGAGCTTCACCATGTCGGACTCCCGGTAATCGGCGTGTTCGTAATCCATCGAACCATAACCGCGCGTCAGGCTTTTGATGCGGTCATGGAAATCTATCAAAATCTCATTCAACGGCAACAGGCTCGTCAGCATGACCCGCCGCACGTCCAGCGTTTCCGTCTGGTCCACCGCGCCGCGCCGCTCGGAAATCAACGCCATCATGTCGCCGATGTTTTCATTCGGGCAAATCACAAAGGCTTTGACCATCGGCTCCTCGATTTTCTGGATATAATTTGGTTCCGGCAAAAACGCCGGGTTGTCAATTTGCTTCACGACGCCGTCGCTCATCGTCACGCGATACACCACGCTCGGATACGTCGCGATGATGTCCATGCCGTATTCGCGGCGCAACCGTTCCTGCACAATTTCCAGGTGCAACAAGCCGAGAAACCCGCAACGAAAACCGAAGCCGAGCGCGACCGACGTTTCCGACTGATAAACAAACGCCGAGTCGTTGAGCTGCAACTTGCCCATGTTCGCCTTGAGATGCTCGTAATCGGCGGTGTTGATGGGATAAATCCCGCTGAACACCATCGGATGAATCTCCTTGAACCCCGCCAGCACCGGTGAGGGATTCCGCGAATCCGTCACCGTGTCGCCCATCTTCACTTCCTTCGGGCTTTTGATGTTCGCGGTGAAATAACCCGTCTCGCCTACTTCCAGTTTCTCCCGGACGTAAGGTTTGGGATTGAAACTGCCGACTTCCTTGATCTCCACGTTTTTGCCGGAGTGCAGCAACTTAACCTGCATTCCCGCCTTCAACTCGCCGTTGAACACGCGCACGTGCGTGACGACGCCCTTGTAAGTGTCAAAATAGGAATCGAAGCCCAGCGCCTGCACCGACGGCGCGCCCGTCGGCTTCGGCGCCGGAATGCGCTCGATGATCGCCTCCAGAATTTCATCAATGCCAATCCCTTCCTTGGCGCTGGCCAGAATCGCCGTGTCGCCCGGAATGGCCAGAATGTCCTCAAGCTGTTTCCGGGTCTCCGGGATATTCGCATGCGGCAGGTCAATTTTGTTGATGATGGGGATGATGGTAAGATTCTGCTTCATCGCCAGGTGCACGTTGGCGACCGTTTGGGCCTCGACGCCCTGCGCCGCGTCCACGATGAGCAGCGCGCCTTCGCACGCGCTCAAGCTGCGCGACACTTCATAGGAAAAATCCACGTGCCCCGGCGTATCAATCAGGTTCAGCTCGTAAGTCTCGCCGTTGCGCGCCGTGTAACGCATCGTGACCGGATGTGCCTTGATGGTGATGCCGCGTTCCTTTTCGAGGTCCATGGAATCGAGCAATTGCGCCTCCATGTCGCGGGTGGCGATGGTGCCGGTGCGATGCAGGAGGCGGTCGGAAAGCGTCGTCTTCCCATGATCAATATGGGCGATGATGCTGAAATTGCGAATATGCGCTGCGTCCATTTTTTAAAAACCGGTGACGGGTGACACGTGACAAGATGTTGCTGGCGTGTGATTCATGTCACCTGCCACCTGTAACTTGCCACCTTTGACGGAACTTCAAAGCAGGATAACCGGAAAACGGGTGAAGAAAAGGAAATTTGACGGCTGTAGAAAAATATTCACTGTGGCTTTAACCCGAACTCCGAAATAGGAATGGTAGCGCACGCGGCCCGCGTGCCGGTTTGGGCGGCTCGCCCAAACCTTCGTCTCACCTTCTTTGTCCGATTTTGGCGCGAAAAAGTTTGTGGGACGAGATTTTCGGCGAGCCGCCGAAAACCGCACGCCAGCGGCGTGCGCTCCCTGTGCGACTGCGCCGCACTCGACTTCGACTTCAGAATTCGGCTTTAACTTTCCTGGAATTGACTTGGAATTGGAACGGCTAAAGAATGAACAAACATGAGATTGAATTTCATTTCAATTGTTTTCTGCGGAGTTCTCTTGGCCTGGGCGTCAGATGTTTCTGGCCAGGATGTGAAGGAAGTAGAGGCATTGAATAATCAGGTGCTGCAGCTTCATCAACAGGGGCAATACAAGGAGGCGTTGGCGTTGGCGGTCAAGGCATTGAAACTCTCCGAAGATACATTGGGACCGGAGGATCCAGAAACGGCCACCTGTCTGAACGATTTAGGAGGGATGTATCAAAGTTTGGGTGACTATACCAATGCAGAAACGATGTTCGAGCGCGGTCTTGCCATTCGCGAGAAAGTTCTTGGGCCGGAGCATCAATATACGGCGCGCAATCTCATGAATCTGGGATCGGTTTATATGCAGATGGGCAAATATACCAATGCCGAACCATTGCTGCTGCGCGCACTGACCATCAACCAAAAAGTTCTTGGATCAGAAACCATGGCCACCGCCACCAGCTTGGCGCATCTGGGAGTTCTATACCAAGACATGGGGGATTACGCCAAAGCGGAATCTTACGACGAACAAGCCTTGGCCATCAATCAGAAGGTGCTCGGGCCGGAGCATCCGAACACAGCCTCAGCCTTGATCAATCTGGCCGCCATGCTCATCAACATGGGCGAATACGCAAAAGCCGAGCCGCTGCTTCAACAAGCGCTGGCCATTCGTGAAAAAGTGCTGGGGTTGGAACATCCCTCTACCGGCCAATCCTTGCAAGCGTTGGGGAGTCTTTACTCTCAGATGGGAGATTATGCCAAATCCGAGTCCTTTTACCAACGCGCGCTAGCAGTTCAGGAGAAAAATCCCGGCCCGGAGCATCCCGACACGGCCATTACCCTGGGCAACCTGGGAATGCTCTACATGAATATGGGTGATTACGACAAGGCGTTGCCGCTGTATCTGCGCGCGCTGAAAATACAGGAAAAAGTTTTCGGCCCGGAACATCCGGCCCTGGCCAACACTTTAGCCAAGCTCGCAGAGCTTTATGAAAAAACCGGTAATTTCGCACAGGCGGATTTAATGGATCAGCGTGCCCTGGGGATTGACGAAAGAACCCTTGGGCCGGACCATCCCGAAACGGCGATAGCCATGCTGAATCTGGGCGCGCTGTATGGACGCATGGGTAATCTACCCAAGGCGGAATCGTTGAGCAAACGAGCACTGGAGATAGAGGAAAAAGTCCTCGGGCCGGAACATACTTACGTGAAGTCCTGCTTGAACAATCTTGCAGCAGTCTATGGCAAAATGGGAGAATACACCAATGCCGAACCCCTCTACTTGCGTGCCTTAGACATTGAGGACCGGTTGCTGACCCCTGAAGATCCGGATAGGGCAAATCTGTTGGCGAATCTTGCGACCCTTTATTTCGATCTCCAGAAGACGAATGAGTCGCTGGAATTTGCGGACAAGGCGGAGCAGGTCCGCTTGGGAATGCTGGACAACATCCTTTCGTTTACTTCTGAACAAGAGCGGCTGAATTATGAGACGCAAATTGATCCTTACATTCTGTTTGCGAGCCTGAACGACGCGCCCCGGGTCGCCTTGGCCATACTCCGGCATAAAGGCGTCGTGTTGGACTCGCTGTTGGAAGACCGGATTGTCGCCGAGGCAAGCCAGAACCCGGAAGATCGCGCGCTCATCGAACAATTGGGGCCGGCCAAACAACAACTGACCCAATTGTTGATGACCGTGCCGAAAGACTTGAAACCGGAAACCCTGAAAAGTCGTGCTGAAATGCGTGACAAACTTTTGCGCCAGGTCGAACAACTGGAAGGCGCACTGGCCCAAAAGGTGGCCGGATTTGGACACGCTCGCCGTGCCCTGACCGTGACGGTGGAAGAAGTCCAGAAAGCGATTCCCCCGCAAACGGCCTTGGTTGAATTCATCCGCTATCATCATTATCTCGGACGACAACAATGGGAAGACCGCTATGGCGCGGCCATTCTGGCTTCCAATGGAGAACCAAAATGGGTTTGTCTCGGCGCCGCTGCGGCCATCGAAAAGAATGTGATCATCTGCCAGCATTCGGTTCGGGAAAAAGAAGGAAAGGACGAGGCATTGCTCTCCACCGCACTCCACGGGTTGTATAAACAGGTCTGGGAACCGCTCGCATCGGTTTTACCAGCGGCTGGGAAAACCATCGTCATCAGCCCGGATGCCAGTTTAAACTTTATTTCCTTCGCCACCCTTTTGACGCTGGACAATAAGTTTCTGGCAGAGAAGTCTTCCATCCGATACATTGCCAGCGGCCGTGATTTATTGCGTGAACCCGTCCAGTCATCGAGCCAGGACATGGTCGTGTTTGCCGCACCCGATTATGTTGCAGGCGGTGAAATCAACTGGCCGCAGAGCGGAGTGCAATTACTGCCCCTTCCCTACTTCGCGAAGAATGCGGCTGCATTGGAAGCTGAAGTCAAAAAGTGGAACTGGCCGATTCAGATATATTCAGGAGCCGAAGCCAGCGAAGTCCAACTGCGAGCCATTCACTCTCCCCGCATCCTGCATTTTTCGACACACGGGTTCTTTTTGCCGGAAACCATGGGTGGTCCGGCACGTTTTTCATTTCTGGGTTTGGTGATTGATTCAAAAGGATCACAGCAGCAGGTCATCTTGAAAAATCCGATGTATCGCAGTGGCATTGCGCTTGCCGGAGCGCAGGTGACCTTGGATGCATGGAAACGCGGCGAGACTCCACCGACCGATAGCGATGGCATCCTCACCGCGGAGGAAGTCGGCGATTTGGACCTGCACGGCACCTGGCTGGTGGTTCTTTCGGCTTGTGACACAGGAATCGGCACCCCGAGATCCGGGGAAGGCGTCATGGGATTGCGCCGGGGATTTGTTCAGGCCGGTGCCCAAAACTTGTTGATGACGCTTTGGCCGGTGTTTGACGTGCCCAGCGGTGAACTAATGTTGGACTTTTATTCAGCCCTGCATCAAAACAACAATCCATCCGAAGCCCTGGCAAAAGTTCAAAGAGATTGGCTGGTAAAACTTCGTTCAAAATACGGACTGCTGCCTGCCGTTGTCATGGCTGGTGCGTTCATCGTCAATTCACAGGGGCCAATCCAGTAATTGAATTATCGTTCATGTAAAATTGTGCCCCAAGCGATTTAACAGGCGGTCGGAAAGCGTCGTCTTCCCATGATCAATATGGGCGATGATGCTGAAATTGCGAATATGCGCTGCGTCCATTCTTTTAAAGACCGGTGATGGGTGACACGTGACACGTGACAAGATGTTGCTGGCGTGTGATTCATTTCACCTGCCACCTGTCACTTGCCACCTTTGACGGAACTTCAAAGCAGGATAACCGGAAAGCGGGTGAAGAAAAGGAAATTCCCCTGACCTCTCCCCCGGGGAGAGGATTTAATCTGTTAGCTTTCTGGTTGCTTGGCAGCCCGTCCGGCAAATCCAGTCGCGCGGATTTTCAATGGGACGGCTAATGATTCTCCTACTTCGTGGTGATGACTGCCAATAACTTAAAACTACTGGCTTAAGCGGTAAAACATCTGCATGCTGGAAATGGCATTGGTCACAGCGTTCTGGCCGTTAACAATGGACGGTGCCGGAGAATTGGCACTCCAGACCGCCTGTGAAACAAAGTTCGTGGTGGATTGCAACGTGATTCCAGGGGCATAAGTCGGCCACGTCAAAATCACATTTGTTCCGGTATAAATTATTGTCAACTGCGGCGGCGGCAACGAAATACTGAATACCGTGCCATTGCCCGAACTGCCGCCACCACTCGCCGTCCCATAAAGGATGTTACCAGATAAAATCACGTCGTTCGGATCAACTCCATCGCTGCCACCAGTGAAACCATGCAGGACTCTAAAACCCGTGCCATCAGTGTTGACGGCGAACACAGAGCCAGCCGTCCCGTACAGGGTATTGTCAGATATAATTAATCCGGCATACGGATAAGATCCGTCGTTGACGCTGCTAAAATTATACAGGTTTGTAAAACCCGTACCATTTGTGTTGACGGCGAATACCGTGCCAAAGCCGAAACTGCCACCACTACTCGCCGTCCCATACAGGGTGTTACCAGATAAAATCAATCCGGCTTTTGGTTGAACACCGTCGCTGTTGGTATAGACACCTACAGAATTTGTTTTGCATGCCGTGAAGCTATGCAGGGTCATAAAACCAGTGCCATTGGTATTGACGGCGAATACTGTGCCATTGCCAGAACTGCCGCCTAAAACCGCCGTTCCATACAGGATGTTGCTCGATAAAATCAAGCCATTCGGACCAACTCCATCGCTGTTGATCCAACTAGTTTGAGGGGTTGCCGTAAAACTATGCAGGGTGGCAAAACCCGTTCCATTGGTGTTGAGCTTGAATATCGTGCCGCTGGCTGAATTTCCGCCATACTGCGCAGTGCCATACAGCGTTGTGCCGGATATAATCAATTCTGTCCTCGGACTAATTCCGTCGCTGTTTGTAGGATTACCTAAAGAATTAATGTTCCATGCCGTAAAACTATGCAGGTTTGTAAAACCCGTGCCATTGGTATTGACGGCGAATACAGTGCCATTGCCCGAACTGCCACCATTTTCCGCCGTCCCATACAGGGTATTGCACAACATAATCAATTCGGAATGGGGGTTAGCTCCATCGCTATTAGTGCCACTGGCATTATAGCCGGCATTCCCAATGGTTGCTGTGAAACTATGCAGGTTCGTAAAACCAGTGCCGTTGGTATTGACGGCGAAAAGTATGCCTCTACCGGAACTGCCGCCGTAATACGCCGTCCCATACAGGGTGTTGCTCGATAATATCAAACCGGCATAAGGTTCAGTTCCGTCATTGTTGGTAGAATGTGAGAGAGCTGTAAAACTATGCAGGTTCGTGAAGGTTTGCGCTAACACCCGACCAACCGGTATCATACCGAGAGCAACGATCAGCGTAGGCAGAAGGAATAGATTTTTAATGTATGCTCTCAATGGTTAGCTCCGTATTTTCTTCCAAAGACATATTCTAGCCAACGGGGGCCAATGCCGATATTGATACTTTGTACCCGGAATCGTCACTAATTACTAAAATATTCGATTCGCGATCGAAGTGCATTGCTTGATATTTCGGTTCTAATTTTAGGTGAAACTTGTCGGATGGGCATTGTTCATTTTCTTCGAGAATCTCCACCGCCAATCTGATTGTACCCGTTATTCATCGGCGATAAGCCGCGCGGGCAGGCGGCGATCTCCAGCTTCTTTTGTTCAACGATGGTGTCGAGGATGTTCATCTTTAGAGCGTGATGCTCTTGCCGCTAAACCTTTCCCAAAAGCAGCGCGGATCCAATGCAGTAGTTTGATTTGTTGTCTATTGGACATTCATCCCAACAAGGGGCAATCAAAGCGACTGCGTCCGCAGCCTTACTGATCTTTTGTATCCATAGCTCTCGAGCCGTTTCAAAATCTGGTTTGTCAGTTTGTTTCCAGAGAGGAGCGATGAAAGCAGCAGCGATCTTCTTGCCGAGAAGTTCATCGATCAAATTATTCGCCGAGTCTTTGGCTGCTTTAAAGTATTTCTTAATATCCTCATCAATGCGGTTTCCGCCTTCGTCAATACGACACCAATCTTGCTTGGCCTCAATAAAAAATTGCGTTTGTCCCCGACCAATCCATAAGTCATTGCGACCGGACGAATTTTTCTTTTTCGTCCCCCATTCTTGGAGTACTGCCCAGCCATTCAGCCAAGCCGCAATTGCAAAGAACCCTACCTGTGGCCGTTCGTCGTGAAACGAGAAATAATCCGGATTGCCATCTTTATCCTTCGGGGCGCGATAAGTGTATTCTCTTACAACGTGCAGCCATGAGACCAAGGTCGGTTCCAAAGGTGCAAAAATATCGTTGTCATTATTAATGTATACTTTTAAGTGTGTCATATATTCATTCTCTTCGTCCTTCAAGCCTTGCATTCGTTTCAACTGGGATTTCCCATTTGGTTTCTTGCCCACGACAAGCGTGGGGCTTTTTCGTGATATTCTTCCTCTTCCAAAGGTTTGCAAGTCCATTTTCCAGTCCGCTCTCGGTTTTTCTCCGGCACAGGGGCGCCCAGAGCTGCTCAAGATGCTCGACATATGCAGCTTTCAAAGGTGGAAAAAATTCCATGCGGCGTTTCGCCATTTCAAGAACAAGTGTTCGTGCATCGCTTGAAAGCCTTGCCCACGTAAAAGAAAATGGTGTAATATTGCCATGTACCGATAATAATAGTTTTCAACCGGCTGGCAAATTCGCGTCGCTGCCGGTTGCATTTCCTGCCGCCGCTGGTTTAACGTTGAATCATGGAAAGGAGCATCCTTGTCGCCACGCCGCCAGCCACGCCGTTGCTCGTTTTTGACGGCGACTGCAATTTCTGCACGTTGTGGGTCCGCCGCTGGCAGCAAATGACCGGCGACAGCGTGGACTACCTGCCCGCCCAGGACCCGCACATCGCCGCGCAATTTCCCGAAATTCCCAGCCGGCAATTTGACACGGCCGTCGTGCTCATCGAAACCGATGGCCTGGTTTATTCCGGTGCGGAGGCCATTTTCCGCACGTGGGCGCACAATCCCAAACGGCAATGGCCGCTGCGTGGTTATGAAAAATCGCCGCCGCTGGCACGCCTTACGGAATTGGCCTACCGCCTAGTCTCTGAAAATCGGCCCTTGTTCTCCCGGCTGACGCACTGGTTCTGTAAACATAAGTCCTAAATATCGACACAAGTTTGTTTGTTCAGGTGGTAAAGCCGCAATTTTTTCGCTCACCCCGCCGAAGTTTTCACCCGGAGCCGCGCAGGGTCAGGCCGGCGGTTTGTCATCTTGCTTTGCATCCAAGTCTTCATAACCAACATCTCCGGCCAAACCTTCGACGATGGAAAAGCGATGTGCCACACACGCTAAGATGACGCCGACTGGAATGCTCAGAACTAAAAAGCCCAGAGACAGGATATGTCGCCACGAACCTGATGGCTGACCCAACCAATTCAAACCAAGAAGCGCGAGAACCACCGCGCCAAACATACCGCAAGTAAGCCGGTGTAACCAACGCGGCAAATAGCGATTGCGAATCATAAAACGTGTCCGTCCGCTTGACTTGTCATTGACCGCAAAACTGTGGTTTTGTTTCCACAACAACGACCCTATTCACCGGTTTCACCCATGTCCACCAGAATTTGGCCGGCTCGGGATCATTCAATCCCTCATCCCCGTGGCCATGTAGCGCAGACATTCCTGTCTGCGGGTTCGGGCGACATTCTTGTCGCCAGTCTGCGAACACGGGACTGGAAAGTCCCGTGAACCAGCAGACAGGAATGTCTGCTTTACAAAAACATTTCATCAACTCCCCTGCCCTGCCAAGACTTTCTTTCGAGCCTTTTGTTTTTAACTTCAACAATGATATAATGGCCGCGCAATGAATAGTAACCTGAGTGCTCCGCCCCATCTCTTTCAACCGCTCACCATCAAATCGGTCACGTTGCGCAATCGCATCGGCGTGTCGCCCATGTGCCAGTATTCTTCGGATGACGGCGTGGCCACCGACTGGCATCTGGTGCATCTGGGTTCGCGCGCGGTCGGTGGCGCGGGACTGGTCATCGCCGAGGCCACGGCGGTTTCGCCCGAAGGCCGCATCACGCCGGGTGACGCGGGCATCTGGGCGGACAAGCACGTTGAACCGATTGCGCGCATCAACCGTTTCGTCAAAGCGCACGGCGCGGTACCGGGAATCCAGATTGCGCATGCGGGTCGCAAGGCTTCCGCCGCGCGCCCGTGGGAAGGCGGCGCGCACCTGGCCGACAATGCGGGCGGCTGGCCAACGCTGGCGCCCAGTCCCCTGCCCTTCGGCGACGATTTGAACAAAGTTCCGCGCGCCATGAGCGAGGCGGACATCGTCCGCGTGCAAAATGACTTTGTCGCGGCGGCCAAACGCGCGCTCGCAACCGGTTGCGAATGGCTGGAATTGCATTCGGCACATGGTTACTTGAGCCATGAATTTCTTTCGCCGCTCTCCAACCAGCGCGCGGACAAATATGGCGGCAGTTTTGAGAATCGCATCCGGTTTCTTTTGGAGACGACGCGCGCTGTCCGGGCGGCATGGCCGGAGCGGCTACCGCTGACGGTGCGGATTTCCTGCACCGACTGGGTGGACGGCGGTTGGGACATCGAACAAAGCATCGAACTGGCGCGGCGATTGAAGGCGGAGGGCGTGGATTTGATTGATTGCAGTTCCGGCGGAACGGTGCCGGACGCGAAAATTCCCGTGGGCGCGGGTTATCAGGTGCCGTTTGCCGAACGCATCCGGCGGGAAGCGGGCATGGCGACGGCGGCGGTCGGCAGCATCACCGAGCCGACCCATGCCGATGAGATCATCCGCAATGGCCGGGCGGATGTGGTGCTGCTGGCGCGGGAATTTTTGCGGGAATCGTATTGGCCGCTCAAGGCAGCGCGTGCCCTGGGGCGGAAAGATTCACTGACAACGCCGGTTCAGTACGGCCGGGCGTGGTGATTTTCCGGCGTGAACTATGCTGAAACCAGGATCGCCTTGTTCTTTTTCAGATATTTCTCAACGGTCGCTATGCCACTGCAAGAGTTGGAGCTTCTGACGGCGTCGGGTTTGGCGAGTTTGTAATGCACCAACAATTTGCCAACCATTCCTACACGGAGATTCAATTCTGCCATTCGCCAGATTTGACCGGTTTCCAGTGGTTGCAGGCGAATGCGGCGCGTCGGCTTATTATTCTTCATAACGGAGTTTGTACCGGAACTTTCAATTAAACCAGTTAAATCGAAAGATAATTGATGGCGAATTCACACACTGCTCCGGAGCGCGGCTTGTCCCAAGCCGCAGCACAGCAAAGGTAAGAGCCGGTTGGAAAATATTTATGAACCGGTCTCCGCGAATCGAACTGCTGCGAGTTGAGACAACTCGCGCTCCGGTGGTCGTACAAATGCGTCGTTCCTTTGCCTGCAAGCTGTTTTTAGGTCGCAAGCGCTTTGCCCCTCAAAGGCACACCAAGGGCGCTGATCGCGGCAGCCGGACCACAACTGTCCCGGCGATTTTGTCATGCCAACCCTGCTTCTCCCTGTCCCAACCGATCCAAAAGAAACCGAGAAAAAGCACGACGGCGGAAAATGCCGCGGCCAGTCCGCGCACGAGTGCCACGAGAAAAGTAAGCGGCCCGCCATCCTGGCGCACCACCTGCAGCTTGAGCACAATTCCCCCGATCGTGGTTCCCTTCCATGCCCACAGGCCGGCGAAGTAAGCCAGGGCAACAATAAAAAAGATCGGCGGGCCGTTCAGAAACGCCAGCAAAAATCCGAGTGGCCGGTGCGCAATCCCGGTGATAAAACCCACAACCACCATATCCAGAAACGCCGCTCCCATGCGCTCCCAAAAGCTTGCCTTCGGATACGACAACGCGGGAAAAACAAACGGCGGCGCGGCGGGCGATGCGCCGGCGATTGTTTGAGTTTGGGGCGTGGCGGGCGGTGGATTGCCCGGAGCCGAAGCGCCCGGTGATTCCGTCGCGCCTGCCGCCGACCCGATTGGAACAATGGCCGGAGGGATGCCTGGCGCACTGGCGGTTGACGCCGGGGCCGCTGCAGCCATTGCCGCCATGACGGGTGGTGATCCCGAAGCCGGTGGCGGAGCCGTTGGTTTCTCCGGCATTTCGCGGCGCATGCTGCTGAAGGCGGCTGTGACCGCGCAACCCAAACCCCAAACACTGAAAATCGTATAGGTCAGCAGCCCCAAAATGGGGACCAGGTAAAGCAAAGTCAGGAGGATCGTGCCAATCAGAAATGCCACCAACGGCTTTTGAAACCCGGTTCCAAAGCGCCGTCCGATTTGCAATCCGAGCCATTCCAAAATCGCGACCTTGCCCACGACCGCGCCAAAGAATAAAGCGGCCATCAAAAACGGCACGACGATCAAGCCAATTCCCGTGACGGCCAGGATTAAAACCACCACCGGCACGAGTATTTTTGTCAGCAGTCCCATCAGGAACGTGGTGGCCGGCCGCTGGGTCAAACCATCAACACAGACTTGAACCGGCCGTGGAAATACCGCCGCGACGAACAGGTAAAGCAGAAAGAACACGCCTGCGATGATCCACACAAAACCGACCTGGGGAGCCAGCGGTCGAAACTCAAACACGCAATACTTCAACCATTTGCCCAGCCATTCAATGTTCGAGAATGGCATTGGCAATCCCACGTTCACCTTCTGACCATGGATCTTTGCCCCGTCCGCGATGTTGAACTTGCCGCCGACCGACACCGCGTCACCAGCTATCTTAACTCCCGAATCCACCGTGAGCGTGCCCATGACCGCCACGGCATCCTTGTTAATTTTAGCCCCCGGTTTTAAGTGAACGTTGCCCATGACCGCAACCACGGCGTCGCCCACCTCGCCATCCACCTCCGAGCTGCCGCCAATCGTGACGACCGCTTGCCGGACTTTCCCGTGGACTTTTGCCGAACCACCGATGACCACTATTACGTCAGCCGAATCTCCGGCTTTTAATTCCACATTCTGGCCGAACATCACAATTGGCTGCGGCTCGCCTCCGTTCTCGTCTTCATGATTCGCCACCGCCTCGTTGGTTGCAGAGGCGGCTGGCGCGTTGGAAACGGCAGGAGTTTGCCCGTTGTCAGGGCTGTTCGTCAGCACGTACATTTGTGCATTCGCGGCGGCATCCGTTTCCTGGGCCGTTACCAGTGGGGCCAGCAACAGGCCGCAAGTGACCGTCAATAGAACGAACCATGTTTGTTTGGTAGTTTTCATAATTTGGATTCCTAACGTTTTGCGAAGGCGAGACGGAAATACACGGTGCCAAGGCCAACGCACATGGCATAGCCGATCCCCGCTGCGACCAGGCACGTGGCGATGACACCCGTGCCGAGTTTTTTCACCACAAGGACTGCCGCACTCACCAGCACGTTGAATGTATTTCCAATCATGCTGAGTCCGGAAAACCATTCCCCCACCCGGTGCAGCGCCAGCGTGGCGGTTCCGGTCTGCGACAACTGCCAGCCGCCAAGGCAAAGTCCGCCAAACAGCGCCAGCAACACAACGAGCGACGCTGCCTGCATGGCCACCGGCCACGTCTGCCACGAACGGCGATACCAGGGAACCCGGGCGCGTTGCTCGAGTGTTGCCATTACGCGATTCGCCAGCACAGCCGGCGCCGTCAATTCCGGCAGCGCTTTCAGTTCGCGGCTGATCGCCGCTTCCAATTGCTTGTTGTAATCCGGATTCATGCGTTTCCAGTCAGGTTGTTTTCCAGTTCCAATGTGAGGCGAAGCTTTTTGCGCAACGCCTCGCGGCCGCGGGAAATGTCCGTCTTCACTTTGCCCAGCGACACGCCAAGTTTCCCGGCGATTTCCTCGTAGCGCAATCCTTCGAGGTGATAGAGCACCAGCGGCACCCGTTGCGCCGTGGGCAGCTTTTGCAGGGCCTGCTCGACCACCGCGTGCCGGTCCCTGGCTTCCAGTTCCTCGCCCGCATTGCTTTCGTCGGCGAATTCCATTTCCGGCTCACCGTCCGCGTCGGGGTCGCCGGTGAAAATCTCGGAAAAGAAAGTCCAGCGCGAACGGTAGCGGGAAAGGTGATTCAAACTGAGATTGGTGGCGACGGTCTTGAGCCAGCCGCCGACGGTCGGACTGCCCTGCAACTCGCCGAAACGCTCGTACGCGCGCAGGAACACTTCCTGGGTGACATCCTCGGCTTCAGATTGATTGGTGAGCAAACGCATAGCCGTGCTAAATACCATGTTCTGGTAATTCCGCATGAACACCTCGAATTGTTTCGCATCTGTCATGGCCGGGCCGCAATTGTTGGCGGCTCATCCTATCCTCGAAACGTTGTGGAACGCAAAACTCTTGCATAATCGTTTGAAATGATGCTGTGTCATTGGCTGCTCAAGCGATCACCGAAACAATGCCTGGGACAGCCCCGGCGCATTTCCCGGCTGCGCTGCCGCGTGCAGGATGACGGTGCTGAGAAGGCTTTGCCCGGAATCGGGCCGGGGCTTTGTCGCCGCCCGAAATATCAACCAGTCGGCGCATCCCAGGTGCAGCCAATTCCTGCCCCCAGCGGTTGGATGGCCGGGCAGCCTTGGCAGGGGCTGGGCCATTTTGAAGGCCGGATTCACATTTGCTCTCGCAGAAAAACTTTTCATGTTCAATTCCATAACCCGGCCGGCGCACGGATTGTTTCAAAAAAGTTCCGCCCATGGAAGTCGGGCCGCGTTTCCGCCCGCCAAGTTGCAGCGAAGACGGATGCGCCAGACTTGCCAGCAAGCTGCAACCAACTAATCTCGCGGCATGACAAAGAAAGTCATTTCGTTACAAAATGATAGAAAGGCATGAAATGACCAAGACAACCTGGTTGCTCCGAATGGGATTGGTGGTTTTCTTTTGCCCAAGCCTCACAGGATTTCCCCAAACGACAAACACGACGGAAACGAGCGCCGCCCCACCGCGCGTCGCAGTGTTTGTTGAAGAAGGTTTTCCCACCGACGGTGGCACTCCATCGCTGCCACCTTTCAAAATGGTTGAAGTGCTTGCACAGCATGGCATCGAAGCACAAACCCTTTCAACCGCACAACTGTCGGATCCGGTGATTTTGAATGCGCAGCGTATTACGGTGCTGGTGATGCCGTATGGCAACGCCTTCCCCAGGATCGCTTTCAATAACCTGCGCAAATTTCACGCGGCGGGCGGATGCCTCGTTATGAATGGCGTTCCCTTTTGTCATCCGTGCGTCAAGGTCAACGGCGAATGGAAAGACCTCGGTCACATTGCTTATTTTGGTCACGATGCCAACGGCATTGACACGGGTGATTTTGGCGGTCCGATGGAGAAAGAGAAAAAGCCTCGTGCTTCCATCCCGGGACATCCGCTCAGTCTCAAAGAAGACATGTTGCCAGACGACGAAGGCAACCTTCAGTGGCTTGACCCGCAAAGTTTCGATTCCGGGGATCAGGTTCTCCCACTGGTTAACTTTGGTGTCGGTGATGAGCAGCATCCGGCGGCGGCACTCATCCGCCATCTCGACGCGAGTTTTCACGGCGCGCGTGATGTGTGGATGGGACAAGTTGCCGCGGGCGCTGATGAATCGGATCGTTATTTTGCCGGGCAATTGTTGATCCGCGGCATTCTTTGGTGTGAGTTGGAAAAAGGAAAATTAACCATCGACAGTTTCAGCGTCAGGCTCGCGGAGTTGGACCAGATTCAGAAACCGGAACCATTGCCGGGAAATCTCCCGTTCGTCGTCACACCCCGGCCTTGGGGAGACACTTACCTGCCCAAATCAAAGCCGCCGGCGCGCCATCTGTTGGTTGTGAATGTAGAACGGTTGAGCAGCGAGGAACGGGTCGCCATCGGCTGCCTGCAAGGATTGACGAGCCGCGACCAGCCGCGAATCTGGATTCAGCGCAATCAGGAGGATCGAAACTGGCTCGACTGGCTTAAAGAAAAGGGGCACATAGACGGTTACACAGTGGTGACGAATTGGCCGGACCTTTTCAAACAATTTTCCAACGCCTACAAAGGCGCAATTATTCCAGACCCAAAACTCTATCGCGGCGATTTGCTGGCGGTAAATGTCGCGGGTTGCGAGGACTTGATTGTTGCCACGCCGGAACTGGCAGACAAGCTCGGGTTGCCGGTCCAGCAGGATTTGCGCGGCCGTTTCAAAACGTATGTCGAGGGCATGCAATGGGTGTGGGCGAACTACAAGAACAAATTGAGTCATCATTTGTGCAACTTCCTGCACCCGCCCCGGCTCAGTAACTGCGCATTTGCTTACGACCTGCAGTGGCGTGGCGTAATGTTCTGGGTGGTTGGGCCGGTGGACGAAACCAAGCCGGGTTCTGATCGCTTTGCCGAACGCCGATTAATGGCGGAGATTTTTTCCGAGATGGATCCGAATGTCGCGGTGCTCGGATATCCTTGGGCGGGCGAAGGTGTCGGGATGGGTGAAGGGGACGGCGTCGCTTTTGCAAGTCGTTATGCCAAGGGACTCGTTTGCAGTGACTTTTTGGGCAATGCCTGTGTGATGAGCGGCGTGCATATTGACCGGATGATGCAGCCGAAACAGCCAACCCCCCCGCCACTGGACAAAAACTCGATTTACATCGCCCTAGTCATGTCCGATGGCGACAACGAACAAACCTGGCTGGGTCTTTTTATGAATTATTTCAATCATCCCGCCTTCGGCAAATTCCCGTTCGCGTTCGGCATGGGGCCGGTAATTCGGGAACTGATGCCCGCCATGGCGCAGTGGTATTATGAACATGCTTCGCCGCAGACGGAATTCATCGCGGATGTTTCCGGCGTCGCTTACATTCAACCGGAAAACTATGGTCTCGCCTATGCCGATCGTAACCGTGTGCTCGAAGGTTTTCTGGACTGGACGGCGCGGACAATGCAAGCGATGGGGATGCGGACGGTCCGCACGGCGGGTGGTGATGACGACATCGTCGCCCGCTATGCAAAGGCGCTTCCGTTCTGCCACTCCATTTTTGCGGACATGGGCCGCTATTCAGGCCTTGAGGGCATCGACAAACTGACCTACTCGTTGCCTGATGGCATGCCGGTTTTTCACGCGGTGACGAGCTGGCGATACGGCAATCATGGTTTCCTTCGTGAAGTTCATGAGCAGGTTGGCTCGCGCCGTCCGGCGTTTGTGAACGGTTTCGTTCACTGCTGGACCTTCGGTCCGGATGACCTTGCCCGCATCTACGAACAGCGGGAAACGAACATGGTCTTCGTTACCCCGACACAACTCGCTGCTTTGTACCGTCAGGCCAAGGACAAGGGCTGGGTTAAATGATCTCTGCGATTGGCAAACAAGCATTGGACAACTGGCAAAGCTGCAATTTTGTCCACCGGAAATTTTGCCGGCGAAACGGCAAGCCGGCCTTGCAGGTTATTCTTGAATCAAAACCGCCTTGTTCTTTTTCAAATATTTCTCCACGACCCGCTTGCCGCTGACCGAAGTCTGGATCCGGACGGCATCGGGCTTGGCGAGTTTGTAATGCACCAGCAATTTGCCAACAAGTCCCACCTTGAGATTTAACTCCGCCATCCGCCAGATTTGACCGGTTTCCAGTGGTTGAAGGCTGATCCGGCGCGTTGGCTTGTGATTCTTCATAACGGAGTTTGTACCGGAACGTTTAATTTAACCAGATAAAAATTGTAACGCGCGCAAAGCCATTCGCCGGACACGGGCAACGATTCCTGCCCTTTTGGCAGGAACCATCGAGAGCGCATCACGAAAGTCTTCTGGCTGCGGAACAAGGATTTCCGGTTCGTAAGTTAAAGGGTGGCAACGCCCCAATTTGATGCATGTATGACAAAAAGTGGACACTTGAAGAGTGGTTAGGGAGGTTGTTTTTGCCCGAAATGAAGCTCAACTCAGGGTAATTGAAGGATAAAAAACAGTCATAATCTACATGAATCAGTTGGGGTGTTGGCGACACAGGCGGATTAATATCTTATTTTTGCTCCCTCCATTGGCATTGTTATCGCTGATAAAAACAGGCTGGGCGGACTGTTCATTATCCACACAGTCGTCGCGCCAGTACTTGGTTTGTTAGGTTCAATTCCCCGCAGCAATGCGGGGAATTTTAATTGTGATAAAAAATCCCCGGTGCTTGAGCGGCCTTGCCTCAATCCGGCGCTGAATTTGCCGGCGAGTTTTGTTTTGGCAGGCGCGCCGCGTTATTGGGAAGAATCCCGGTAAGCCAGTTTGACAATCCAGTCGGCAAGGAAGAAACAAACGGCCCCCAGCACCAGCGATGGGACACCAAACGCGAAATAAGCAAGAGACGAAGGCTGGTCGGCATCGCCGCTTTGATTCATGGGCAGGATGTTTTCAAAGAAGTTTTCAAAGCCCGCCCACACGTTCCACAGGCCGTAGAGGATGACCAGAAAACCGATCGTCCGGACGACCACGCCAAAAAGTTCAGAAGGTTTCATTTTGTCAAAATGCCGAATAGTTCATGGCTGTCTGCCGGCATCGGGATTCATTTCAGCTTTCTGGTTTGTTTGGTTTGAGCAACATTGATTTTCGCCAATGATCATCCAACCAGCGGTCCAACGGCAATAACACGACCAGGACGATGACCAAACTGCCGACGGCCGCCATCACCCGGGAGTGGGTCCAGCGGACGATCAAGAACGTTGCCGGTCCAGCAATGATCAACGCAATCAGCACAGTGATGGCAAGATACAACCATGAGTATGACAGTTTGAACCGGCATTTGCAGGCAACACAGCTATGGCGACCCCAGATTTCTAGAAAATACTCCTTCCAGGTCAAAGCGAACGTATGATTGCAATGCGGACATTTCATCGTTTGTCGTCACACCTGACAGCCACAGGTTCAACCACCGCCATCGAAAGTCAAGCTCCGCGAAATTTTCAGGCGGTGGCCGGCAAGTTTTGCTTTGGCAAGCGCGCCATTCACGGATTAACTAGACGCCATGCAAGCCGTGCTCGATTACTTGAAACGCAACCAGGCCCGCTTCGTGGCCGAATTGTGCGATTACCTCCGCTTCCCCAGCGTCTCCGCCCAGCCACAGCATAAAAAGGACATGCGCGCCTGCGCCGCCTGGCTCGTTCACCACGCCCGGCAAATCGGCCTTGAGGCGCGCGTGTACCCAACCGCCGGCCATCCCATCGTCGTCGCCAAAACGCCCGTCTCCGCTGCGCTTCGGCGCGGCAAGCCGCGCCCGCACTTCATGATTTACGGCCATTACGACGTGCAGCCGCCGGAGCCGCTTGATTTGTGGAAGTCGCCGCCGTTCGCGCCGCGCATCCAAGGCCGCTCGATTTACGCCCGCGGCAGCATGGACAACAAAGGCCAGAACTTCGTGCATTTCAAGGCTGTCGAGGCCTATCTCAAAACCGGCACTCCCCTGCCCTGCAACCTCACGTTCGTCATCGAAGGCGAGGAGGAAGTCGGCAGCGCGAACCTCGCAAAATTTCTCAAGGCGCACCGCGCGGAGTTGCGCTGCGACGCCGTGGTCATCTCCGACACCGACATCCCCAGCCCCAAACATCCCGCCCTGGCTTATTCGCTGCGTGGCATCATCGCGTTTGAAATCATGGTGCGCGGCCCGTCGCGCGATTTGCACTCCGGTGTTTTCGGCGGCGCGGTGGAAAATCCGGCGATGGCCCTCGCCCGGTTGCTCGCGCAACTCCGCGATGCCAGCGGCCGCGTGACCATTCCGGGTTTCTACGACGACGTCGCGCCGCTTTCGGCATACGAACGGAAACAATTCGCCCGGCTGCCCATCAAGGACCGCGACCTCCAGAAATTGCTCGGCGTAAAAAAGTTATTTGGCGAACGCGGCTTCACGCCCGCCGAACAGCGCAGCGCGCGCCCGACATTCGAGATCAACGGCCTGACGAGCGGCTACCAGGGGGAAGGCAGCAAGACGATTGTGCCGGCGTGGGCGCGGGCGAAAATCACCTGCCGCCTCGTGCCAAACCAAAAACCGGCGAAAATTCGCGAACTCGTCTGCCGGCACATCGAAAAAATCTGTCCGCCGACGGTGCGGCTCGAAATCGAGTCCGGTCATGGCGCGGAGGCGTATCTGGTTTCGCCCAAGAGCGTGCGGGCGCGGGCGGCGTTGCGCGCGCTCCAAGCCGCATTCGGCTGCCAGCCGGTATTGATGCGTGAGGGCGGCTCGATTCCCATCGTCAACGATTTCAAAAAAATTCTCGGCGCAGATTCGCTGCTGCTGGGTTTGGGCCTGCCGGACGACAACGCGCATTCGCCGAACGAAAAGTTCAATCTCGATTGCTTCGCCAAAGGCCAGGCCATGAGCGCGCATCTGTGGCAGGAACTGAGCCGGGCTTGAATCCGGTCACCGGCTTCATAGCAGGTCCAGTTAACATTGGCACAGTTTGACATGCTTCTGGCAAAAGCGGCGGAGGGTCGCCGCCCGTCCTCCGTAGCAGTACTGCGGAGGGTGGACACTCCAAGACGCTGCGCGCGGCACGATGATTCTGCTAATACGCGAAGCGTCTTGGAGTGCGCCAGTCCCCTGGCGCTTTGTGAGCAGACGAAATGTCCGCAAGATCTCCACATGAACTTTTGTGCGCCAATAACAATATGAACTGCAATAGCGTCTTTATCAGAACGGCCTGCTCCCCTCCATAGCAGGCAAAAAGTCACAAAAGAATGAACCTTTTGGCGTGCTCACGTTATCAATGGGCAGATGCAACATCGAAAAACTATTATGAAAATCACAAAATTCACCTGCCTTGCTTTGCTGATTTTAACCCTGCCTGCCGCGCGCGGCGAACCGTTCCGCACGGACATCAATCCGGCGCTGCTCTATTATCAGGCGTTTCTGTTGGCGCCGGAGTTGTCGCAGACTGACCGTGACTATCTGTTCGAAACCAATTGGCATGGCCAAAAACTCCCGGAACGGTTCGGCGAACTTATAGCCAGGTATGACAGTGAGTTCAAGTTGGTGCGACAAGCGGCACAACAAAAAGTGCCCTGTGACTGGGGCATTAATATGAGTCCCGGCCCAGCCACGCAACTTCCTCATTTGGCCCCCACCAAGAAGGTGGCCCAAGCGTCGCAGTTGCGCGCGATGTGGGATTTGCAACATGGCAATCAAGCCGCCGCGTGCGATGATTTGCTCGCGGCGTTCGTGCTGGGCAGAAATGTCTCCCGTGACGGCACTTTGTTTGGCACGCTGGTTCAACAGGCCGTTGAAGCCCTCGAGTATGCCACAGTGGCGGGAAATTTCGGCCAGTTCTCACCGGAGACCCTGAAGCAGTTGATGGATGGATTCGATGCGGCTCCGGCCCGGGGCACGGTGGCCACTGCCATGATGTCAGAAAAATTGCTTGGTCCTGATTGGCTGGCAACCAAGATTCAGAAGTTGCAGCAGGAGAATCCAGGAAACGACATGAAGGCAATGGAAGACATTCACACAGATTTCGATCGTTGCGGTTTTGATTTCGTGTTTCATGGGGAACGCGGAGAAAAACAGGACACCAATGTCTGGCAGCGCATTTTTGTCGCATCAGGCGGAACAAGTGATGGAGTTCTCAAACTGATCCGTGACATGGAACCGCTCTATCCGCGTCTCGCCAGCATCATGGCGTTGCCGCAGCCAGAGTTTGAAGCACAGATGCAAAAGTTCGACACGGAAATTCAGAAATCTCAAAACCCCTTGGTTCCTGTCATTCTCCCCAATCCATTGCTTGCGGTAGGAGGGCCGCGTCGGCGGGAATTCAGAGCACAAGCGGAACTGGCAATGGTTCATGCGGGGGTGGAATACAAACTGCACGGCGAAGCGGGATTCAAGACTGTGATGGATCCTTTTGGAAACGGCCCTTTTGCCTTCCAACGTTTTGTGTTCGAGGGGGTGGACCGTGGATTTAAACTCGAATCCGCCTATTCTCTCGGCAAAGTTTCCTGCGGGATCATCTTTGTCGAGAAAGAGGGACCTCCATTTTCCGTTTCTTCACCAAATATTGGCAAAGCGGTAAAACCATGATTCATTAAACAAAAAAACGGGCGGACAGTTCCACGATGGAACTGTCCCGGTTTTTCGGCTATAATCGAAATGTGTTCAGCCTGAGTCCAACGTTCGTGGAAACCGAAATCTCAGACCCGCGAAGTCTTCTCGACCAGGCCCGGGCCGGCGACGCCGAGGCGTTTGGTGAGATTTGCCGCGTCCATGGAACCCGGCTGTTGCGACAGGCCGCCGCGTTGTGTGGCAACCTTACGCTGGCTGAAGAACTGGCGCAGGACACGCTGGTGGAAGCGTGGAAGTGTTTGCACCGCTACAACGGGCGCTGCCAGTTTTTCACCTGGCTTTGCGCGATTCTGTTGAATCGTTACCGCAATGTCCTCCGGAGAAATCGTCTCCGGCCGGCTGCCACGTCCGGTGCGCGGGATCAAGATGAATTTGAGAAACAAACCAATCTGCCCGACCACGCCGCCCTGCCGGACCAGGCCGTCGAACTGCGTGAGCAGGCGGTGCTCGTGCGGCAATGCGTCCAGGCATTGCCGGCCAAACACCAGCAGGTCATCTTTCTGCGTTTTTACGTGGATGATTCATTGGAGGGCATTGCCGCCGCCCTGGGTTGCTCGGTGGGGACGGTCAAATCCCGTTTGTTTCATGCCTTGGACAAGCTTCGGAAAATGAATGCCTTCAGCGCCCAACGGTCCGATTTCAAAACGAAAGGCGGTGTGTTATGAAACCTTGTGCTCAAAACCGGAAACTCATTGCCTGGCTGGCATCGAACGCTCTGGATGCGCGGCAGACGCGGCAGCTTCAAGCGCATCTGGAAACCTGTGAAGGCTGTCGCCGCTATCTGGCGGAAATTTCAAACGTGACTGAAATGCTGGTGGCAACAGAGTCAAATCCGGATGTTCAGGCGTCCGAAAGTTTTCACCGAAAATTGGCCGGTAAATTGCGGGCGGCAAAACCGGATTCCCTTGGGGAAATCCTGGCGGCGTATTTTCATGGAACCCTGTCGAACTGGCGCATGTCTTTGCCGGCCATCGCGGTATTGGTGGTGATCGGCGTTACCGTCGCCATCTGGCGGCAACCACCGGAGGTTACTCCACCCCCACAAACCGGCACCCAAACCGTGTTGGTATCGGAAGCGGACAATGATCTGGCGCCGACCATTGCCAACTACCAGAGGGTTGCCAATCAGTCCTTGGATAAACTGGATGCCTTGCTGACCCGGCAAGGCAACCGGGCGTTGCCGTCCATGCCCATCTATACCGCCTCGACGCCTGGCCTTGCGCAAGAGTCGTTTTGAAAACGGCTGGTGGATGAGCACGTTGCGGTGGCAGGAATTGAGTCGGTTGTTGCCTAGTTACGACAAACGTTAAGGATGTGCTAGACGGAAGAATAAATTGTCTGTCGGGGATGAATTGGTCACGCTTCTGATCGCACCGTCGTCGCCGATCGTATCGCTGAAGTTCATCCAATTAGTTGTGTTCAGGTTGGTATTCTGCTGCAACATCCAACCGGCCCAACCAGTCCAAGGCGAAGGCCACGACACGATCACACTGTTGCCCGAATATTTGATAGTCAATCTCGGCAAGAACGTAGAAGAGTTGGTGACCACCGTAAGCGTGCTTGCTAACCGGTTTGCGCTGATCAAATCCAGCCTACCGTCCCCGTTGACATCTGCTGCCGTCACACCGAAAGGGCCATTGCCTACAGGCACCGTAGTGGCAAGCACGAACCCACCACTGCCGTTGTTGGTCAGAACTGTCAATGAATTGCTCTGGGTGTTTGCGCTAATCAAGTCGACTTTCCCATCGCCATTGACATCAGCCGCGACGAGGAAAGAAGGTCCGTTGCCTACAATATAAGTTGCATTCGATCCAAAACCACCACTGCCATTGTTGGTTAACACCGTCAATGTGTTGCCGGAACCACCATTACCCCAGTTTGCGCTAATCAAATCAACCTTGCCATCACCATTGACATCTGCTGCAACAACCGCATTGGGTCCATTGCCCACATTGTAAGTGGCATTGGAGCCAAAACCACCGCTACCATTGTTGGTCAACACAGTCAGATTGTTGCCGTTAAGCGAAGTGCTACCGAAATTCGCCGTGATCAAATCCAGTTTACCGTCGCCGTTAACGTCGGCTGCTACGACTGAAACCGGATCGAAGCCTACAGTGTAAGTGGCGTTTGATCCAAAACTTCCGTTGCCATTGTTGGTCAGAACTATCAAAGTGTTGTCTACGCCGTTTGCAGTAATTAAGTCCAGCTTTCCTTGACCTTTGGTGTCAGATGCAATAACCGACGTTGGACGGTTGCCTACACTGAGTGTCGCAGAAAGTGAAAAACCTCCGTTTCCATCGTTGGTCAGAATCGTGAGGGTGTTGCCATAGGTGTTCGCACTTATCAGGTCTATTTTGCCATCACCATTGATATCCACTGCAACAACACAACTAGGATCATTGCCCACACCTTGTGTTGAGGCGAGTAAAAAACCACCTTTACCGTCATTGGTCAGTACTGTCAGAGTGTGAGTTCCAAAATTAGCGCTAATTAAGTCTACTTTGCCATCTCCGTTAATATCTGCCGCAACCACCATGTTGGGAGCAGTTCCAGTCGTAGGCGAGGAAGAGAGCACGAAGCTTTGGGCAGTGGCGTCATACGCACAAGTAAGCAACGCCAGTGTCATTATAAGGATGACGTTAAGTTTCATCGGTTGGCTAGAAGTTGACGATGATTTTTAATTCTAGTTCATGCACAATTTAATTGCAATTCAAATCCGGTTGTCCATGGTGGGGGTCACTACAATTGTAGTCTGGCAATTTCCGCGCGCAATCGTTCCAATGGCAAACCAACCACATTGCTGTAAGAGCCGGAGATTTCCGCGATAATTTTTTCGCCGTGCTCTTGGATGGCATAAGCGCCCGCCTTGTCCAGCGGATTCACCTTCGCCAGATAGTCGCGGATTTGTCCGGCATCGAGCGGATGAAATATCACGTCCGTGCTCACCGCAAAAATCCGTTCCCGGTGTGCGCGCAAATGAATCAGGCTGATGCCGGTGACGACTTGATGCGTCCGGCCTTGCAGCCGCGTCAGCATCCGTTCCGCGTCGGCGGGGCTTATGGGCTTGCCCATGATTTCGCCGCCGAGAAATACCAGCGTGTCCGCCCCGAGCACGAGCGAGTCGGGGTTTTTCTTTGCCACCGCGCGCGCCTTGCGATGGGCGTTGGTCTGGCAAAGTTCGAGCGGCGACAGTTGTTCGTACAGAATTTCGGCTGCGTCGCTGGAAACAACCTGAAATTTCAGTTTCAATTGCCGCAACAATTCCGCGCGGCGCGGCGAGGCCGAAGCAAGAATGAGCGGCGGCAAATTCACGCGGCAAATTTAAGCAATGTCGGTTGAAGTGTCGAGGGTGCGCAACCCCGCGCCTCATTGTTTGGTGTCCAGCCTTCAGGCTGTTCCCCTGGCGTTGCCGCCTGTCCGGACCGCGTAAACGCGGGACTCCAAACTGTCGCGTGAGGACACGCGACGCTACACTTACAATTTGAAGCGTGCGTTGGGGCGGAAATTACGTTAATCCGTTCTGCAAACAAAAGAAACCCTGCCATGACTGACCGACAATGGAACGATCTGCTCGCCGTATTGCGTGGTGAAATACTGAACCCGCTACCCGTGGGTTTCATTGTTGACTGCCCGTGGCTGCCCGGCTGGCAGGGGCTGGACATTGCCGATTATCTGTCGAGCGAGACGCTCTGGTTCGAGACGAACCGCAAGGCCATCGAAACGTTTCCCGATGTCTGGTTCCTGCCGGGGTTCTGGTCCGAGTTCGGCATGTGCACCGAACCGTCCGCGTTTGGCAGCCGCTGCGTTTTTCCGCGCAATGAATTCCCCTTCGCCGACAAAATCATCACCGACGCCGGATCGATCGCCGCTCTCAAAGTTCCCGATCCAGCCGCGGACGGTTTCCTGCCGTTCATGCTCAATCGCCTGCGCTGGGCGCGCCCGCGCATCGAAGCCCTCGGCCACAAAATCCGCTTCTCCGTCTCGCGCGGCCCGCTGAACGTGGCGACGTTCCTCATGGGCACGACCGAATTCCTGATGGCGATCAAGACCGACCCCGAACCGGTGCACCGGTTGTTGCGGGTCATCACGGATTTCCTGAAGCAATGGCACGCGCTCCAGCGTGAGACGTTCCCCACGATTGACGGCATGATGATGCTCGACGACATCGTGGGCTTCATGGGCGAACCGGATTTCGTCGAGTTCGGCCTGCCTTATCTTCGTGAATTGTATGACGTAAAGGTCACGGTGAAATTTTTCCACAACGACGCGCCGTGCGCCAAATCCATCAAGTATTATCCGGACTTCGGCATCAATCTCTACAACCCCGGCATCCAGACTTCGCTCACCGAAATGCGGCGGCTTTCCGGCAACAAACTCACCATCCTCGGCAACATCCCGCCGCGCGACGTGCTGGCGCAGGGCACGCCCGACGACGTGCGCGCCGCCGTGAAAAAACTGCTGGCGGAGGCGAAGGACCCGTCGCGACTCATTCTCTCGTGCGGCGGCGGTGTGCCGCCCGGCGTGACCACCGCCAATCTCCAAGCCTTCCTCCAGGCGGCGCGCGGATAACCTTGGGCGGTTTTATCTTGGAGTGCCGGCGCTTCCCGCACTGTGAAACTTAATCCCCAGGAAATCCTCCGGCTCTGCCGGAGGACCACCGAAGTTTGACGGTTCCGGGAATATACCGTCTGGATGCGATCCCAGCTGGACGATCGATGATCTCCCTCTCCTCTGCGAAGTGGAGGAGAGGGCCGGGGAGAGGCGGC
>Ga0208820_1000416_pt1 | contig 32879 bp, 36 predicted proteins | sample June2015DPH_16_5_FD_184713 | JGI IMG/M metagenome (GOLD analysis project Ga0208820, IMG submission 184713) | Peatland microbial communities from SPRUCE experiment site at the Marcell Experimental Forest, Minnesota, USA - June2015DPH_16_40... | ecosystem: Environmental > Terrestrial > Soil >...
TCGCCGGGGCTGCACGGACGGCAGGCGGAAGAGCTGAGGAATCTGGGCGAGCGAGCCGCAAAGAACATCTAATAGAAGCGGAAGGTTAGAAATCGGGGTAGATTATGCCAACGGTTACCGCAACAAAAAAGAAAACGGTCCGGATAAACGGCTGCGTCGCTTCGGCGCAAGCCGCCAAGTACGCCGATGTCGATGTGATTGCGGCCTACCCGATCCGGCCTTACACGGCGACGATGATGGCGCTCGCGCAAATGGTGGCCAACGGAGAACTAGACGCCGAGTACATCGTGGCCGACAGCGAACACTCGCAATTGAGCATCGCGCACGGCGCGGCCTCAAGCGGCGCGCGCGTGTTCACCGGCAGCTCGGGTGTCGGCGTGCAGTTCGCCTACGAACTTTATTCGCCGATCTCGGGCAGTCGTATGCCGGTGCAGATGATGATTGCCGACCGCACCCTCGATCCGCCCGGCGATTTCGGTTCCGAGCATACCGACGCGCTCTCGACGCGCGACATGGGATGGCTCATGGGCTGGTCGTGCGACGCCCAGGAAGCATTCGACAATCACCTGATGGCTTATCGAATCGGTGAAGACCCGCGTGTGCTTTTGCCCCAAATGGTCTGCCAGGATGGTTTCTTCGTCTCCCACATCACCAGCGACGTCGAATTGCCCGACCCCGGCCAGGTGAAGGAATTCCTACCGCCCTACAAGCATCCATATCCGCTCGATCCGCGGCATCCCGTGTCGCACGGGCCGCAGATCATGCCGGAGCAGGGTCCGCCGCTGCAGTTGGAGCGTGCACGGGCCATGGAAGAATCGATGGCGGTCATTGAGCAAGTCCACGACGAGTTCGCGAACATCTTCGGCCGACGCTACGACCCCTGGGTCGAAGAGTTCATGACCGATGGCGCCGACGTCGTCTTTTTCATGCAGGGCGGCCACGCGGTGACGGCTCGTTTCGCGATTCAGCACATGCGCGATAAGGGCCTGAAAGTTGGTCTGGTCCGGCTGCGGACGATCCGGCCATACCCAACCGATCGCGTAAAGGTAGTCCTCAGCAAGTTCAAAGTGGTCGGCGTGATCGAGACCAACATGGGACTCGGCAGCGTGAGCAGCGGCGGCGTGCTATATGCTGAGGTCTGCGCCGCTCTTTATGAAAGCCCACAGCGCCCGCTCGTCGTCTCGTTCATGGCTGGAATGGGCGGCGAGGCCATTGTGCTCAAGGAATTCTATTGGATGACTCAGAAGATGACGGAAGCGCAGAAACGCGGGAAAATCGAGAAACGCACACATTGGGTCGGATTCGAAGAATAAAAGATTCTCGCGATGGAGAGCCGGGCGGCCCGCCCGGTCAAGGAGGAACTGACATGGCAACAATAGAAGTTCAGCGGCAGCTGCTGCCGATTCTCGACAGCCCAAATCAGGGAGCGCGTTTCTACAACCCCGAATTACCGTCGAGCGAGCCGTTTGTCCCCGGCCATCGCACCTGTGCCGGCTGCGGGCCGTCTATCCAGTACCGGATGACCAGCAAAGCAGCGGGCGACAATACGATCCTGGTCGGACCGACAGGCTGTATGTATGTCGCGAACAGTTCGTATTTGTGTACGCCCTACAATGTGCCTTGGGCGCACACCCAGATTGGCAGCGCGGGTAGCTTCACCGCCGGCGTCGCCGCCGCCTATGAAGCCATGATCCGCAAGGGCAAATGGAAGGGCGCTTATCCGAACATTATCTGCGAGGCGGGCGACGGCAGTGCGTCCGACATCGGCCTCGCCTCGATTTCAGGCGCGCTCTATCGCAATCACGATTGCCTGATCATCTGCTACGACAACGAGCAGTATGCAAACACCGGTATCCAGGCGTCGTCGCGCACGCCCTATGGCGGCATGACGACCTTCTCCCCTCCCGGCCCGATGGTTCCGGAGGCGAAGAAGCTCTATCCCAAGGACCTCGCCCGCATGATGGCGGCTGGCCATCCGCACTGCTATGTGGCGACGGCCAGCGTGGGCTACCCCATCGACTTGATGAATAAAGTGCGCAAGGGACTCAACCACAAGGGTGCTGCCTACTTGATGGTCTACACCCCCTGCCAGAAGGGCTTCGTATACGAGACACCGCGCTCCATCGACCTTGGCCGGCTCGTCGTCGAATGCGGACTCTACCCGATCTGGGAGTGGAACCCCGAGAAGCGTGCGTATGATTACAGCTTCCGCCCGCAAAGCATGCGGCCAGTATCCGAGTACCTGAAATTGCAAGGACGCTTCGGCCATCTCCACGCCGAGCACATCGCTAATTTGCAAAAGTTCGCCAACGAGCAATGGCGGATGATGGGTGTCGAGCTGCCCGAGCCCTTGCTCCAGGCCGCCGATGCGAAAAACCTGGCCAACATGGCGGCTGCGGCAGAGGCTGTAGCCGTTGCGGAGACTGTATGAATGCTAAGGCAACCCCACCACCCAAAGCTCCTGAAGAGCAGGAAAGCTATATCGTCAGCGAAGGCAAGAAGCGCGGGTCGTCGCGCGACGTACGGCCGGAAGCGGCGTTCGACCGATACTACACCGTGCTGCGCGTACACGCTGGCGACGCCATCCTCACCGACAACTGGCACACGAATGAAGTGTTCGATCATACACGCAACAACTTCGAGGGCTACACGTTCGTGATGCGCACGCTCGAGGCCTGGGGTGTGATGATCGAAAACGACCATCGGGGCTACTACACGGCTGGCGGGCGAGTTTGGGCCATGGATCTGGAGCCTTGCGCAGGCAAGAAGGCGCGGCTGCCTGGCACCGGAGCCAGCAAGAAGTAGGGTCAAGCGTAGTGGGTCAGTTGGGATTTGCTTTGAAAGGGCACGGCTTCACAGCTTGCGGAAAAAGTAGGGGTTGCGCTTGATTTTGGGTGGCGCAGCGGTTCACCGCTGCGATAACTAGCTTGTTTTCAGTGCCGGCTTTAGCCGCCGAGGTGACACTGCGACGAGAAAAGGTACTTTTCCCGCAAGCTGTTCAGCCGTGCCGTAACTGCAGCAAAATCAATCGCGGCTTTACAGATTGCTGAAAAACTCGATTTTGCTCTTGCTTTTGGGTGGCGCAGCGGTTTACCGCTGCGATAACCGGCTTGTTTTCAGCGACGGCTTTAGCCGCTGAGGGCGCCTGCTCCGCGCTCCACGAGTTTTTCAGCAATCTGTTTAGCCGCTGGGGGAATGTGTCTTTCAATCTGACCCACCACCGGGTCAAGAAGTAGGGTACGGTTGCGCCGCATCCTGCTCATCGACGACACGCCGGAGATTGCCGAGCTGCTGACGTTTGCGCTGCGTGACCGCGGCTACGAGGTCTTGGCATCGGGATATACCGCTGCCGTCAACGAATTGGTTCTGGAGCAACGCGCCGACGCCCTGGTGCTGGACTGTTGCGCTTTCGAGATGAGCGAATCGCTCTTCGACTCGGTGCGGCATCACCCGAATCACATCGCGTTGCCCGTCGTCATCATCAGTGACACACCGGAGCAGGCTGACGCGAGCCTCCGTTCCCGGAACGCCAGAAAAGTCTTGCTCGTCCCGAAACCGTTCACCGGCGCGCAGGTCGCGAGAGCGCTCGATCAGTTGCTGGAATCATGATCTGCTGGAACGACGATGTGCTGGAATCACTATGCCATTGTGGAGCATGGACGAGTGGCAATACCTCGAGCACGAGGTCGTCACAGACCCAAAAGGTAGACCGTGGACTGTGGCGCTGATGGACGTGCTGGGTCAGGAAGGTGATCCTGAAATGCCCAGCAAGTTGCTCGAACTACAATATTCCTCGGGCCGGTATTTCACGCTGATCTATTCAGCCAGCGGAGCCCTCCAACGTGAACGCGGGCACGCGTCACTGTCAGAGGCGGAGAACGCATACCGCGAGCTGCTCGTGGCCCTCATCGACGGTAGCCTCGACCCCATGCAACCGGTGTTCCGGCAGGACCTGGAAGATTGATTGTTAGCGCTGTCGATCGGAGCTTGCTAGTGGAGAGCCGGGCGTCCCCGCCCGGCTGGACCCTTCGACTGCGCTCAGGACAGCCTCGCGAGACGCCCGTCCAGCCGCCCATCTTTACCGCGCCTCTACCGGCCAGGATCCAGATCTCTCATCACTACATGAAGCACTTGCCCAGCCACTCGCGCATCGCGCTCGGAAACCGTCGACTTCGGGCCGGGGCCGCCGCCGGCATCGGTGTAATCGCGATACGTCCGCGCGACGGCCGGCAGCCGGGCGCACCCGCTGCGAATGAGTCCCGCCCGCTCGGCGACGGCGAGCCGCGTCTCGAACGACCAATCGGCAATCTTTCCTTCGGCAATCTTTCCTTCGGCGAGCTGCGCTGCGGGCGCGCGTGAGGCAGCCAGCGCGCTTAGTCCCTTGTGTTCCAGCGCGTCGGTCACGATGGCCTCCAGGATTCCGCAAGAAGTGCGTAGCGCCAGGTCGTAGTTCCCTTCCCCCAGCGCGCGCCGACTATCGATGTAGGCCCGCTCCAGCACCGGCCGGAGCTCGGGGTTGTGAACGAACTCGAAGCGGCGAGGCGGCGGCGCCTCCGACGATGCAGACGAGTATGCGGTAAAGCCCGGGCCTTTGCCGCCGTCCATTCCGGAGAGCGTGGCAACCGCTTGCTCAAGAACGCCGAGCAGTCGCTGGACGATCTCGGCCGGCGCCGCCCCTTCGACGGCATGGCCAGTTGCTGAGCGCAGCAGGAAGGCTTCGCTAAACGACCGCGCAAGCCAATGGGCCTTGCTGCCTCCGGACAATTGATTGACCGTCACCCCACAGTCTTCCTGCCAGGCGCGAGTGGCTGCAATCGCCGATGGGTTGGAGGGATCCGTCGCCAAAGTGTCGCAAAGCTCGCGCCCGCGACGCATCAAGCCATCGAGGTGGGACAGGTAGGTCTCGATCTGCGTTCGCAGGTTCTCATCCATCGGCATCGGTCGCGTCCCTCACTACCGGCTGCCCAGCGTCCTCTTCGGCAAACACAGATAGGTTGTTGTCTCACTAGGGAGGATTATTCCAGCCAATTAATTCGAGACTCATGCCTTAGGAAGCTTTTCTTTCCACGAGCAAGGATTGTGCCGGCACTCCTCGAATGGAAGCGTCCACCACCTGCACAAAATGAACCACCGGCACCTGGCTGCCGGCGAGCCGGATTCCGGCTCGCAACTGAAGCAGGCAGCCGGGATTTCCAGTGGCAACGATGTCTGGCGCGGTCGCCAGCACATTGCGGACCTTGCGATCGCCCAGTTCCTTGGCCGGTTCGGGCCGCACAAGATTATAGATTCCGGCCGACCCGCAGCACAGTGCCGCTTCGGCGGTTTCCAAGATCTTCAGTTCGGGGATTTTTCCAAGGACCGCGCGGGGCTGCGCCCTCACGCCCTGGGCATGTTGCAAGTGGCAGGAGTCGTGAAACGCGACCTTCAAGGGAACAGGGTGGCGCGGAGCCCGCGGCTCGAGGCCAGCCAGGACTTCAGAAATGTCGCGACACTTGGCCGAGAATGCCTTTGCCCGCTCGCTATACTTCGGGTCGTCGCGCAGCAGGTATCCATAATCTTTCAGGTTCGATCCGCAGCCCGCGGCATTGCTCACCACGGTATCCACCTGCGCGCGTTCGAATGCGTCAATGGTGCGCCGGGCGTAATCGAGCGCTGCCTCCTCTTCTCCAGCGTGGACCATGAGCGCACCGCAGCAGCCCTGATCCCTGGGAATGACCACCTCGCAACCTTCTGCGGCGAGTACGCGAGCAGTGGCGGCGTTTACCTCGGGGAAGAAGACGCTCTGTACGCATCCCAGCAGCAACCCTGCACGCAGGCGGCGTTCGCCCTGCGCTTCCACTCGTTCCGGGAGCGCGGCGCCGTCTGTCGCTTGCGGAGCTGACGGTGCGAGGTCCTCCATTGCGCGCAGGCTTGCCGGGAGCAGTTTGAGGACACCGCTGCGACGCACGAGCGACTGCAATCCCGAGCGTTGATACATTCGCAGCGGTACCAGCAGCAGGCGCAGTCGATCAGGCCGCGGAAAGATGTCAAAGATCATTCGGCGCAGCAGTCCGTCGGTTACCGGCCGCTGGCAGTTGCGTTCAATCTGGGCGCGGGTCGCTTCAATCAGCTTGTCGTACTTCACGCCCGAAGGACACGCTGTCACACAGGCCATGCAGCCGAGGCAGTTGTCCATGTGGTTGACAAAGGTGGGATCGAGACCAACCTGACCCTCCAGGCCAAGTTTCATTAGATAGATTCGCCCGCGCGGCGAATCCATCTCCTGGCCCCAAAGCGCATAGGTGGGACAGGTGGCGAGGCAAAACCCGCAATGCACGCACTCGTTGATCAAGCCGGACGCGGGCGGGTGGTGCGCGTCGAAGGCACCAGAGCTGGCGTTGGCAGGTATTCTCGCGGGTTCCGCCATTTAGATTCCCCCAATGAACCGGCCGGGGTTCAGCACTCCCGTCGGGTCGAATTGCGCTTTGATGCTTCTCATCAGTGCCAGCGCATCGCCCGCGCTTCCCCAGACATCCATTTTCGATTTGATTTCGAGAGGACAGCGCAGGATGACGAGCGAGCCCCCGCGAGTTTCCAGATTCTTCCGCAAATCCTGGAGTACGTTGAGAAGGGCACCGGTGTCGTTCCCCTCCAGCCGAAGGTACCCGACTCCGACCGCCTGAGCGACGAGCCGCCAAGACAACTGCAGCGGTTCCGATGATTTCCTTATCAGGGTTAAGAAGGTTCCGAGTTCTGCGGGCAACAGGCTGAACTTGCACACGACGGAAGGTTCTGCCCCGCTCCACAATGTTGAGTGCGCATTCCAGACGTCTGCCGGAGACTCGATACGACGTGCCCCGGAGGCGATGCGCAGGGTCTGCTCGATCTGCGCTTCACACCCCGCGGCCGTGCCTTCAAAGCATAGATCGACCTCTGGCGTCGAGGAACTCCCGGCGCGAACTTGCACGCCGGTCGGAACCATATTGCAATCCTGAATCGCGAGAACCAAAGCATTCATGGTTGCGCTGTCGGAATTGGAGAAGGTCAACGTCCTGCTTTCGCGCGGGACAGGGTGAAGCCGGAAAATCGCTTGCGTGATGATTCCGAGAGTACCCAATGACCCGGTAGCCAACTTGGGCAGGTCATACCCAGCGACGTTCTTTACCACCTTGCCGCCGCTCTTGGCGAGAGTGCCATCCGGCAGAGCCAGCGTGATACCAATAACCAAGTCGCGCAAGCTTCCGAAGCGAATACGGAGAGGCCCGCTGTCGTTGGTCGCCAGAATCCCTCCGATCGTGGCTTGGTCCGGCCACAGAGGGTCGAGGGCCAGTCGCTGACCATGCTCGGCAAGCGTTTGCTGTAGTTGTTGAAACGTGCACCCGGCTTCCACCGTCGCTGTCATGTCTCCCCAGGCGTGTTCCACGACGCGGTTCAACCGGCGCGTCGAAAGCATCAGGTCGCCGCTGCGCGGAGGATTGCCCCAACCCATCTGGGTTGCTCCGCCGCGAGGAATCACCTGCAAACCCACGCCCGTCGCGATCTTCAGCGCGCCAGCGACTTCCTCAGGATTACCCGGCTCGATGACCATCTGCGGAAGGACGTCATCGACCGCGTCCTCCAACATGGAGGTGCGCAAGTGCTCGGCGCCGACGAGGGCCCGCAGATCGCTCCACGCGGCTTCCACCGCGGCGATCGATGGTCGGACGATCGATGCATGCGATGATGAATGCGTTCCCATAACCCTCAAAAGAACTGCGCTACCCCTGCGACTTCCAGAGGATGCGGTTGATACGGGCCGGTTCTCTCCGCGCACATGCGCGTGCGAGGAAACACCTTGCCTGGATTCGAAAGATGTTCTGGATCGAAAGCGCAGCGCACGAGTTGCATCGTTTCCAGATCGGGTTCCGCGAACATCTCCCCCATCATCGCCGTTTTCTCTGCGCCCACGCCGTGCTCGCCGGTGATCGACCCGCCAAACTTCACGCATAGCCGCAGGATATTGATGGAAAGCTCCGTGGCGCGCTCCTCCTGGCCCGGGATGCGCCGGTCGTAGAGCACCAGGGGATGCAGATTGCCATCGCCGGCATGAAAGACGTTGGCCACACGCAATCCTTCGGCAGCGCTCATACGTTCGATTTCGCCGAGAATCTTGGGCAGCGCGGTGCGGGGAACTACGCCGTCCTGCACAATGTAGTTCGGCGAGATGCGCCCCACGGCTGCAAAGGCGGCCTTGCGGCCTTTCCAGACGACCGCGCGCTCTGCGTCGGATTGGGCGACGCGAATCTCCCAAGCCCCGCATTGCGTACAGATCTCGCCCACCTGGTCCATCAAGTGCTCGACTTCCGCGGCCGGGCCGTCGAGTTCCACCAGTAGCAGTCCTCCGCAGTTTGGGTAGCCGGCGTGCACCGAGGCCTCGGCGGCCTGAATGGCCAGGTTGTCCATCATCTCAATGGCCGCCGGCAGCATTCCCGCCCCGATAATCCCGCTAACCGCCGCGCCCGCCTCGGTGGTGGTATTGAAAGCGGCCAGCAAGGTTTGAATGACTGCGGGCTTCTTCACGATGCGCAGTACGACTTTGGTGGCTATTCCCAGCGTTCCTTCCGATCCTACAAAAATTCCCGGCAGATCGTATCCCGGGCGGTCCAGCGCCCGGCTGCCGAGATGCACGATCGATCCATCGGGAAGGACTACCTCAAGTGCCAGCACATGGGTAGTGGTGAATCCGTATTTCAAACAATGAGCGCCGCCCGAGTTCTCCGCAAGATTCCCGCCAATAGTGCACACCGACTGTGACGAAGGATCGGGGGCGAAGAAGTAACCATGCGAAGCAACGCGTAGCGTAACATCGGAGTTGACGACCCCCGGCTCCACGACCACACGCGCGTTGGGCAGATCCACTTCCAGGATGCGGTTCATGCGGGCTAAACTGATGAGCACGCCATTTTCTACCGGCAGAGCCCCGCCGCTTAGTCCCGTGCCCGAGCCTCGAGCTACAAAGGGAATCTTTTCGCGCTGACAGATACGCACAATCGCCTGAACGTCCGCGGTTGAAGTGGGAAGCAGAACTGCCTGAGGCAAAACGCGCATGTTCGTCAGCCCATCGCATTCATAGGTGTGCAGTTGAGAGGCTTCGGTGATCAAACCCTTGCCAACGACCGCGCGGAACTCGCCGAGAATACGCGCTTCCATGAGGGCTCTCCTCGCCAGGCGGTTATGAACCTGGTGGGCACTTCCAAGAGGCTACAAAGATCGAATGGAATCTTATACCAAGATGCCGATTTAGTGGAGGCCAGTTTCCCGATAATCTTTGACTTTATGTCCGAGAGGTGCACGAACGCGTCCCGCCGGCGGTCGTCCTCGATCGGGATGAGGCCATAAGCCCTTCCTGCTCGTTGAACCCTTTGCGCTGCCTCTTGCCCTGCCGTTGCTGCTCATCTGGAAGCTACCTCGCCTTCGTTTGGTGTACACTTCCGTAGATTTTCTTCTGATGTTCCGCAGATGGCCAAGAGGCATAACCATGGACACTACTTTGAATCCAACTACCGCTCCCGCAAAAAAACAGGGACACGCCGCCTGGTTTACGGAGTTATCGCCGCCAGAGCGAAGCACCTTTATCGCTACCTTTGGCGGTTGGGCGCTCGACGGCATGGACGTGATGGTGTACAGCTTTGTCATCCCAAGCTTGATCGCGGCATGGCACATCACCAAAGGTGAAGCAGGTATGCTGGGAACGGCGGCGTTGCTGATCTCCGCCGTGGGCGGCTGGCTTGCAGGATTGTTGGCGGATCGCTTCGGACGTGCTCGAGTCTTGCAGTGGACCATCCTCTGGTTCGCGCTGTTCACCTTCCTGAGCGGCTTCACCAACAACTTTTGGCAATTGCTCATTACTCGCGGCTGTCAGGGCCTAGGCTTCGGCGGGGAGTGGGCCGTCGGCTCGGTGCTGATGGGCGAGACGATTCGCGCCGAGCACCGGGGCAAAGCCGTGGGTACCGTGCAGGGTGGCTGGGCCATCGGCTGGGGAATTGCCGCGATATGCTCGGTCGCGTTGTTCTCGTGGCTTCCCGCGGGCCTCGCCTGGCGGGCCATGTTCTGGATTGGCATTCTGCCCGCGTTCTTGGTCTTCTACATTCGGCGCCACGTTCCCGAGCCCCAGGTTTACACCCGGACGCGCCAAAAGCTCGCCGCCGGCGGCGACAAGCCTCATTTCCTCGAGATCTTTTCTCCGACGATATTGAAGATCACCCTGTTGACATCGCTACTGGGGGTGGGCGTTCAGGGCGGCTACTACGCGATCACAACCTGGCTGCCAACGTATTTGAAGACCGTGCGGCATCTTTCGGTCTTGAATACGGGCACGTATATGATCGTGATTATTGCCGGATCCTTCTGCGGCTACCTGACCGGGGCGTATCTTGCCGACGGCATCGGACGCAAGAAGGCCCTGATTCTTTTCGCCGCCTGCTGTGCCCTGGCGGTCACGGCCTATACCTATTTGCCAATCAGCAACGGAATCGTGATGCTGCTGCTCGGTTTTCCTCTCGGGTTCTTCACCTCCGGCTCTTTCAGCCCGGTCGGCGCGTTCTTCACCGAGCTGTTTCCCAGCCGCCTGCGTGGCTCGGGGCAGGGTTTCTCTTATAATCTGGGCCGTGGGATTGGCGCCCTGTTCCCGACGCTGGTCGGCTTTCTTAGCGCGCGACTCTCGCTGGGCAAAGCGATTGCCATCTTTGCGGTGTCCGCTTATGTCGTCATGATCCTGGCAGTACTGCTGCTCCCCGAAACCAAGGGCAAAGAACTGCGAGTCTATGAATAACAATGACGAGCCACGACTAACAACGACTAACGACGACTAACAATGACTAGCATCGAAGGCGCGACGGCAATCCCGGTTTGCGCGGCTCCGAACCCCGACCCCGGCAGCCCGAAGGTTGCCGTTCCGCCCAACGCATGCGATTGCCACGCCCACATCTTCGGTCCGGTGAAGCAGTACCCTCTTATTCCTGGACGCACCTACACCCCGCCACCAGCCAGCATTCAAGCCTACCAGCGAATGTTGAGCGCCCTCGGACTGGATCGAGCCGTAATCGTCCAGCCGAGCGTTTATGGCACAGACAACCGCTGCACCTACGACGCAGTGGCCGCCTCTGGCGGCAGGTGGCGCGGCATTGCGGTAGTGGGCCCCAGCACGAATACCCACGAACTGCGGCGGTTGCACGACGAGGGATTTCGCGGCGTGCGAATCAATCTCCTGTTCAAAGGAGGCTTGGCGATGGAGATTCTGGAGCAGGTCGCCCGGCTGATTGCGCCGCTCGGCTGGCACTTGCAGTTGCTCATCGATGGCCGCGACCTGCCAGAATTGGCGCCTCGACTTCGACGTCTGCCCGTCCACTTCGTCATTGATCACATGGGACACATGCCCGCGAAACTGGGGCTGGCGCATCCGGGATTTACGGCCCTCTTCGCGCTCGCCCGGGAAGGCAACTGCTGGGTAAAGCTCTCCGGCGCATACCGTATCTCCGCCCAGCCGTACCCGTATGAGGACGTCGCTCCGATTGCAAAGGCTCTGGTCGAAGCTGCCCCGGAGCGCATGGTATGGGGAAGCGACTGGCCCCATCCCTCGTTCCAAGGCGCGATGCCGGTCGATGCCACGCTCCTCGATTTGCTGGCTAGCTGGGTTCCAGAATCGCGGACACGGCAGCGCATTCTCACAACCAATCCCGCGGAGCTGTATGATTTTGCAGGCTGACGCCGAAGAGCAAGAGGATAAAAATGATAAGAACGAACCACTGAGAGCACAGAGGTGCGCTACCAATCCGCCACCCGGTGCTGAAAGCTGGAGGCCGCTCCAAGCCCATTCATAACCACGCCCCCAACCAGGACTGCACGACCCACGTTGTCATGATGTCTCCGGTGCAACATATAAGCGGTGGCGACCTCAGCTCCGAACAAAGCCGCGGTAGCTGCAACCTGAACCGGAGTCGTATGCACAAACGGACGTGCCATTGGATTGTATTCTTCGCCGCCACCGTCTATGTTCCGGCGCGTTATATAGCTGTCGGTAGCCTTTGCGGCTCCGTCGAGTGCGACCAGCGCTATTGTGCCCCGCGTCCAGAAGCGTGAAGCGGCCAGATCTTCGCGGGTTACATAAGGATGCCCCGCAAAAGCGTAATGCGCCTCTTGGGCGCGCAGGGTGCCAGCCATCACCGCCAGCATCATAATTACCATGAGCATTTTCATTGCAAGAGCGGGTCGCGCATCCCGACCCTCCCATGCTCATCGGAATAAAAATAAAAGTCTTGAAAATTAACCGAATCCAAGAAACGGAAGTAACCGCGGTGCTGTTCAAGAACCAACCGTTAGAGTAGGACCGCCCGACCACCCTCCAGGACGGGCGGAGTATTAGACTAGCCGGAACAGTCCGCAGGACTAGAATCACGTGAAGACCAAACGGCCCAAGCTACCCACAATCTCCGAAGCGATGAAGGCATGGTCGGCTGCGCTGAAAGCAGAGATTGGCGACTGGCCCGGCGTCAAGGTGCGGTCGTTTTTCGGTTTCAGCGCCCTCTACCGGCGGGACAGAATCTTCGCCCTGCTCCCGCAAACTCGTGGGATGGAAACGCCAAACTCTCTCGCCTTCAAATTACAATCGCCAGCGCCACGACTCCTGGCGCGGATGCGGCGAGATCCTCGGATTGGATCAACAGAGATGCAGAAGGCGCGCTGGTTCACTTTTGAACTCGCCACCGACGCCGATATGCACGACGCTCTCGATTGGCTGGCGCGCTCGTATGATGCGGCAGGGAAGGCTTCAAAAAATTGAGTTGCGATGGGGATTTTATATTCGTGCGAATTTGCTCGGTGAGAATGCCCGGCCCGCCGCTTGGGTGGCGGCTGTGTGGGGTCGTGGGGTGAGGCCGGGCAATTCTGTGCTTCCTCTTAATTGCAGATGTACATCTTTTACCGCATAAGGCCTTCTCCTGCCTGTGACCGCAATCACCATTCTGCGTGATTGGGACACACCAGGCTGTGATGTAGGTCACTGCCAAGGCGGACATACTGGCTAAAGATAAGGGCTGTTCCAGAAAATATCTCAGGAGAAGCATTCATGGCCTATGTAATCACCGACACTTGCATCAAGGACGAGCTTTGCGTGGACGTCTGCCCGACCGACTGCATCCACCCCAAGAAAGACGAGCCGCAGTTTGAGGCGGCGACACAGGTTTATGTCGACCCCGCTGGTTGCATCGATTGCGGCGCCTGCGTTCCAGTTTGCACCTCGGATTCGATCTTCGTGGCAGAGGAACTGCCGGAAGACAAGAAGCAGTTTCTGGAAAAGAACGCCGCGTATTACGCGACATAGCCGTGCCGGGAGCGCCCGCGTGGCGCGGGCACTCCTTTCGATCTCGCTCAGGGCGGGTTCTGGCCGCGTGCATGTAGCTTCTATTGCGCGCGGGGGAACAAACGTCTCCGGGCTGTCCAAAAGCGGTCGAAGCTCGGTAAGGGCATCGCTTCAGCCGCGCCACCCAGACCTTTGATTCGAAACCCAGCGGAAAATTCGAAGCCGCTGGACAATCTGTCTGCCCTAACGCTTTGTGCGCACCGCAGAAACATCCGTCTTCGCTCTGCTGAAGGCGAACTGCAGCCTCCATTCCCGGGTGCCAGACTCATCGGATTGTCCCGGAGAAAACTTCCAACCCTGGGCAGCTTCGAGTGCGGCGCGCGAAAAATACCTGCTCGGCCCGGCCGATTCGAGCGTCGCGTTGGCCACGTTGCCCGCGGCATCTACTTCGACTCTCACTCGAACCTTGACCTTGCCTTGAATCGTTCCGCGCGCGCGCGGCGAAACCTGCGGCATTACCCGCTGCACAACTCCGCTCTGATGGTCCGTGTTGGTAATGTCCGTGTTGCTAAAGCCAGTGTTGGTGAACGTTTTTTCCCCGCCGCCCGCCTCTGGCGTAGCCCCTTCGGCCCTGGCATCTCCGACCTTTTCAGCTCCGGGCGCATGGGGCCTCGGCTTTGGCTTTGGCAGTGTCGAGGCCGGCGCGGACTGTGAGTTCTCCGCGGCCGCGCCGTGCTGAGTTTGCGTCGATTGTACTTCCGCCGGAGGGCCCGACCGTTTCGGTCTCGCTATCAAGAAAAAGGCAAACGCAAGCACCGCCGCCAACCCCAGAGCGTAGGGCCATTTCGCAGATGCTTTCCGCTGACCCAAGTTCTGCTGACCCACTCCCGCTGGCGCGGAAACCGTCGTCTCAGTCTGGGCTGAAGTCGGCCCTTGCAGATCCCCTCCCAAGCGATCGCTGATCTCCGCAATCGTCCATCGCTTCCCCGGATCAACTTGCAAGCAGCGCTTTGCGATTTCGCGGAATGGCTCCGGGACCGTCGCCGGTACTTCGGGCACGCTCGGTCGTGCCCGGTCCCAAACCGGCAAGCGCTGCGTCAGCGCCTCGACCAGGGTCATCCCCAACTGCCACCCGTCGGCCGCCGCCGTCGAAACCGCATCCGTCGCCGCTTCTGGCGGATCATAGACGCTCGTCGCCCTCGCGCCACGCCTCCTCTCACCCGCCGCGCCCAGAGCGTCGCTCGATAGCTTCACCTGGTCCGCGACGGCCAGAATATTTGAAGGGTGGATGCGTCCATGCGCGAGCCCCATGTCGTGCACACATTGCAAAGCCCGCAAAATCGGCGGAAGCATCCCTCGCGCTTCCTCCGCTGTCAGTGCCCGCTCCGGTAGAATCTGCGAAAGATTTTCCTCCGCGTACTCCTGCACCACATAAAGCAGCGCCGTGCCTTCGAGTTCGCAGCGTCCCGCCTCGAAAATGCGAATCAGATTCGGATGAGTCAGTTCGCTGGCTTTTTCCCACCCCAGCAGTTGCTTCTCCGCGTCTGCCGCTTCGGCGGGAATCAACTTGATGGCAGCTTTCTCGGCCTCGACCACACCGGCTTGCGCAAGGGTGAGGAACACGGCACTGTGATCGGAACCGCCTAAGTAGCTTAGTAGCGGAAATCTCCCATCGACGGTGCAGCCCACCCATGCTTGCCAGGTCTCGCTCATAATCGTCTCGCTTATGTTCGGAGTCTCACTAGCCCGCTATTGTATGTGACTGCGCGCACAACCGGAACCGGCGACAGAGAAGTTGAACGTGTCTGCGCGTGCACTCCCGCGCAATGATCCTTCAGCACTTCGCTCCCGTCCAACAATTCCACACGATCCCGCTGTGGTCGAGAATCTAGGTATGCCTCTCCGCGCACATACACGTGGTAGAGGCAGGAAATATTGGCTACGAACGGGATCGGGACATGCACCGTGACAAAATTTTGGCAGGCTACAACCTGTTGGAAGAAAACGGCTTAAGGAAGGTTTGGTAGCGCTACCGGGACTCTACTCCGCTGGCCCCCAATATTATATGAATGATGCGAAATCCATAAGCAGCTGGGTGTTAGCCGAAATCGGTGAATTCAGGCGTATGTGCTGCGGAGACCTAAACATGCGGATCCGTTCGCCCATCTCACGCCTGAAACTTCCCACTGACAGCCGTCGCTGAAGAGGTGCCGGGCCAAGGCTTCGTGTCAGGCCTCCGATGATTCCCCAAACACACTGCTTGGGACGAGTGATAGAGGCTTTCGTATCCCTTTGATCGACCTTTCAACGTCGCTTCGCGAACTTTCAGAACCATTCATAGATGTGCACGCCTCGACATTTCCGGTAGCCAACTTGGCTTGCCAGAAATGAAGAAATTGCGATGAACAATGGGGAAATCGATCCCTGATCGAGCGGTAGACGAAACGTGGTTCTTGCCAGAAACCCGGCTCACGTTGTATTCCCTCGGCGATTTCCCGGCGGAAACCCGAAATGAATGCACGACCTGGTATTCGAGACTATCTCATCCTCGCCCGCCTTCGTCATTGGATGGCATAATCCATCACCCAGGACAAGCCGACGTGTCCCGCGTGGCGGGCGAGAAAGAACGCACTGGGATTGATTCGCGAGTATCCAGAACTGGCCCGGAGCATCGGGGTCACCGAACTGTCTGCATTCGCTATAGTCAACCTCGTTTTTCGGGCACCCCGGAAAGTTGGCCCTCGCGAAGGTTCGGCGGACTTGCGGCTGCTCTCGTGGGAACGAACCAGACCGCGACCGGAAAGGGAGGCGAACACTCAGGGTCGCTACTCGCAGTTCCTGAGAGTTCCTTACAACGCCAAAAGCTGGGTGCCACGTGCCGTTGAACGTCAATCAGTTGGACGACGGTTAAGGATGACGAAGTGTTTTGCGGATCCGCTTGGATTCCACTACTGAAGTCGGAGACAATGATCGGAGATAATAAAATGAAGACCGAATATGAACAGCCCACTCAATTCGCCGTCGCCACGTCTTGCCCTGTTCTGCCTGTGCGCCCTGCTCGCGTTCTCTGCCGCCTGCAAACGGGGACCATCGCAGCCCGGCGCCGCCACCGGCCAACCCGCTGCCAAGCGCTATTCCCTCAAGGGCAGGGTCATCTCCGTGGACAAGAAGGCCGGCACAGCCAACATCGATAGCGAACCCATCGCCGGCTTCATGGACGCGATGATCATGCCCTACATCGTCAAGCCTTCTTCCACGCTGGATCAACTGCAGCCCGGCGACTCCATCACCGCCGATGTCGTCGTCGAGCCGGACAAGTACTGGCTCGAGAATGTCAAAGTCACCGGGCACTCGAAAGTTCCCGCTGGCACGCCCACTGCGACCGTGCATATACCGAATCCGGGCGACCCAGTGCCGGACTTCAAACTCATCAACCAGAACGGCAAGCGTATCTCGCTGCATCAGTATCGTGGCCAGACCCTGCTGCTCACACTCATCTATACGCGCTGCCCGTTCCCCGACTTCTGCCCGCGCATCAGCCATGAGTTCGCCGCGATCGACGGGCAGGTCCGCGCCGATCCGGCACGCTACGGCAGAACGCACCTGCTCAGCATCAGCTTCGACCCCGCCCACGACACGCCCAAGTTCTGCGCGAATACGGCTTCTCCTGCGCCGGAAGCAAAGATTCCGCGCTCTTTACGCATTGGGAGTTCTCTACGATTCCGCCAGCCGAGTTACCTAAATTTGCCGATTATTTTGCTCTGACCTACAAGGAAGAAGGCGGTCTGATCACGCATTCGCTCAGCACCGCAGTCATCTCTCCCGACGGAAAGATCTTCAGGTGGTATCACGGCGCCGACTGGCGAGCCTCCGACCTGCTGCAGGACATTGCCGCGGCCGCGCACCCCTCCCGCTAGCGCACGGCTATCAGTCTTAGCGTACGATTTAGAACGTTCTCGGGAATGACTTCTTCAGCGACACGCCCTTGAAATTGCTGTTGCAGGAGGGATCCTGGTAGCACTTGCGGAACGCCGGTACCACCAGCGCCTGCTCCACTGTCGGATCATTAAAGTTCGCCAGCGTCTCGGTGGTGCGGTGTGCTTCGGAGCTGTGCCCGGTCTTTTGGTAAGCTTCGGCCAACAGTTTGCAACGAAAATGGATTGTTGGTGTCTTCCTCCGCGCGAGGTACTCGAAAATGTGCAATGGGCTGATTGGTCGCCCGATGGTGCAGCCCTGGCGGTGGTGCATGAAATTGGGGAGCAGGCTACTTCTGATGGCCGGCGAGGTCCACGACGGCGACGATGGTATCGCCTTGCAGATGGTGATCCACGAATGCAATCAAGTCGCCTTTGGCTGGGTGTCCGATCCGTCGCGAATGACTATGACGAACACTCAGGTACTGAACAATCTGGCAACGCAGACGACGTTACCGCAGAACCCGACATGGAAGGATTTGCGTTTGAGGCGAGGGTTGTTGATTGCCACGTGGCGGGCATCGCTGGACTACTCGCTGGGCAGCATGGCTGCTGCGCGGTTCCGCTTGTCCACAAAGGGCGAGAGCAAACTGCAACAACGACAGTTTTGCGCGGTCTGGGGCTAACAGGATTGTATCTGCTGGACACCATCCCAGCGGCATTCAGGCAAAACACGGTCATTCTTTTCCTTCGTACTCATCCGCTTGCTCAGGGAACCGCTCACCCCAGAGATGCTTTCCCGGCTCCAAGCACTCAGCCCCAATTTGCTTCTCCGAGGAGCCCTCGCGAGCAACGATCCAAGTGACTCGGAATTGTGCTTGCGCATGGCGGTATTGAATTACGATCTTGTCTCCAACCTTCATCTCGCCTCGATAACCACCCAACTGCACACCATGGTTGCTCACATCGAGAGTATGCGCGAGATGGCTATCCTTACTCCCGGCGATCCAGAGTCGCACTGGTACGACCGATTTGGTTCTCTTCGACCGCCGTTTGACTTCGGGAAATCGAGGCATGTTCCACGCTCACTCCGAGTAGCCGTCGTCGCCTACGTCATCCTCATCGTCATCGTCATCATCTTTTTCTTTGCCGTCGTCTTCCTCTTCGTCCTCTTCCTCGTCAGGCTCTTGGCGAAAGAGAACGTCGTCGGCTGCCGACCGATGAGGAGGGTCTGCGTCAGGGCGTTCTGGATGCATTGTGGTCATGGACAGAGGGTACGCCTCGTACCGTGTTCAGCCGTAGACCGAAATCGAGATCGTTCTGAATAGAGCCTAGAGGACATGAGCGTTGGTAATGACGAACAGGGCTCGCCTCACTGAATTCGTCTCCGGAAGGCGGCACACTTGTAAATAGCACCACAAGTTATGCCAACGCAAATCGAGAAGACAACGAAAGGGGAAAAATGAAAGGCATCTATTCTGGCAATCAGGACTGGCTCAGCCGACAACGTTGGATTCCCATCGTGCTCGTAGTGGTCACGGTTGTCGGCGGCTGGGTAGTCGGTTCCAAGAGCAAGAAGGGATTTGCGGACAAGGATTGGGAAGTGCAGCAGGGGCAGCAATCCAAGGAAGCAGCCACAGGATCAACTGCCACTGGGACTGACAACAGTTTGGGCGATGCGGCGAAGCGCATGAAACATCACAAGGCGTGCTTGGAATTGAAAAAGGATAATCCAAGCATGGTCTGCCCATAGAAGGAACGTTTTCTCACTTCCTAGCCCCAAGTTCAGTCATCGAAAAGACGCCCCAGCTTTTCCTGTTTTAGTGTGCCGTCGGCCAACGCAAAGCCGTTCCAGCAGCAGGTTGACAACGGTGGAGCACAAGCCTAGCATCGAATTGAGCAAGCTACCTCTTTCTTACTCGTTCAGGTTCTCTGAACTAAGTCAGCCCATCTGAAGTTCCCCCCTCTTAGATTGCCGAAGGAGGAACTGCGTTATGACCCTATTAACCCGTTGGGAGCCTTTCCGTCAATTTTCCACCATGCAAGACCGAATGAACCGCATGAATCGTCTTTTCCGGGAGGCGTATAGCCCCGAAGGCCCGGAAGAGGCGTTGACGACCACCAGCTTTGCACCGCCCGTGGACATCTACGAAGACGAGCACAACATTACTCTGAAGCTTGAGGTTCCGGGCATCGAAGAGAAAGACATTGATGTCCGCATCGAGAACACCACCCTCACCGTCCATGGCGAGCGCAAGATGGAGAAGGAAGAGAAAGAGGAGAACTTCCGTCGCGTGGAGCGGCAGTTTGGCAGCTTCACCCGGTCGTTCACGCTGCCCAGTTCCGTCGATCTGGAGAAGGTGAGCGCCCACTATGACAAGGGCGTGTTGAAGATCAACCTCGCCAAGAAAGCAGAAGCCAAGCCCAAGCAGATTAAGGTGAATGTTGGCAGCGAGAAGACCCTCGAAGCCAAGGGTCACGGCAAGGCCGCGTAAGACCAGTAGTCAGCGAGAGAAATGGGAGGCGGCTTTTCTCGCCTCCATTTTACTTGCCATCCCGAGCGAGAGGAGAACTCATGAAGAACACGAAATTTATTGTGAAAGTAGATCGTGGCGGTACCCATGCCGCCGAGTACGTGCAGCGGATTGATCGGACTCCCGTCAAAATGACATTCAACCGCAAGCTGGCACTGGTGATGGGAAGGTTCACAGCCGAAGATGCCGCCAAATCCATCCAAAACTCCCGACGCATCCCGGAGTTAGTGTCCGTTCAGGTTCAAGTACAACCAGCTTTCGTTTGAGTCTAGGCTTGGCGTCCGCTCAGGAGGCTCACACTTTGCCTGTCCAATCGTCACGGATTCAGATCACACGAGGATTTCATGGAATACCTTCGCCTAGACCATCCACCGGATCGACTGATTCTTTGTAATCGTTCGAACTGCGAACACATCGCCGACTATCTAGAAGTCAACGAACATGGACGTGAGGACTTCGCCTGCGCGGCCCACACCAGCAGCGTCAGGCATGCCTCAGTTCTGCCGAAGGGCGTGCCGAGCGCCGCACGGTACGAGAGCCGACCCGCGGCCTAACCTGCTCTGGACTTCATCTAAAGTGCCCATTAAAAGGGGAGCGCTCTTATGCAAAAACCACAGCAAGAAATCCGCTGTTCAATCTGCGACAAGCGAGTGACGTTGCAGGAGGATACGTGCTTCGATGAAAACGGCAAAGCCGTCCATACAGACTGCTACGCAAAACGAATCTTGCAAGACAATGATCGGCTCTCTGGCACTGCTGCTTGATTTGTCGAGGTAGGGGATGTTCTATTCCATTTGGTTACTTGCCGCAGCATTGGCGGGTTGGGCTGCTGGCAAGATCGCAGGGGACGACGGATTCGGGACAGGGGCGGACATTCTCCTCGGACTCACGGGCGCTTTCGTGGTTCGTTGGTCCCTTGAGAACATCGGTATTTCCCTGAAAGAGGTGTACCTGCTTCTGTTCTCGATCTGGGGAGCAGCCGCATTCCTTGCCGCTTTGTTAGACGCCACAATCGGTCAAAGACTCGATCCCGACTCCAAGGCGATTAGCCCAATCCTGCTCGTATCCAGTTACCATAACTTCGCGAAGTCTGGGGTGCCTGTGCGATGGCGTGTGACAGCGCCGGAATGTGATCGCAAGGGGCGCCTAAAATCGTAAGCGGGCGTGGATAGGGCGCAGCGGAGCATCCATCAACCAACCATGTCCCTCAGAAAATAGTATTCATCGAGCACCTCGCCGGAAACGGAAGGCGGCTCTGCCTTCGAGCCAAGTGTGCGAGCGTTCGAGGAAGATAATGTCGGGTTATCGTGCACAAGTTGCTCTATGCGTTCTTCAATCTGGCTCCGATCCTCATCGGTCAGCGACTTCCTGAACTGAGCCCGTTCTGCATTCGCTGGCCGCTGTTTTCCTCTGGCCCACTCACGCATTGCCACATCACCATGTTTGCGATTCGCGTTGATCCCATCCTGCTGACTGTTCATCCATTCCCGTGCTTCATCGAGTTTCGCTTTTAGAGTCGCATCCATATTGTTGCCTTTTCAGTTCGTTAGATGTAGCGCGGCACTCATCAAATTTGATGGCCCCGATTGACGCCAGTCGAAGTATTCCTCGACAACCTGTTTCCTCCGCGAAAGTCGGTAGCGTCCGCACATGGGAAATTATGGCAGATCGGCGAGAGCATTTCACATTTGGACAGCAGTGAGCTTCACGCACTGGTTGTAGCCGCTAGTCGTCTATTGAGCACAATTCCAGCCATGATCAAGCTGAAGATGACCGCCGCGAACAGCAGCAGCCAGCCCCAATGCTGGGCCGGATGGCGCAGAACACGGATGAAATGGCGACCATAGTGATCCGCGATGATTGCGATGAATGCGTAACGCGCACCCCGGCAAATAGTCACTACTGTCAGAAATCTTCCGACGCTGTAGTTCGAAGCACCTGCCGCCGCGAAAAGTACACTTGTGGGCCATGGAAACGGTACCGCCGTAGAGACGGCAATAGCGCCTGTGCCCCATCTGTGAAAAAACCTGAGAATCGCATCCAGTTTTCGATTTCCGAACTTGCTGTGCAGGTAAGCCGATCCGGCTTTTCGTGCGATTCTGAACGTGAGGTATGCCCCGGTCACCGATCCTGCTGAGGCAACTGCCGCATACTCGTACCACGGATCGCGATGGCTGGCAGCGAGAATTGCCGTCAAGATGTCAGGACCTCCAAATGTTGGCAGGGGAGAGCTATCGAGAATCGCGAGGAAGAAAAGCCCCAGTGCTCCCAAGTGGCGGAACATCGAGGTAACGCCGTGCCCCAGAGACGGTGCGACATTTTGGATGAAGGTGCTCAACATGAGCGCACTATATCAACCTTTGCTGGACGACTTCGAGAACAGCCTTTACTGCTCTCGCGGCTATGCCCTGCGATTCGAGACACGATTGCGAGCCGAAGAAATCGCCTTCAATCGAGCCGCAGGGGCGGCTTCCACCGCTGAACAGGCGCGATGGGCAGCGAAATCAGCAAGATGGAACGGATTGACTTTCGACACCAAGGGTGAAAACATTATTCTAGTCGGGCGGACCGCAGTTTGCCCGCAAGGTCAATGTGGTTCTCGCCCTCATCCGCACTTATTTATCCTTCATTCTAGGAAGTTGCGTTCTGCGCATTCGGAACTCTTGAGAGGGGGCCAATCATGACAGCCGTGGTGCCAGCCAACAAACTCATCAAGTTTGATTCTAAGAGATTCCTTTCGACCATGGACGGCGGTAGGAAAATCGCAGCTTTTGCCAAAAAGCAGACGATCTTCGTTCAGGGCGATCCGTCCGATGCTGTTTGTTATATACAGAATGGAAAGGTAAAGCTCACCGTTGTCTCGAAGATTGGTAAGGAAGCCACCATAGGCATTCTGAACGAGGGCGATTTCTTCGGGGAAGGTTGCCTTGCAGGGCAGCCTCTCCGTCTATGCTCCGCAACCGCAATGACCGATTGCGTCGTGATGAGAATCGACAAGAAGTCCATGGTGAAAACGCTTCACGAGGAACACGAATTGTCTGATCTGTTCGTCGCGTATCTGCTGACACGGAATATCCGATACGAAGAGGATTTGGTTGACCAGCTTTTCAATTCCAGTGAGAAAAGACTGGCCCGGATGTTGCTATTGCTGGCTCACTTCGGGAAGGAAGGTAAGCCCGAGACTGTAATCCCTAAGATCAGTCAGGAGTCCCTCGCAGAGATGGTAGGCACAACCCGTTCGCGGGTTAGTTTTTTCATGAATAGGTTCAGAAAGTTAGGCTTTGTCGAGTATGACGGCGGGAGTGGGTTGCAAGTTCACAGTTCACTTCTCAACATCGTTCTCCACGACTAGCATTTCATTCCGCAAAATGTGACGGCCGATTGTGCCTGCATCCAGTCCAGTTCCGAGGGGCAGGCTACACTAATCCGCAGATCGCTGCGACATTGGGCCTTTCGGAAATTTCCGTTTACACGCCTTAAGAGAAATGGATATTGCCTTGACTATTGGATATTTGGCGACCAAGCGCCAGAAATTTCGTCGCGCCCTCGCAGGCGTACAAGCGGGGTAAACGGCGGGGTTTCGAGCGATCAACAGCCAGCGCCGCAGTTTTTGGGAAATCAGGATTTCTCGGATTTGTGGGCGTGCGTGCATTTTGTGAAATTTCCTTTGATGTAAGCTTCCGAACCCCGCTTCACACGAGAATTCGGAGCCGGGTATGAGGGGAGCGGTCCTCGATTTTTCCAGTAGCGACCGCAACTCTTCCACTTGTCTTCCAAAGCTACGGTCCCGGAACCGTTGTTGATTTGCGCCCTTAATATGTGGTTCTGAAAGTCCCCGAATTGTTCCTCAATGTGCCGCGAGAGGTCTTGATGATGGGCTCCGGAGTCGTCCCGGAGGCGAATTCATGACGCGAGCGATGCTATGGGAGTTGGTCATACAACCTCGAAAGTTACGGTTACAGCAAGTTACATGGAACCGCCATCTTCCTTTCTATAATATTTACCCTCGCGCTATGTGGGGCTAAATACCAGTTACGTGTAATTTCCTGTAACCTCTATCCACAAAAATCGGCATACTTGCGAAAACCACCGAGTAGCCAATCCACCAATTCATCTCGTCGTTCTAACTCCTCCCGTTGTGCTTTGGTTAAGCCTGCACTCCTCATGGATAGAGTGTAGCCAAAACTCAGCGACTTATCCAGATGATGCCAAGCGCGGAGTGCTTGCTCTTCACGCTCACAGTGCGCGCTCTTCAGGGGAAGACAGTTGTGCAGTGCAGGTTTCGTTTTCCGTCTGCGACGGCACCGATGACCCTCAGTTATAAGCCTGAAATCGCGTCCAAGGTGCGTTCGTGTCGAGGTCTAGATACGGTTCCAGCAAATCACTCGAATCGAGGCAGGAGGCAATGCGCCAGCAGGCGCAGACGACCCAGCGAGAGTCGATCCAGCCAGCCCACCCAGAGTACAGCGTCAACGAAGCAGCCCAGTTGCTAGGTCTCTCCCGCTGGACTGTGACCCGCTTGTTTGAGCACGAGCCCGGTGTACGCATCTTTGGCAACGAGAAGAGCACCCGCAACAGAAGACGCAACGGACGCTACGGATACCGGAGTATGTGTTGCGCAGGGTGCAAGAGCGACACACCGTTCGGTAGCAAATACGAAACCCGAATTCCTCGGGGCTTCGGGGAAAGCGGGGAGCGGTTTTATCTCTTCAGTTTCTTGAACGTCCCCATCACGAGCGTGTCCAACCTGTCCTGTCGTGACTGCACCCACTTGCAGTAATGCCTTTCACAGACCTTGAGCGAGTTGCCGAGCATCTTGCTAACCTCTTCCAGTGGAACTCCCCGCGATAGCATACTCGCGGCGAACGTGTCCCGGAGACGATGGCTTACCATGTGCTGGTTATAGACTTTAAAACGGCTGAGGGCTTGGACTCGAACCTGCTGAAAACGTGCACACGGGAACTGGAGCGGTTGCGCCAGTTCATGCTTTCCAGTAACGCATTGATAACAAATCACTAGACTTGGCGGAAGCGTGTGTGAGTCGAACACACCGGCGACATCGAAGATGCCGCCCGCCGGTTTTGAAGACCGGGACGATCACCGGACCGCATGCGCTTCCGTACTTGGTTTGGAACGTAACACGAACTACTTCGGCTGCGCCACCACTCGAAGATAGGGCTTCAGAGTCTTCCAGCCAGCTGGATATTTTTGCTTGGCCTGATCTTCTGAAACCGATGTGGGAATGATCACGTCCTGCCCGGGCTTCCAGTTCACCGGCGTAGCAACATTGTGCTTCGCGGAGAGTTGTATCGAATCCAGCGCGCGCAGCACCTCGTCGAAATTGCGTCCGCTGCTCATGGGGTAGATCAGCATCAGCTTGATCTTCTTGTCCGGACCAATCACGAACACGGTGCGCACGGTGGCATTGTCGGCCACCGTCCGGCCCTCGGAGGTGGTTCCAGCCTCGGCGGGCAGCATGTCATAAAGCTTCGCCACCTTGAGTTCCGGATCGCCGATCATCGGATAGGTCACCTTGTGCCCCTGCGTTTCTTCAATGTCGGCTGCCCACTTGCCGTGACTAGTCACCGGATCCACGCTCAGCCCGATAATTTTCGTGTTGCGCTTGGCAAACTCCGGTTCGAGACCCGCCATGTAGCCTAGTTCGGTCGTGCACACCGGAGTGAAATCCTTGGGATGTGAAAACAGGATCGCCCAGCCGTTGCCGATCCACTCGTGAAAGTTGATCGCGCCTTGCGTGGTTTCGGCGGTAAAGTTGGGAGCTTCCGAATTGATGCGTAGAGACATGTTGGTTCCTCGCGTAGTTTTTGAGAAATTGAGAATGGCCGGCAGCGTTTGAGCCCCACTGACCCTAGTAGAGAGAGAATATCCAGTGACCCACCCGCCAGTCAACCGGGCTAGGCCGTTCAGGCAGGGACCACGGGATTGCATTGGGTTGCGGTTATGCCTGGGCGCGCGAGCTCTTGGCCCGCGCGATTAAGGTTCGGTAATATCTCACACATGGCTACCTCGGCACGTAAGTTCCCCATGGTGCAGGTCGATGTGTTTACCGACCGCGCCCTCACCGGCAACTCTCTGGCGGTTTTTCTCGACGGACGTGGTCTTAGCACCGAGCAGATGCAGGCGCTCGCGCGCGAGATGAATCTTTCCGAGACTACTTTCATTCTTCCCGGGGATGCCGCCGCAGAAAAGACCCGCGGAGTCCGCGTGCGCATCTTCACCGTGCAGGAAGAATTGCCCTTCGCCGGACATCCTACGCTCGGCACCGCTTTCGTTTTGCGGGGCCAGACCGGCGCGGCAGAAATCCGGCTCGATCTGAACGTCGGTACCGTCCCCGTGCGCTTCACCGAGGAACCACCGCAGCCCGCTTTCGGAGAGATGACGCAGATGAATCCCGAGTTCGGCGCGATCCACGACGTGAACGACGTCGCGCGCGTCACGGGCCTCAGCGCGGCTGACTTCGACGGCTCCGCGCCCATCCAAACCGTTTCCACCGGCGTGCCTTTCACCATCGCCGCGCTGCGTTCGCTGAAGACGCTGCAGAACCTCCGCCTCGATCTCGCCGCCGCCGAATACCTCGCGGGCAGCGGAGGAAGATTCTTCTATTTTGTTTGCCGTGAAACCGTCGATCCCAAAGCCCGCCTCCACGCCCGCATGATTTTCTATAACGGAGAAGATCCAGCCACCGGATCTGCCGCCGGATGCTGTTCCGCCTGGATGGTCGCGCACGGCGTGGCGGCGAGCGATGAGCAGGTTCTGATCGAGCAAGGGCTCGAAGTGCACCGTCCCAGCCGCATTTTTGTTCGCGCCACAAAGCAGGACAGCCAGCAGGAAAACCGGCAGGATAACCAGGTGGTCAATGTGCGTGTCGGTGGAAATTGTGTAGAGGTTCTTCGCGGTGAAGTCACGCTCGCCATCTAATGGATCGAAACGGCGCGCCAGTCACCGCTCTCAGTTCGATGGCACGATCTTGCCGACCACCAGCGTGCCATTGGCGAGCACGGTACTTTACGGGCGCTCCGATTCTGTTTAGCATTCACCTCGCTCACAATTCCAAAAAAAAGAAGTTAGGAAGAAGTCAGAGGAAACTTATGACTACACTCTCCCGGTTAGGCCAATGAAACCCAAGAAAACAATTCTTTGTGTGGACGATGACGAACAGTCACTCTCTATTCGCAAAATCATGCTGGAAACGCGGGGCTACCGCGTGTTCGCGTGCAACAGTGGCGAGATGGCCCTCGAAGCCTTCCGCCGGGGCGGAGTTGATCTGGTGCTCACCGACCTGATCATGCCCGGCGTAGATGGTTCGCGGCTGATCGAAAAAATCAAAAGTCTTTCTCCGCAGACTCCGGCCGTGCTGATCTCCGGCCGATCCAAAATCTACGAACGCGAAACGCTGGCCGATGTTTTTCTGTCCAAGGGAATGTACGAACCCGCGGACCTGCTGGAACGCATTCGCCTGTTGCTGGTGCGCAAGCGCGGCCCCAAGCGTCAGGTTGAACTCCGCGCTCGGGTGGGGGTCGTCCAGCACGCGACGGTGGCGTGAAGTCATTGAGACATGGAATCATTGAGACATTGAGACATTGATCCACTGCCTCAATGATTCAATGCCTCAATGATTCAATGCCTCAATCGCGCTTCTTCCTGTGATATGGTTTTCACTGGATGCCGCCCTTCATCGAAGCCAGGGAACTGCGCAAAACCTACCGGGTTGGCAAGGTTGATGTGCCAGCGCTACGCGGCGTTTCCTTCAGCGTGCAGAAAGGGGAGTTCGTCACGGTCGTGGGCCCTTCGGGCAGCGGCAAGTCCACGCTCTTTTATCTGCTCGGCGGACTGACCCGCGCCGACTCGGGAAGCGTCACCATCGATGGCGTGGACTTCGCCACGCTTTCCGACGGTGAGCGCACCCGGTTGCGCAAAAGTAAGATCGGATTCGTCTTCCAGAAATTCAATCTTCTGCCGACGCTCAGTGCGCGCTCGAACATCGAGATCGCCGTTGACATCGCCGGCCTGCGCAAGCCCGATCCTGCGTTCCTGAAGAAGATCACCGATATGCTCGGCATCGCCCAACGTCTTGAGCATCGGCCGAACGAGCTTTCGGGCGGCGAGCAGCAGAGAGTCGCGCTCGCCCGGGCTCTCATCAACCGTCCCGCCATCGTGCTCGCCGACGAACCCACCGGCAACCTGGATTCGAAAAGCTCGAGCGTCGTCCTCAACATGCTGCGCCAGTCGAACAAGGATTTGGGGCAGACCGTGCTCATGATTACGCACAATCCCGAGGCGGCCGAGTATGGCGACCGCATCGTCCACATGCGCGACGGCCAGATCGTAACGCCCGATGAAGACCCGCAGTGGTCGCCGCATCATCCGGCCGCACACTTGCAGTCCTAACCGCGGATCGGTTCCAGGTGGTACATCGCGACGAATTCACCAAACCGATTCTTCCCGGCAAGGCAGCGACCGGCTACGAACGCCATCACCGACGAGCTATTACCCGGCTGGAACTACATTTTCATGTGTTTCGGAGAAACTCTCCCCAGGAGCGCCAGCAGCCCTCGCGCCGCCGCCGGGGGCGCCACTTTTCCCTCCCGTACTATTTCCTTGGCGCTCAGTTCTTTTCCGTACAGGGTCTTGTTGGCTCCGTCGTCGGATCGCAGCGTCGAACCCTCCAACGACACTCCGGCAAACAGTCCCTGCGCTCTGGAGTACGACAGAATCTCCGCTTTCAGGACGATGTCGGTTGCCGCGGCAGCGTCGCGTCCCACCGGCCCGGCCGCGACCGACGCGTCCCCTCCCAGCTTCACTTTGCTCGACATTACCGAATTTGCGCCCGACTCATTCATCACCAGCAGCACGAAGTCGGTGGCCTGCCCACCAATTTGGAAACCGAAACTCCCGGCTTCCAGCGCAAACATCGCCGGCGCGCTCCACGGGCCCGAAAAATCCCGCCCCTTGCGGCACGTGATCAATCCGCGCCCGTAGCTGCCGCCGACAACAAAGGCCGCCTTTTTTACCGAAGGATAAATCACGACGCAATACGCCTTGTTGAGCAGATCCTTCGGAATTCCATCCGGCATACCGAGGATTTCCTTGAACACGTCCGCGGATTGGTTGATGCGCGTGTCCACCTTTTCTTCCTTGTCTTCGCACACGACGGGCAGCACGCAGGCCAACATGAGGACTACTAACAACACCCTGTTCTTCATAAACGCTCCTTTCAACGATGGTTTGAGAGATGTATTGATGGATTGTTCGATCGATGTCTCGACGAACCGCCTACTTCCTTTCCGGCCGTGGGGGCGCCAGATCCTGCGGGAAGCTCTTCAGTGCAACCTCTTGCGAGCGGGAAGAAGTTTTCTTCGCTTCATCGGTTGTGTTCTCGACAAGAGTTCCCTTGAGCACATAATACGCTTCGTCGCTCCGACTCTTGCCTTCGCCGCGCTCGACCGTCCCGCGAAATTCGAACGCTACACCGCGCACGGCTTCGGTGGTAAATGCGAGTTGGTTACCCGCGAGCTTACCCGACCTAAAAAAGTGATCGAGAAACCCGCTATCGCCTTCCTTATCGGCGTAGCGCGAAACAAAGCCGATCACGTTTCCGTGATCTTCCACGGTGACCTGCAGAAATTCGCCATCTTGCAAAAAGCTATAAATGCCGGAGTAATCCTCGCCAGAAGCTGCTGGACTCTGCTGATCTTTATTCTGTCGATCCGGATTCTGTCGATCCGGTTGCGCCTGCGCGCCTGCCAGCATCAAAGCAAGAAGAACGAAAGACGCAAGTTGCGGCGCGCAGAAGCGGGTGGTGTGGATGGGCATGCTCACCCCGGAACATTCAGTATAGTGGCCACGACCATAATGCGGGCACAACGGGATGCCGGCAAGCCACACCTCGCGGTCAGTTATAATCTGTCTACAGATTAGCCGTCCGTGGCGAGGCAGCAATGCCGCCTCGGATCCCGCCTTCCGGGGGCACCGTCGTGGGAGTTGGCTAGAGCGCAACTTGGAGCCAGAGATGGAATCCCCGGAGACAAGACTGTTGAGACTGTTGGTGGAACGCGATCCTGCGCGCCCGGAATTCATTAGCGAATTTCGCGAAGCGCTGCGCCCGATACTTCGACGGGCGGAGTTCCCTGGCGACGAATTCAACCTGTGGCAGGATGTGTTCGTCCAGCAAAAGCTACCGTGGGGACGATTCCTGCAATCTGCGCTGTTGCACGTGGCGGCTGTTGCTCTGATATGGACGCTTTCGCTCTCTTGGATTCGACAGCAAAGAATTCTGGTGCACGCCGCGTTTGACCCGTCGTCGCTGGTAACTTATACGCCGGAAGAATATCTACCACCGCTCGACACGGGCGCAACTGAGGCGCCGAAGGAGCAAAAGGGAGACCCCGCCTACGCGAAGCAACCGATCCTTTCGGTTCCGCGGGAAGCGGACAATCAGTCCCAAACCATCGTCGTGCCGCCCGATCTCAAGCTTGACCGCGATGTCGCCTTGCCCAACATCGTTGCCATGGGAGCCATTGTTCCGGCGATTCCGCTGGATGCGACGCGAGCCCCGTTGAGCCGCATAGTTGCGCCGCAGACGCAAGTCGTGGCGCCCGCGCCGGACGTGGAGTTTGCGCCGGACCGTGTGGTTCAGGCGGCAATGAAGTCGGATGTGATTGCGCCGCCTCCGGAAGTGACCTCTCATCAAACGCGCGGCTTGGCCGGACCCGAGACAGCGGTCGTGGAACCGCCCCCGGAGTTGACGCAGTCGAGAAAGGGACAAGTTGGGCTCATGAACATTGGCCCGAGTGAAGTGGTGGCGCCCGCTCCACAGCTTACGTTAGCGGAACAACATTCGCTGACGGCGCGCGGCAGCGGACGTCTGGGAGGCGGCAGCGTGCAACCGGTGGGCCCTCCGCCGACCGTGGCTGCGACGAGCGGCGCCAGCGCGGGCGGACGGCTGATCGCGTTGGGAATTCATCCCATCGCGCCCACTGGCCCCGTGGCTGTTCCCGGAGGCAACCGCCGGGGAACATTTGCCGCAACTCCACAGGGAAAACTGGGCGCTTCGGGAACACCAGATTTGGCGGGATCGAAATCGGAAGCGAAGAGCGCAGGCGGTCGAGGAGAAGGCACCGGCGGCTTCAACGCGCGCAACAACAACTCTCTGCCGGCTGGCCTGCATGTGGGCGCGGCGGACGCCGGCGCGGACGACGCGCGCGAGATGGCTAGCCTTTCGTCGTCATCGGGAGCGACGGGAGCGGCGCCGGGCGCGCGGTCGGGTGCGCGCGTTGCGTCTCCGGTTTCCGACGATAAAATCACTGTCGTGGACCGTAAGGTTTTTGCCGGCAAGCGCGTCTATGGGAGGACGCTGAACATGCCGAATCTGAACTCCTCCACGGGCAGTTGGGTGATCAAGTTTGCGGAACTCGACGGGGGGCGGAAAGATGGGGAACTGCTGGAGCCGGTTGCCACTGAAAAATCGGACCCCGGCTATCCGCTGGAATTGATTCGCGCCAACGTACACGGCATGGTCACGCTCTATGCGGTCATTCACGCCGATGGCAAGGTGGGCGATATTCGCGTTCTCAACAGCCCGGACGAACGTCTGGATTCCTACGCAGCAGAGGCCCTAGCCCGCTGGAAATTCCTGCCGGCGGAAAGAGCGGGGAAACCAGTGGCGCTAGAAGCCGTGGTGGAGATTCCGTTTCGGGTTCGGCGGAATTTCTGAAACAGGTGTGGCAACACCAGCGGCCATTATGCTCGCGAAGACTTCGTCACACGAAGGAACGGCCGACACGGGTGCCCGCCTTCCGGGCACAAGCAGAACTGTTCTAGAGCCGGTTTCATAAATCGGTTTTGGGTAGGGCACGGCTTCAGCCGTGCCGCTCAGGGCTTGGAAAAATGCGGGCTTTACAGTTCGCTGAAAAACTCGATTTTGCTCTTGCTTTTGGGTGGCGCAGCGGTTCACCGCTGCGATAACCAGCTTGTTTTCAGCGACGGCTTTAGCCGCTGAGGGCGGCTGCGGCGCGCTCCACGAGTTTTTCAGCAATCTGTTTAGCCCCTGAGGGACGTGCCTTCCGAGCGGAAAGGCAAGCTCAGCACACTGACGTCAAGCAGACGCGGATTTCTCTCCGGGCAGGGCGGCGTATACGGCGGGGTTGGCGCAGACTTCGTAGTAGCAGCGATCGGTCCAGTGCAAAATGGATAGATCGCGGACGTCGACTTGAGCGATACGGTTCTTGCGGATGGCAATCTTGCGAAATACCCCATTGGCGATGGGAACGGTGCCAACGAAGAACTCGCGGTGCTCGTCGATCCATGGTCCGCTAAAGCCGGACTCGCCCGCGTCAGGCGTCCAGGCCGCCAGTGAAATTTCCCGCCGCAGCTTGCGGAAGGCCTCTTCACTCAGACAGATTCCACCTATATTGTAGTTAAGCCTCATCTCTTCCGCTTCGGTTGCGGCGCTCGCGCCGTCGTCGTTATTGCCTCCGTCTCCGATCTGGACCGAGTACACATGGAAGACTCCGGCATCGGGTGCGAGTTTCTGGCGGACGCGCTTGCTGCAGGAGGAGAGGCGGTCGCTCTCATTGATGGCGTCGGAAATCATGATGCGGCGCTCGCCATCCATGAGGTAGAGCGGAGGGGAATCCTGGTAGGCGATACCCAGGCCGACTTCCATCTGGGGCAAGCCGGAGCGTTCGAGGAGTGCGTTGTATTCGCGTAGCAAGCTCACAATCTCGCACGCCAGCACGCAGGCGCGGCCGACGCTGAGCATGGCCTCGCCTTCGCGTTCGAGCAGCGCCACAATGATGGCATCGCCTTCGAGGAAGACTTTCGTAGCGCCGTATTTCGCCAGCAATTTTTTCACCGGATCATAGAAATTAAGGCTGAAATACGAAGCGGCGTTCATGCCTTTTTCCATCAGCGAGCGGGTGAGGCGCGAAGAGTCGCGCAGATCGGCTTTCAGGATCACGTGATGCACGACTCGATCCCCAGCGGGCTTCTGGTCTTCGGGAGGCAGAAACTCGTAGAGCATGCCGTTGAGGGTGGAGAGTTCGCGGACTTTGTCGTCGCTGACCAGGTTGATGCTGTCAAATCCGGCGCTGAGGG
>Ga0208820_1000418_pt1 | contig 32746 bp, 27 predicted proteins | sample June2015DPH_16_5_FD_184713 | JGI IMG/M metagenome (GOLD analysis project Ga0208820, IMG submission 184713) | Peatland microbial communities from SPRUCE experiment site at the Marcell Experimental Forest, Minnesota, USA - June2015DPH_16_40... | ecosystem: Environmental > Terrestrial > Soil >...
TTTCCGCGGCCTGGTCGACCGAGGATTTCTTGCGAAAATGGTGACCCTCATGCCCCGCACACTCCGCACGTTCCGCACCATCCTGGCCGCTAGCGCTACCATCTCAGCCTTGTTGCCGTCACTCGCAAGAGGCGAAGAAGCGCTGTCGCCCGCCGCGCAACGGGGGCTCGTCTTCGTGCGCACCCATTGCGCGCACTGTCATTCAATCGACAAGGTGAGCCCAAGCCCACTCGTGACGGCGCTGCCGCTCCGCACTCTGCATGAGCGCTATCCGGTTGAAAACCTCGAGGAACCGCTCGCCGAAGGCATCATCACTGGTCATCCGTCGATGCCTGAATTCCGGCTCGATCCTGGTCAAGTCGCCGACGTGATCGCGTATTTGAAGTCGCTGGAGCGCTGAGCGAGTTGCTCGCTCGCCTAGACGTTCGATCCCGACGCCGCCGCTCGGCGACTAACCGGCATCGCGGGAAAGCCATCATCTTATGTGGCTCGTCGTCGGGCAGGACCGGCCTGAAGGTCAGTCAGCTTCTTTCAGGCTCAGGATGTAGGCGATGACATTGTCGGCATCGTCGCCCTTGATCACAACGTTCGGCATGGTGCGATGCGAGGTCTGCAGTGCGGCAGCCAGCGCCGCGCTCGTCAGGCCCGGAGTATTGGCAATGGCCTCGAAGGTGGGTGCATTGGCGTCGGTCGAGCGGCCCGTCACTTTATCCACGAGGTGGCATTGGGCGCATGTCTCACGCGCGAGCCTGAGGCCTTGCTGAACACTGCCGACCTGCGCCGCCTGCGCGCCGCTTGCCGTCGCCCATATCATCGCGGCGATCATGAAGCGAACCATAGGTGCCATACCAATCAACACGAGCCTTGGACGGCCCACGCTCTTGGCGAGACCATAGCACACGGGCGGGTTCCAGGTGTGCCGCGCGTCACAGCCTTATTTCGATTCACCCTCGTCGCGCCACGGTCGCCCATGCCGCGCCCGCGATGTGCCAGACCCGCAGCGGCTGCGTTCGACATGCCCGCCGCCCGCCGCTTCCCGCCGCCTTGGATGATCGAAGAGCAGTGGCGGTGGCATGGTTTCCAATTCGTTAACGATTTGAAAGCTAGGTTTGCAGGGAAGATGATCCGCCGTTGATTCGCCGATGCTGATCCTTTTGCCTGTCCTTCGCTACCTCCTACGACGTGGAACCGACAAGCACGCTTCCCAGGGAGCGTCCCATGAGTTGCGCGCGCTGCCGTCGGCTTGGGACGCCAAGACGCCGTGTCAGACGGATGCCGAAAGCAACAACGCTCGGCGTAATGCCATGCCGACTACTAGCGCCGCCGACGATTGTACCGTGCACGTTAATCGCGCTGCGAGGCGCCCCGAGTATATCGCCGGCCACGATGATTTCGAGCTCATCCGAGAACAAGCCCACGCCGCACTTAATGCCATCCGCTCAGGGTGCCGCGAGGATCACAAACGCATCATAAGCCGCCTGAGCGCGGCCGCTGCTACACCGCCGCCGTATGCCATCGAACCCCTTGCCGCGGCTGCGAGGCTTGCCCCCCGGCCTAGCCTCCCCGACGCTGGCTGGGATGCCGATGCCCGGATTAGAATTTCACGGGCCTTTGCGGAAGCCCTCGCCGAAGCGACGAACGAAATGGCGTGATCCCCTGATCGCGCGCGGCGGCTGGCGGCGAACTTCGCCAAGCTGCCGGAACCGATGCGGCGGTCACCGCCGATAAGCGAGGCGTGACGAGCAGGTGCTCATTCACAACCTCCGCGCAATGTCGGCTTCTGTTCCAACTGCGGACATTCGCTTTGGGCCGCCCTTCACACACAAAAAAGTTCTCCCCATTGAACCTGTGATCTACCGCCAACGATCGCTTCTTGCTGCCGCACCCTGCAGGTTGCATCCCCCATCTCGGCCTACCGCTCAGACGCGGCGGCGGAGGGTCACCGGCGGGTTGCAGCACGTGACAGACAGTCACATGACCTTAGCTAATAAACCCTTGCATAATTGGGATATCTGGCGTAGTTCTACTTTGTGGCCGAATCGGGGGTAACGTGGGGGTAGCAAAATCGGCCGCTTAGGACCTCATTTTGATGGCGGCTATCAGTGGCTTAAGACTACAACCAAGGCGCGAAGTTGGCTCGCGGCATGACCATGGAAACGGCGCTTGAAATACCGCCAGATACGGCCGCTGTGCAGCAGGCTGACACCGCTGTGCAGCAGGCTAACGGCACAGTTGCGGTGGTGTCCCTTGAAACTAGGGGAGACGCCGCCCGCACCACTCGGAAAAACAAGTCTCGCCAAGGCCGGACCCGCCAAGGCAAGCACCGGCTGCTGACGATCGGTGACCTCGATTGCCGCACTGCGGCGGCGCAAGCCGCCCGCAAGTTGGTCGAGACGTTGTCGACCAGCCTTGGCGGCGACGACCAGTTGACGGCCCAGCAGCACCAGCTGGTCATGCGCGCTGCCTTGGTTGGTGCCATCGCTGCCGACCTTGAAACCCGATGGATCGCCGGCGAGTCGGTGCCGCTGGCCGACTACTGGGCGGCCTGCAATGTGCAGCGTCGTCTGCTTGCGACGTTAGGCATCGAGCGCGAAACGAAGGACGTCACGGACGCCGCTGGGAAGAGGTTCGGCCAGCTCTTGCGTGAGGGCGCCATCCGCCAGCAAGCCGAGGACGCCGCGAAGAGCGCGGCGAAGCGTGAAGCCTTCGAGCACCAGCAGCGCGAGAAGGCTGCGACATGATGACGAGCGTTGTCCGCAGTTTCGACCAGATCGACGATGCGACGCTGGCCCGCTACCGCGGCGACCTTGCCGCCTTCATCGAAGAGTGCCTGGTCAGCCCGTACGACGGTCAGCCGTACCGGCTCAATGACAGCGAACGCGCCTTCATCAAATACGCGTTTCAGTTGGATGCCGACGGCCGGCTGCTGCACACCCTGTTGCTGTACTCAGCGATCAAGAAGAGCCGCAAAACCGAGCTGTCGGGGTTGCTGGCGTTGGCGGTTATCCTGCTGCTCGGTGGCCGCTACGCAGAGGCTTTCATTTGTGCCAATGACCGAGAGCAATCTATTAACCGCTGCTTCACGGCTTGCTGTCGCATCGTCGAGGCTAATCCGTTGCTGCGGCCGCTGGCCAGGATCACGCAGGACAAGGTAGTCTTTGAGGCCACGCAATCGCAGATAACCGCCATCGCCAGCGACTATGCCTCGATCGCCGGCGGCCATCCGACCATCAGCGTGTTTTCGGAGCTGTGGGCTTACACTTCGGAACGTGCGCGCCGTCTGTTTTCTGAGCTGGTTCCGGTTCCGACGCAAAAGATCAGTTGCCGCCTCGTCGAGACGCACGCCGGTTTCTCCGGTGAAGGCGAGCTGCTGTATGAGTTGTATCAGCGCGGCCTGCAGCTGCCCGAAGTTGATACCGATCTGCATGCTGGTGACGGCATGGTCATGCATTGGTCGCATCGGCCGTTGTGCCATTGGCAAGACGAAAAGTGGCTCGGCACCATGCGCCGTGACCTGCCACCCAACCAATATTTGCGGATGATCGAGAATCGCTTCACTTCCAGCGAGGCCGCATTCATCCCGATGGCGAACTGGGACGCATGCGTCCGCCCCGAGCTGGGGCATTTGCCGCCCACCAAACATCCGCCTTGTTTCGCGGCTGTGGACGCCGGACATAAAAAAGACTCCACCGCCATTGTTCTCGTTGCCTACGATGTCAACAACGTCAATGCCGCCAACAAGCAGATGCGACTGGCGCATCATGTTGTCTTCACACCGCAGGCCGGTGCGCCGCTTGACTTTGAGAGTACCATCGAAACGGAGTTATTGGCTCTGAGCCAGCGCTATCAGCTCAGGGCAATTTATTATGACCCCTGGCAGATGGTCGCCACCGCGCAACGCCTGGTCCGGCGCGGCCTTCCGATGGTCGAGTTTCCGCAGAGTCCCGCCAACTTGACTATGGCCACCCAGTGTTTGTTCGATTTGATCCAGAGTCAAAGCATTCTGCTCTATCCCGACGGCAAGATGAGGCTCGCCGCTAGCCGCGCGGTCGCGGTCGAGAGCGGTCGAGGCTGGCGCATCGACAAGACCAAACAGTCGCACCACATCGACGTCATCGTCGCCCTGGCGATGGCCGCCCACGCCGCCAGCACGGCGCAACCCGGCATCAACTGGGATTGTGTCAACGATACCGACGTCGACGCGTCCGGCCCGCAAAATCGTCACCAGACGTACGAGGAGTACCGTAGGGCTCGCGACTCAATCAAAAGACCTGAATGGTTTTTGGAGGCGATGGGCAAGAAGAAAAAGGAGGACGTAGAGACCGAAAAGACCGAAGACGAGCTGGCAGTTGAGGCCGAAGCGGAGGCGAATCGCCAGTGGAGGCAGCGGGAGTATTTCAGGCAAGTGCTCGGCGGCAGCACTAGTGGCCGCGTGATCGATTGGTCGCGGATGCGATGAGCGGCCTGGAATTTGCATCGAGAAGAGCATGACCACGGACGATCGGACGACCCCGATGAACTGTTGCTTGCAGCGCTGGCGGTCATTGTTGTGTTGATGATCGCCGCGTGGCTGGTGACGACGTCTTATGTGAACAAACAAAGGAGGCTACCATGGCCAACACCTACCGACGACGCGACCTCGATAACGACGACGACATCCTGAGAGATGGCGAAGTTCTTCATGTGCCGCTTTATCTGATGGACGGCCAACCAAAGCCGGACCTCAGCCCCCTGCAGCGCGACGTCGGCGAACATGCTGTTTGCAACGGCGCTCGGCGTGCGCAGGTGACCGACGGTGCCGGCAATGCCGGGTTGGCTCTGCGCCGGCCTGGCTACCGAATCGCTGATGGCTTCCAACGCAACATGAGCGTCTATGCCGCTTTCGACGCCGAGATCGCTACGGCCTACAAGAATGTTGGCGCGACCGAACGGGAATTCGCCGGCGGAAGGGTTGATGATGTCGGGGGTGGACGCTCTGGCACCGAAGGCAGCGCCTGTGCGGCCGATAACAATGCTGGCGACGCCATGCCCGTCACCGATGCTCGCGAGCAGGCGTATCTCGACTATCAAAATCGCATCCAAAACGCCTGGAAGGATGGACGTTGACCGCCGCCATCGAGAGCAGAGAGTGGCACAGCGTACACTTCGTCTATTTTCTGCTCGCTATGCTAAGGTGCGCGCGATCACTGGCCCGGCCATCGCTGTGGCTGGCCCAGCGAGTCAAGCGAGGCAGACCATGAAGCGCGTTTCCAAAATGGCGATGATGGCGACTTGCGCATTCATCGGTGCGTCGACGTCGTCGGCGGATACACTGCTGACGCATCGCATTCCCGCGGCGCTCGCGGTTGAAGCGGCGAACGAGACGATCGCGGCCTGCGCCAGGCAGGGTTACCACGAAACCGCGGTCGTGCTCGATGCCGACGGCGCCGCCATCGTGGCGCTGCGCGGCGACGGTGCCGGCATCCACACGCTCGATAGCGCGCACGACAAGGCATACACGAGCGTATCCTTTAAAAACGACACACTCGCCTTGGCTGAACGCGCGAAAGGCGAGGACTCGATTGCGCCGCTCGCAAAGCTGCCGCATGTCATGTTCTTTGGTGGCGGCGTAGTGATCAAGCTGGGCGACGAGGTCATCGGTTCCATCGGCGCGGCAGGCGCACCCGGGGCAAAGCTCGACGACGGCTGCGCACACGCGGGCCTCGACAAGATCCGCGATCGGTTGAGGTGACGCTGGGGTTCACTGTGCGGAGAAGAGTGCGGAATATGAAGGACGGCGATCGGAGATGATATGTGTTCTGGTCCTTCCACTTGGCTAATAAGTTTGCTCATTTTCGATACCTTTCATGTAGCGCCGCTCCTCAATCATTTCCGTATATGGAAATGTAAGGTGGCAGCCATCCATAATCCCGCGCATGCGCGACCATCCGTCGGGCGTCGGCTTCAGGAATTATTTCTCCGTTAAGAACCGTGCTCATTCGGCCTGCTCTCAAGTCGCTGTCGAGCGAGTGATAAAGTAAACGTTCGCAGAACCCCGCGTACTGAGGCCCGAACGGTGGTGGCGGGCGGCGCACCGGCATAAGACTCGCCGCCCGCACGATGGCGGGTGCGCATAACAGCGAACCAGCACCAATGAGGATGCTTCTGCGCGTTATTAGGCCGTCGTGGTTAGAAATTGGCGCCGTCATCGAACCCTCCAGTCTCGGCGAGGGCTGGCGCCGCTCTGCTACGTTTGCCGTCGAAACGGCCACATCCCACTGTCCGTGGATACCACCTTGCCGCAGCGTGGCAGGTTGGTGAGGGCGCCAGCCCTTCTCTTGATGCGCCCCTAATGTAGCATGGGGCTCAGCGATTACAATCATGGCCAAGGTCGTGGCCCGCGCCGGAAGGATCAATTCGGCAAATAAAACAAGGCGATCCGACGGTATTCCAGCAGCGTCACTTGCCGCGGAAACCACAACCCGCATCTTTCGCGAGATTAGCTGTTTCCGCCGTTGACTCGCTCGCCGATTGTGCCTTCACTTTGCGTGAATCGATCCGCTGGTGGCAGAGGGACACGATGCGCCGCGTCATTGTTGTGGTTGCCGCGTTGATGAGCCTGGGTCTCGCGGCCTTGGGGGTCGTCTCCGCACAGAAGGTGGCCGCCCCAACTTCGGCCGTTGCTCCGGCTGTGCGCGTCGCATCGAACACAAGCGCTGTCCCGGCGCCCGCGACCGTCAACCATACCGCCCAAGCGCAGGTTTCCGCGACGCCGGCGAAAACCGCGGCGACGGCATCGCCTGCAGCTATAGAGTCCGCATTAGCCGCCGCAACGCGCGTCGCCCAAAGCACGCCAGCCCAGAGCACATCCGCACAAAACGCGCCCGCTTCGAACGCAAACGCCGCCGCCGGCTCAACCGTCGCCGCTGCGAGCCCGAGCGGAGCCGGCGTCCCGACCGGCAACATCCCGGCTTGCGATAAGCAGGGCGGCATGGGCCTGTCGCGCATCGTCGAGATTGACACCACGGGCGGCCCCGGATTCGGCTTTGAGCATTTCAAGCAATACGATTTCCTCCGCGATAAGGAGGTGGCGCTGACTTTCGACGACGGACCCTGGCCGGAAAACACTCCAATGGTGCTAAAGGCGCTCGCCGATAATTGTCTGAAAGCCACATTCTTCGAGATCGGCGAGCATGCGATGTGGCATCCCCAAATCACTAAGCAAGTGATCGAAGCAGGAATGACGGTCGGCAGCCACACCTGGTCGCACAAGGACCTAGCGCGAAACCCCTATGCGAGCGATCTCGATCTGGCCAAGCAGGAAATCGAGATGGGCGCCAGCGCCGTACACATGGCCGCCGGCGTACCGATCGCGCCCTTCTTCCGCTTCCCCAGCCTGCAACATCCGCCGGCGCTGCTCGCCTATCTCGGCGAGCGCAACATCGCAACGTTCTCGACCGACATCGATTCCTTCGACTTTAAGATTCACAAGCCGGAGCAGGTGATCAAGTCGGTGATGAGCAAGCTGGAAAAGCGCGGCAAAGGCATCATCCTAATGCACGACTTCCAGCGTGCGACGGCCGAGGCAATGCCGGAGCTGCTGCGGCAACTCAAGGCAAGCGGCTACAAGGTCGTCCACTTGGTGCCGCGCCAAATGCTGACGACGCTGCCGAAGTACGACGAAATGGTCATGCAGAAGGATAAGCTGTCGTCGAACAACACGCGGCCCGAAAACAGCGTCGTGCATACGATCGGTCAGTATGTGGGATCGCCGCCTCCCGCATCCGCGATACACGAATGACTGGCGTCAAAAATCTCACTTTCTCGAACTGTGCGCAGGCGCGCCAACGGTCATAAGTTACGAGAATTACGCCACTGATCAGAGCCATTGAAATAAACTTACGATGTGTCTTGGGTGCAACACCTTCGGCGCCTCTAATGTCTGGGCGGCCCGTATTTCGTCGGCGCACGCAAACTGACCGATTCGAAGAGCCGATCGCTGCTTTACCGGCATCGGCACGGGGCGGCATTCATCACTCGTGGGTTCACCAGCGTGATCCTCCGACGATGATCCCATAGCAAGGCAAGGGATGGTGTGCGAAATTGGTCTCGGCCGTACGGCCGGACCATACGTCGGGTCACCACAACGCCAGAATCTCGATGTGGGCGCAGTTGTTCGCTCTATTCAGGTTGACGTCGCCGCAGGGGGGAGGACCGAGACCATTCGCGCCTCGGAGCCAAGCATAGTTCGAATAAGCGGTGCCGCTCTCGGTCGCGGCGCGAACGCGCGAGCCGCCGGTCAGCAGCGGCTGGCGCGAACGCGTCGGCGTGCCCTGGTCTGGCTGCTCGCTTCGGCCATGGCCGCACTCGGCAATGCTGACGCGTTCGCCGCTCCGCGTCACAAGCACGTGCCGGCGCACCAGAGCAAGACGGCCGAGGCGGAGCACCACAAGCACGGCTCGACGCCGGACGCGAAGCGGAGCGCAGCGGCGCGCCAGAGTGAGCGGAAGCGCACGGCGCATGTGATCGTACCGAGCGTCCCCCTGCCGGTTGAACGACCAGCAGCGGCGTCGCTACCGCCCGATCTCGCCGCGGTGAAGCAAGCGATCGAACTGGTGCGCCAGCGTAAGCCGGGCGAAGCGACCGAGCTCGCGACGTCGATCGGCGATCCGTTGGCGCAGAAGCTCGTCGAATGGGTGCTGCTGCGTCACTCAGAAAGCGAAGCCGGATTCGAGCGCTACGCCGCTTTCATTCGCGCCAATCCCGACTGGCCAAGCATTCCACTGCTGCGCCGGCGCGCGGAGGCGAGGCTGTGGCAGGAGCGGCGCGACGCCGCCACGGTGCGCCGCTTCCTCGGCGGAGAACCGACCAGCACAGTGGGCCGGCTGGCGCTCGCGCGCGTGCTGATAGGCGAGGGCGACCGTGTCCGCGCCGAGCGCGAGGTCCGCGCGGTATGGCAGTCGGCCGAACTTTCGGCCGAACTGGAAGCCGCGACGATCGACGCGTTCCGCGACGAGCTGACCCCCGCCGACCACAGGGCGCGCATGGACCGGCGCATCGGCGCCAAGGACTTCAGTGCGGCGATGCGCGCTGCCAAGCGCCTCGGCGACCACGAAGTGGCGATCATCAAGGCCTGCGCCGCCGTCGAGGCGAACTCCAACAAAAGCGAGGCGCTGCTTGCCGCGGTTCCCGTCGAAGCACGCCAGGATCTAGGCTATGCGCTATGCCGCCTTCATTGGCTGCTGCGACACGACGGCGTCGCGGCGGCGGCCAAGCTGGTGCTCGCGGCTTCACGCGAGGATCTGCAGGGTCAGGATACCGACGAATGGTGGCGCGAGCGTCGCGTGCTTGCCCGCAGGCTAATCGATCTCGGCGACGCAGAGACCGCCTATCGGGTCGTGCGCGAGGCGGTGCCCCCGGCCAATCGCTATTACCGTGCCGAATTCCACTTCATGGCCGGCTGGATTGCGCTGCGCTTTCTCCACGATCCGGCCGCCGCGCTGACGCATTTCGCGCACGTCGATGAAGGCTCAGCCGATCCCATCGTCCGCGCCCGTGCCGCCTACTGGCGCGGCCGCGCCGCCGAGGCGGCCGGCCAATTCGAGGAGATGCGGGCGCAGTACGAGGACGCTGTCCGTTATCCCACCGCCTATTACGGCCAACTGGCGCGTGCCCGGCTTGGCCTCGGTGAGATCGCGTTGCGCCGCCCGCCGCAGCAACCGGTGCACGGCGCCGCGCACGAACTATTGCGCGCTGCGGACATTCTCTATGCGATCGGCGAGCGCGACCTCGTCGTGTCGTTCATGACCGACCTCGCCGAAGAGAGCAGCGACGTTGCCGCGCTTGCGGCGCTCGGCCAACTCACCGCGAACTATAACGATGCCCGGGCGATGCTGCTCATCGGCAAGACGGCGCTCGCGCGCGGCTTGGCGATGGACGAGTACGCTTTTCCCGACATCGGCGTGCCGCTTTACAGCCCGATCGGTCCCCAGCTCGATCGCTGCATCGTCTATTCGATCGTGCGCACGGAAAGCGCCTTCGACCAGCACGACATGTCGTCGGCCAAAGCGGTCGGGCTGATGCAGGTGACCCCGGAAGCGGGGCGCGATACCGCCAAGCGGTTCGGCGTTACCTACGATTGGAACCAGCTCGTATCCGACCCAGTTTACAACACTCAGATGGGTGCCGCCGAGGTTACTGCCCTGCTCAAGGAGTACCGCGGCTCCTACATCATGGCGTTCGCCGGGTACAATGCCGGCCGCGGCCGGGTCAAGGAATGGGCGGCGCAGCACGGCGATCCGCGCGATCCCACGGTCGATGCGGTCGATTGGGTCGAGCGCATCCCGTTCGCCGAGACGCGCAACTACGTCCAGCGTGTAATAGAGAACCTGCAGGTCTACCGCGCGCGGCTTGGCGCCAGTATCGCGACCGTCGAGCCCAACCTGCACCGCGCGACGACGGTCGGGTCGCGCGCGGAGTCGGTGCTGGTGGAAGCCATTCCCCAGTGACCAAGTAACCTGCCTGGAGCGCAGCGGAATGTGGGAATAAGTCGTGCCGGATCGACCCCTGACTTTACTTCGTGCGATCGGGGTTATGTTGCTTCAACATGGGCGTGCGCGAGAATCCGGTCGTCTTCGCGGTCAGAGACTTTGCGCAGGCATTGAGTGAACTATTGAGCCTCACCTTGAATCCGAAGCGGCGGGGCCGACCGGCAAAGGCGGGCGGGGTGGCGCGCCGTTGAGCTGGTCGCCGGCACGGCGCGGCCTAGCGGTCGTAACACGGGGCGTAGGCGGCGGCACGACGGACGGTGACGGATGATTCTTGGCGTCGCTCGACTTCATTGTCTCGGGCTTTTTCGTCTCGTTCTTCTTCCTATCATATGCGTCGTTCTCACCGGCTGAACCCTTGGGCGGCGTGGCATCGGGAGACGGCCCCACATCCGCAGCGCCGCTGGTGTGGGCGCGCGGCCAGGAGAAATCGTCGGCGCGACCGGGCGGCGCGACGATCGCGTCCCCGCTTTGGAGCACGCGCGTCGCCAGCGGATCGGCTTCCCGTTTCGCCGGCTGGCTTGTGCCGCCCAAGAGGTCGCCGCCCTCGCCGCCGCCGATCGCACTGAGAGGAACAACCGGGCCGATGGCCGGGCGCCCGACGGCGGCGCCATTTGCGGGTGATTGCTCCTCCGGACCCGGCAATGCGACGGGCAGGACATGGTTGGCCAACACCCGGCGCAAATCGCGCTCGACGTAATGGGCGAGCTTCTCCGCGCCGTATTTGGTGAAATGCACGCCATCATAGGTGCGCAGCCGGCGCGTTTGTCCCTCGAAATCCGGCCCCTGCTGCGCGTAGCGTCCCTGGTCGTCGATGAAGCCGTCCCAGATGTCGACGTAGATGATGCCGGCCTTCTCGGCGCGCGCGCGGTAAAGCTCGTTGAGGTAGCTCATGTCGCTCGTCGACTTGGTGCCGCGGATCGCCGGCATCCCGACCCAGAGCACGGGCACGCCCTTGCTTTTGAGCGCAGCGATCATGTCGTCGATGCGCTTTGCATAAAGCTCGGCCCATTTGTCGGTGTGAAACTCGTACTTACCACCCGGCGGCGGGCGTTGCGCTTCGGCCGCGGTGGCCGCTGGATGGTCGTTGTCGGGTGGTGGTGTGTTAGTTCCTTTCGTCGCCGGCACGCGGTCGCGCAACGGCAAGCGGTCATTCACCCCGAGCATCACGACGATGACACTGGGTTTCTCCGTTGCCAGCAGATCTCTGATGGCATGCGACCATTCCGGTGCGTCGAGGCGCGCGTCGTCGCGCACCAGACCTAAATCCGGCTTGATTTTGCGAACAATGCCGATTTCCGGCGTCTCGGCGAACACCAGTTCGAGTCCGTACCCAAGCCAATCGCCAAACGAATCGCCGATGACCACAACAGTCTCAGTGGACGGCGTCTCCACCTTGCGTGGCGCCGGTGGCTTGATGGATTCGTAGACTTGCGGCCGTCGATAAAACGGATCGTAAGGCTCGTAGGAATTGTTCGGATAAGACGGTCTGCGGTCGCGCCAAAACGGGGCATAGAAATTGCGGCGGTCGCCCCAAAGCTGAACCGGCTCGGGGCTCGGCCGCTGATTGAAAGCCGAGCGACCACCGGCGAATTGCGCCCCTGCCGGTGCGGCGAGCGCCAAGCCCGCCACCACGATCGAAAGCGCGCATGCAAGCCGCCGGCTATTTGTCGGCATCAACGCACGTCCGCTAGTTTCGCCAGATTAATTCGCCTGTGCGGCCTTAGCCAGGCGCCGAGAGTTATAATAGCCAAAAATGTCATTCTGAGGATGGTTGGGGCCGCACGACGCAAGCGGCGACTACCTTCGTAATCAAAATGAAGACCGTTTTCGATCCACACTCGTCGTTTAATTCTTTTCCACATCGTTCCCCGCTCATAACCACATGGTTCAAAGTGGCATACTTTTTTGCTATCATTATAACCGTCAGGACCGATCGTGTCCAAATGTGATCTTGTTTAAAACTGTGAAGGGCGGCTATGGGCAATTTCTGGAGAGTATTTCTTCGAGTTGCGATCACAATTGTCTTGGCCGTATTCGCCGCACTCGGTTTTGGCGCCGATTGGTGGGTGCGCAGCGTTATGGGCTGGTGGGGCACCAATCCCCCCGAACCGACCGTTACGCTTCTAAGGATCGCCGGAGCGGCCGTTGGCGTCGCTTGTATCTGCGCGATTGCGATTCCGCTTATTTGGGCTGTATTTCATCCTCGAAGATTTTCTGCCAGCTTTAATTTTCAGCGCGACGTGGAGGCGGCAGTTATTCAATTTAATATCCGCACTGGTCAGCAGCTCCCCAACAGAACGACGTTTGCCCATATTCACGTCGAATCCGTTCGCCGAAATGTCACCGCTTGTACGGGTGCCATCGCCGCGCTTGAAAAATTAGACGTCCAAGATAGAGTGATGGAGCGTCTCGACGGCACCTGTCAGTTAGTTTGGGCACCTAGAGAGCATGTGCAAATTCAGCAAATTGTCGCGCCAAATCTTCCGCAAGACTTAGATCTTTTCCGCACGGTCGAAGGCATTAATAAACTCGAAGTTTTGAGTATAGGTCATCCGCAGTCATGGCTAGATTTCTTTGTTTCACCGGGTCGCTATCGAATAACGGTCGTTGTTCATGGGGGCAATCGAACGGAAATAGTTCGTGTTATTGTCAATTGGCGCGGGAGGTGGGACGATTTTGACGCGGCATGAACGCTTTTAGGGGTGGGTTCAACCGATCGACGCAACACCTTCTAATCTTGCCAGATGAGGAGGTATGCGAATGGAGGGGAATGCACGGATATGGTTCACACCAAAGCAGAAGGCTGAGCTGTGGGAGCGCTGGAAGGGCGGTCAATGTGTGGCCGACATCGCACGGGCGCTTGAGAGAAGGAACAAGAGCGGCGTCTATCGGGTCTTGGCTCTCAATGGTGGAATCGCTCCAACACCACGTCGGAGAGCTTTGGTAGCGCTGAGGCTTGAGGAGCGCGAAGAGATCTCGCGTGGCATTGCCGCCGGCCGGTCGATACGGCGGATCGCACAGGGGCTTGGGCGATCGCCCTCGACTGTAAGTCGAGAGATAAGGCGTAATGGCGGCAGCAGCGCCTACCGCGCAAGCGAGGCTGATACGTGCGCCTGGGAGCGGGCGTTGCGCCCGAAGCCTTGTCGCCTGGCGCGCCATGCCGAGCTACGATGGCGCGTCGCGCAGAAGCTCACACTCCAGTGGTCGCCGGAGCAGATCTCTGGCTGGCTTAAGCGGCAATTCCCTACCGGCCGAGGCATGCAGGTATCTCACGAAACGATTTATCGGAGTCTCTTTATTCAGACACGCGGCGTGCTGAAGAAGGAGCTGATGGCGCACCTGCGAACAGCGCGGCAGATGCGCCAGGCCAAGGGCGGCACCACGAAGAGCGGACTGGGGCAGATCGTCGATACCGTCTCTATCCGCGAGCGGCCGGCCGAGGCCGAGGACCGCGCTGTGCCAGGCCACTGGGAAGGAGACCTTCTCTCCGGAGCAAACAACACACACATCGTGACGCTCGTCGAGCGCCATACTCGCTTTGCGATGCTTCTCAAGGTCCCGAGCAAGGACACGGCGACCGTGGTAGGCGCGCTCGGTAAACACGTGCGCAAGCTGCCTCAGCAGCTGCGCCGCTCCTTGACCTGGGATCGAGGCAAGGAGATGGCTGACCACAAGAGCTTCACCATCGCTACCAACGTGCAGGTCTATTTCTGCGATCCACGCAGTCCTTGGCAGCGCGGCAGCAACGAGAACACTAACGGCTTGCTGCGACAGTATTTCCCGAGGGGAATAGATCTGTCGCGTTTCTCTCAGGCATACCTGAACAGGATCGCACTGCGGCTTAATCAACGCCCGCGAAAGACTTTGGGCTTTGAAACTCCTGCCGATAGACTACGAGCGGTGTTGCATTGACCGGTTGAACCCGCAGGCTTTTTGGTTCTTTTTTGCTGCGGTTACCGGTTTTTGATTTACATCAACTTTGAGCGGCCATGCCCATTAAAATCCCGAAAATCATTTTCCCCGGCTATCCGATCAGGCCGACTGAGGTGGTCCCGGCTATCTGAATAATTTTTCCGCGTCGATAAGTGGAGCGTCTGCCGGGGTTAGGCTGCCAAGCGGAGGGGCAGCGGGCTGAAGTAAGCTTGATCGGGTGTCATGCCGTCAAGGCTCGAGTGTGGCCTCCGGCCGTTATAAAATTTAGGTAACGGCCGATCGAAGCGCGAGCCTCGCTGACGCTATGGGTCATTCACTACCGATGCTTTCGGCGGCTGCATCACTTCAGGTCCGAAACGGTCTCAAAGCGGACCTTGCCGACAAGGTGACAAGGTAAAACGGTTGCCGGCTCGCGGGCGCCCTTATCGCGACTTACTACCCTGACCCGAGACGTTTTGTTGCCGCGTAATTTTTTACAATCCGACCGCCATAGTGACGCGCCCAGTCTGGGATAACCCGATCGCCCGTGCCGCTGCCGGTGACAGATCGATGTGCCTGCCGCGGACCCACGGACCACGATCGTTGATGCGTACCGTCACGCATCCGCTGTGGCAAACGCGAACGCGCGTGCCGAAAGGCAACGTCCGATGCGCCGCTGTCATTGCCGAGCAATTCAGACGCTCGCCATTCGCTGTGCGATGACCGCAAAGGCCATCATGTCCTCCGTAGCCACTTCAGCATGCGCAATGCCCCCAATGGCAAGCAGCAGCGCAGCCGCTAAGGTCAATCCAAAACGGTATGAAAAACAACAAGACATGATTTCATGCTCCTCTGACAAGTATTCTTCAAGATTGGATGGCTTTTCCTTCCGCCATGAAAACATCTAAGGCGTTGTGGGCGCTTTGATTTAAGTCAACGTACAGCCGCCCCCGCGGTGCGCCTTCGGGCATCGTTGTTTGGCAGCTTGACCCGGTCACCGAGGCGCGCTTCGTGCACGAACTCTAGCCCGGTCTTTGCTTTCAGTCCTTCCAGAAATTCTTGAACCGATCAGGCGCCATCTCGGTATATCGAACCGTGTGCGCGATATTTCTATGGCCCATGTAGTGTTGAAGCGCCCGAGTATCATGCCCATCGTTGGCGTAGCGCAGGCCGAGGCGGACGGCGTTCTGCCCCTGCAGGTGATGTTTGACAATATGCGCTTCTACACGCGCGAAGCCGATAAGGTCCTGTCGGACTTGGCAAAGACCGTATCGCCGTCGTCGGTAATGTAGGTACCGACAGAAATAACATCAGCCCACACCATGCCTACCAACGCTTCGACATTGCCGGGGTCGAGGTCCAGTGCTTTTTTGAAAAAATGTCCTGCTTTCGCAACACCTTCAGGTGTGTGTCCTTTGTTCAGCCACACCATGCCCTGGAAATAGAGGTCCATCGAGTCGGGAAGCGGCGCCCGCTGCGCGCGTCGCGCTTCTGCCTCGATGAGCTGCGCGCCCAACTGGTTGGCAAGCCGTGCCACGATCTCATCCTGCATGTCGAACAGATCGGAGATCGGTTTGTCGAAACGCTCAGCCCACAGATGATTGCCAGTTTCGGCATCAATAAGCTGGACATTGATCCGCAGGCGATTGCCGCCGCGCTGCACCGAGCCTTCGAGTACGTAGCGCACCCCAAGATCGCGGCCGATCTGCTTCACGTCGATATGTTTGCCTTTGTAAGTGAAAGCCGTGTTGCGGGCGATTACGAACGAGCCGCTTATGCGCGACAAATCTGTGGTCAGGGTACCGCCGCTTCAAAGAGTTGCACGGCAACAACGACACTAACGATATTTGCTGGTTCGCCACGTCGCAGACCATGAACCCGCGTTTGTCGCAAGCCGTCGTCGATGCGGCGATGGCCAGCGACAGGCTCAAGGCGTCCGCCGAATATCTCAACATCTGGCGCGAAGATGTTTCCGACTTCGTGCCGCTCGATGTGGTCGAGGACAACACCGACTTCGAAACTTACGAGCGGCCGCCACAGCCGCATGTCCAATACTGGGCTTACTTCGACGGGGCCACCGGTGTTCCGGGCGGCTCGTCTTTCACTATGGCCATTACCCACCGCCAGGGCGACGATGTGGTGCATGATCTGATACGTGAGCGCAAGCCGCGTTTCGTGGCGCGTGATGTCATCGCCGAGTTTGCCCAGACCCTGAAGTCCTACAACATCTCCGAGATCGCCGGAGACCAGTTTGCGCACCAGTTGTTTGCCGATGAATGGCAGCGCAACGGCGTCCGCGCGATCGAGGGCGAGTTCGACACTTCGGAGAACTACCGGCGCCTCTTGATGATGCTGATGGGCCGCCGGGTTAAGATGCTCAACAGCGCGACGTTGCGCCAGCAACTCACGTCGCTGGAACGTCACGTGCTGCCATCCGGCCACGAGGTGATCCGCCGCCCGCAAGTGGCCTCAGCCCACGACGATGTGGCCACAAGTGTTGCCGGTGCGCTGGTGCGCGCTGGTGCCAAGCGCACGCTGTTCGGTGCCGATGCGGTTTGGCTCGGTTACGATCCGTCGCCATCAACTCCCGACGCTGCCGCCCGGGCGGCCCAGGAGGAGTCCGATGCCAATTTCCGCTGGCGGCTGTCTCAGTACATGAGATCTATCGGTGTGCCCAATGGCTTCTGAAACAAACCGAGAGCTTTCAGGAACTGCGCTGTTGCTGGCGGCGTCATTGTTGTGGTGATGCTTGCCGCGCGGCTGGTGACGACGTTTATGTGAACAAACAAAGGAGACTACCATGGCCAACACCTACCGACGACGCGACCTCGATAACGACGACGACATCCTGAGAGATGGCGAAGTTCTTCACGTGCCGCTTTATCTGATGGACGGCCAACCAAACCCCGACCTCAGCCCCCTGCAGCGCGACGTCGGCGAACATGCTGTTCGCAACGCCGCTCGGCGTGCGCAGGTGACCGATGGTGCCGGCAATGCCGGGTTGGCTCTGCGCCGGCCTGGCTACCGAATCGCCGACGGCATCCAGCGTGACATGAGCGTCTATGCCGTTTACGACGCCGCCGCCGAAGTCGCCTATAAGAACGTTGGCGCCGGTGAGCGTGAAACACTGGGTCAACGCGTTTGCGACGTGTGTCGTTTTGGCCCCGAAGGCGCACGTGGTCATCTGAAAATGATCAACGGCGAGTTGACTTGCGTCGCCGATCAGCAAGAGGACGCCGCGTCCTTCAAGGACGATCGCGCAGCCGCATACGCGGCCAAGGACGAATATTATCGCACTGCATATCGCGGAGACGGACAATGAGCACAACACTCGGCAAGCAGCATCGCCGCAGCACTTGGCGATGATCGCGGAGGTCGTCTAGGGTTGTTGGTCTTGCAAGGCATGGCCGAACCTCAATCATTTCGGTAAATGGAAATGTAAGGTGGCAGCCATCCATAATCCTGCGCATGCGCGACTAATCGTTGAGCCTTGGCTACAGGCATTATTGTGCCGTTGAAATGGATGCTCGTTTGGCTTGCTCGCAATCCTGCTCGCAAGCTACCGTCGAGCGTGTGGAAATATAAACGATCGACGAATCCTGCATGTTGGGGCCCAAAGGGTGGTAGCGGGCGGCGCACCGGCATAAGACTCGCCGCCCGCACGATGGCGGGTGCGCACAGCAGCGAACCAGCACCAACGAGGATGCTTCTGCGCGTTATTAGGCCGTCGTGGTTAGAAATTGGCGCCGTCATCGAGCCCCCCAGTCTCAGCGAGGGCTGGCGCCGCTCTGCTACATTTGCCGCCGAAACGGCCACATCCCACTGTCCGTGTGGACACCACCTTGCCGCAGCGTGGCAGGTTGGCGAGGGCGCCAGCCCTTCTCTTGATGCGCCCCTAATGTAGCATGGGGCTCAGCGATTACAATCAGCGCAGCACATTCATGACCCAAGAAATTCGCTTCTGCTTGAACGCCAACGAGACACCGGCATTGCCGGGCGCCTATGCGATGGCGATCGAGTTGACCGATAAGGCGGCGGTGAGGCTGAATGGCCAGTCGCCGATAACCTTGCCGGCCGGACGCTATCTTTATTGCGGCTCCGCCAAGGGGCCGGGCGGATTGAAGGCGCGGCTTTCGCGCCACATGCGACGCGGCAAGTCATTGCGCTGGCATGTCGACCAGCTGACCGAGCAGGGTTCCGTGGTCGGCAGCTGGGTATTTCCTGCAGGTGACGAGTGCGAGCTGGTGCAAATGTGCTCGTATTTGCCAATGCCAATTGCCGGATTCGGCAGCAGTGATTGCGCGACCTGCCGCAGCCATCTGCTATTCTGGCCCAACGGAGTGGCATTGCCCTGGCCGGGCGCTGGCATAGAAGCAGCAAGAGCTTGAATGCGTTAGCAGGCCGATTCTGCATTGATGCGGGTCCATTCTGGGCATCTTTTCCTTGATGATTGAAGTCTTACATCTGCAATGCCACGTGGTTGTTCGCCGCCAGTCAGCACAGACGAGATCGCTTATGAGGGGGAAGACAGTTGTCATCACGGGCGGCACGTCCGGAATCGGCGAAGTCGCCGCGGTAGCACTGGCAAAAATGGGAGCCCGGATCGTCTTGGTCGCACGGGACAAGTCTCGCGGGGACGCGACCCTCGCGCGGCTTCGCGACAGTGCGCCTGGCATCGCCCACACCATACATTTTGCCGATCTCCTGCGCTTGGCCGAGATGAAACGCGTGGCGGCTCAAATCGCCGATCACGAGCCGCGCATCGACATCCTAATCAACAACGCAGGCGCACTATTCGCTACGCGCCGACTCACGGAAGACGGGCTTGAACGTACCTTCGCGCTCAATCACATGGCCTATTTCGTCGTGACAGAGGGATTGCGTGCGCGGCTCTCAGCCTCAAGTCCCGCGCGCATCATCAACACTGCTTCCGCCGCCCACCAAGGCGCCACGTTGGATTTTGATGATCTTCAATCGGCAAAGAGTTTCGGAGCTACGAAAGCCTATGGTCGGTCGAAGCTATGCAATATCCTGTTCACGCGTGAACTCGCTCGCCGCCTGCAGGGCACGGGCGTCACTGCGAATTGCCTTCATCCCGGGTTCGTCGCCACACGCTTTGGCGACCAAAGCGGTGCCTTGATGTCGCGCCTCGTTTGGCTTGCCAAATTTTTCGCAATATCTCCCGCTAAGGGCGCAGAAACGATTGTCTATCTCGCTTGCTCGCCAGACATTGCCGAGACGACTGGACAATACTTTTACAAATCCGTGCCGACTACGCCGTCTTCGTGGGCCCAAGACGACCGATCTGCATTATTGCTCTGGCAGCGCAGCGCGGCCCTGTCCGGCATGAAGGGATAGCCGCACTGGACATGACCAGCTGGCCTGGCCGCCGCCGCATCCGTCCGCGGCGGCGCAGTACGCGATGTCGATGGTGCCGCAGCACGACCCGCGCTTCAGCGCCAACTGGGCCTCTGCTCACTCCGGCGGTGCCGGTGCTGATCAGAAAGAGCCCAGTCCTATTCAGCGAGAACAGCAGCGCCTTGCTGACTACTACGCCGACTTAACGCGGCAACAGGACGAGCGCCGCCATCGCGAGGACGTCGAGGCTCGTGCAAAGCGCACGGCTTGAGGGTTTCGTTCCCAGCGGGCTGAAGTTTCATCATCCCGTGCGTCGCTTCTCTCATGGTGTGCGGCGCGGTTGGGCCGTCGGCTCGGTCTTGCTACGTTTAGGGCCGAGCCCGAGACCGGGTCGGCGGCCCCCTCCGGGAGGAGCACGAGCGGGCGATAGCGCGTTCCTCGGAAATGGCGCGGCGGCGCGCAGAGCGCGAGGCGGCGGAGGCTGAGGAGCGGGCCCGCGCCAAACAGATGGCGCGCACCGGGACTTAAAAGTAACCGGAGCGGTGTCAGTCTGCGCGGGTGGATCCGCAACCCACCACGATGCGATCAACCATGTCAGACGGTGGCAGCCGCTCAACGCCTGTGCCTGAACTCACACCCCTGCCACTTCCAGTGTGCTAGATTGACCCCCTACGATGCCTTGTCCTGCGCCCACGGGGGAAGCAATGAAAAGGCGCTCCAGAGCAACCAGCGGTCCAGTTAAGACGCGAGGCCGCAAGGCAGCAAAGCTGAAACCCCGCGATGCACTAAAGGCCGCGTCTCGTCGCAGTTCCTCCGCTGGGAGCCAGGACACAGAGGTCGCGCGGCTCACCCGCGAGCGGGACGAGGCGCTGGAGCAGCAAACAGCCACCACAGAGGTGCTGCGCGTCATCAGTTCGTCACCCGGCGAGTTGGAGCCGGTGTTCCAGGCTATGCTGGCGAATGCAGTGCGCATCTGTGCGGCCCGATTCGGGAACCTGTCGCTCTTCGACGGCAGCGCAATGCGCATGGTTGCCCGGTATAACGCGCCGCGCGCATTCGAAGAATTGCGACGGCACGACCCGATCGTTCCCCTCGATCGATCCATTCTCGGTCCCCTCGTAAGAACGAAGAAGGTGATCCATCTTGCCGATCTCAGGACTGAGGAGCCTTACGCCAGCTCGGCCTTGGCCAAGGTCGCGGGCGCCCGAACTGCATTGGCGGTTCCAATGCTCAGGGAGAACGAACTGGTCGGCGCGATCGCTATTTACCACCAGGAGGTCCGGCCGTTTACTGACAAGCAGATCGCGCTGGTGCAGAATTTCGCCGCCCAAGCGGTCATCGCCATCGAGAACACGCGGCTCCTCACTGAACTGCGCGAGGCATTGGAGCAGCAGACTGCCACATCGGAGGTGCTCAAGGTTATAAGCACTTCTCCCGGCGATCTTGAGCCGGTGTTCGCAGCCATGCTGGAGAATGCCGTCCGCATCTGCGACGCCAAGTTTGGAGCTATCTCCCGCTGGGAGGGCGATGCCTTTAACATCGTTGCGACGCATAACGCACCGGCTGCTTACGCTGAGTTTCGTAGGCGTTCACCGCATTTCCGTCCCTCCAGTCCGCAGGGTCCTGTCGGTCGCATGTTGGCGGCTAAAACGGCTATTCACATCGCCGATTTTGCGGCAGAGCCGGTCTACGTTGAACAACGCGATCCGGCAGCTGTTGCGGCCGTCGAACTTGGGGGTCTACGGACGTATCTGGCTGTCCCGATGTTGAAGGAGAACGAACTGATCGGTGCCTTTACGCTGTCCCGTCAAGAGGTTCGTCCCTTTACCGACAAACAAATCGCGCTAGCTACGAACTTCGCCGCTCAAGCGGTCATTGCCATTGAAAATACTCGGCTGCTGAGTGAGCTGCGCCAGCGCACCGACGACCTCACCGAATCGCTGGAGCAGCAGACGGCCACGTCCGAGGTGCTCCAGGTCATCAGCAGCTCTCCCGGCGATCTTGAGCCGGTGTTTGCAACGATGCTTGAGAAGGCCGTTCACATCTGCCACGCCAGGTTTGGCACTATCCAACGCTGGGACGGGGACGCTTTGCACCTCATGGCGACGCATAATGCACCGCCTGCGTTGGTCGACGCACGCAGGGGTTCACCGGTTCACCGTCCCGCCGATCCGAACACTCCTCTCGGTCGCATGGTAGCGACTAAAACGGCGAGTCACGTCGTCGATGTTGCGGCAGAGCAAGTCTACATTGAACGACGCAATCCGCGAGTCATTGAAATTGTCGAACTTGCTGGTGTACGGACGGCTCTGTTTGTTCCAATGCTGAAGGAAAGCGAGCTGATCGGTTCGTTTTCACTTTATCGTCAGGAAGTTCGTCCTTTCACCGACAAGCAGATCGCGCTAGCCAAGAATTTTGCCGCCCAAGCCGTCATCGCAATTGAGAACGCGCGGCTGTTAAAGGAGCTGCGCGAGCGAACCGACCAGTTGGAAGTGCAGTCAAAAGAGGTCGTCAAACTAAACCAACAACTCGAACAGCGCGTCGCCGACCAAGTAGGCGAAATCGAACGCATGGGCAGGCTGCGACGTTTCCTTCCTCCGCAGGTGGCCGATCTGATTGTCGCGTCCGGGACAGAAAAGCAGCTAGAAAGCCACCGCCGGGAAATCACCGCGCTCTTCTGCGATCTACGCGGCTTCACTGGTTTCTCCGAAAGTTCAGACCCGGAAGATGTGATGGCACTCCTGCGCGACTACCATGCAGCCATAGGCGAAACCATCATCAAGTACAGCGGCACGCTTGAGCGTTATGCCGGGGATGGCGTGATGGTGGTCTTCAACGATCCAGTGCCAGTCGAGAAACCAGCGCTCCAGGCGGTGCTGATGGCGCTCGAAATGCGTGACGTTATCGGGGCGCTGACCGAGAAGTGGCGTCGGTTGGGACACGACATTGGTTTCGGGCTTGGCATCGCCCACGGATTTGCCACGCTCGGCACCATCGGCTTTGAGGGACGTTTCGATTACGCCGCCATTGGGACGGTGTCGAACGTCGCCTCCCGCCTTTGTGACGAAGCCAAACCCGGTCAAATCCTGATAAGTCCGCGTGTATTCATGGCGGTCGAGAATGCCGTAACCGTCGAGCCAGTAGGTGAGTTTGCGCTCAAGGGTATCCGCCGTCCTATTTTGGCTTACAATGTGCTCGCCGCCGGATCATCAAAACCTTGAGGCGAACGACCATGGACGTCGGGGGGTGGCTGCGGAGCCTTGGCCTCGAAAGGTATGAGGCTGCATTCCGCGACAACGAAATCGACGAAACGGTCCTGCCGAACTTGACAGCGGAGGACTTGAAGGACTTGGGCGTCGGTATCGTCGGCCACCGTCGCAAGCTGCTCGACGCCATTGCTGCTCTGAGCACTGATGCGAACGCGAAACCTCGGCAAGTCGACCCTGCCGAGCGCCGCTACCTCACGGTGATGTTCTGCGATCTGGTGGATTCAACCGGCATCGCCGCGCGGCTCGATGCCGAGGAATGGCGTGACTTGGTTGGCTCCTATCTCGATGCCGCTTCGGCGGCGGTGACGAATATGGGCGGCCATGTTGCCAAGAAGCTGGGCGACGGCCTGATGGCGCTATTCGGCTATCCGGTAGCGCAGGAGAACGATGCCGAGCGCGCGGTGCGGGCGTCGCTGGCGATCCAGCAAGCGCTTGTCGAGCTAAATCGCAAGAATGCAGGCACCGGCAGGCCAGCACTGGCGGCGCGCATCGCGGTGGAGTCGGGACCGGTGGTGGTTGATGCGTCGGGGGAGATTTTCGGCGACGTGCCCAACATCGCAGCGAGAGCGCAGGCGCTGGCCGAACCGGGAGCGGTCGTGGTCACAGCGCGGGTGCAGCGCCAGGTCGCCGGCCTGTTCGTCGCCGAGGAGCGCGGCAGCCATGAACTCAAGGGCGTGCCGGAGCCAGTAACGCTATTCCGGCTCATCCGGGCAAGCGGTGCAGGCCGTCGCTCGGGGCAGCGCCATCTCACGCCGCTTGTCGGTCGCGACGAAGAAATCGCCCTGCTGATGCGGCGCTGGGATCGGGCGCGGCAGGGCGACGGTCAGTTGGTGATGATCGTCGGCGAGCCCGGTTTGGGAAAGTCGCGCCTGATTGACGAATTTCATGCGAGGCTCGGCGCTACGCCACACACGTGGGTCGAATGGAGTTGCTCGCAACTTTTGCAAAACACGTCCCTGCACCCGATCGCCGAATGGGGACGCCAGCGGTTTGGCGGCACAGACGTGCCGGCGGAGCGCCGCCTAGCGGACCTGGAGAGTTCGCTGGCGCAGGTCAAGCTCGATCCGGTTGACATTGCTCCATTGCTTGCGCCGCTCCTCGACATACCGGTGCCGGCGGAACGAACGCCGGCTTTGATGCCGGAGGATTTGCGGCGCCGGCAATTGGCGGCGCTGACCAATTGGGTGATGGCCGGCGCACGCGTTCAGCCGATCGTGCTCGCAATTGAAGATGTGCATTGGGCCGATCCGACCACGCTCGATGTCCTGCGCGGCATCGCCGAACGTGGCGCATTGGTTCCTTTGTTCGTTCTTATTACCGCTCGGCCGGAGTTCCGGCCGTCTTGGGGTATGCGCTCGCATCACGGCACCATTTCGCTTGCACCGCTCGACCGCCAGCAGGTGCGGCACATGGTGGACGAGCTTTCTGCGCGCCACGCGCTGCCGAACGATGTGGTCGAGGGCGTGACTGAGCGCACCGGCGGCGTACCGCTGTTCGTGGAGGAAGTGACGCGGCTTCTGTTGGAGCGCGGTGAGCAAGGCGGCATCCAAGCTATCCCGCCGACCTTGCAGCAATCGTTGACCGCGCGGCTCGACCGGCTCGGCCCGGCGCGCGAGGTGGCGCAGATCGGCGCCGTTATCGGACGCAACTTCTCCTACACGCTCATTCGCGCCGTCGCAGCGATGGAGGAAGGGCTATTGCAAATGGCGCTGGAACGGCTTGCCGAAGCTGACGTCCTGTTGGTGCAGGGTCTGCCACCGGAAGCCGACTATCGCTTCAAGCATTCGCTCATCCAGGACGCTGCCTATGAGAATTTGCTCAAGAGCCGGCGCCAGGCTTTGCACCGGCGCGTCGGAGAGGCGTTACGTGATTATGTAGCCGCCGGCGCTGCCGTCGAACCGGAATTGTTGGCGCATCACTTCACCCAGGCGGGTCTCACCGAAGCGGCCATCGAATGGTGGGGAAAAGCCGGACAACGGTCGCTGGAGCGTTCGGCGCTGGTCGAGGCTGTGGCGCAGCTTACACGTGCTCTCGACCAGATTGCGGCCTTGCCCACTACCCCTACGCTTCGCCGCGAAGAAATCAGGCTTCAAGCCGCGCTGATAAGTCCGCTCGGATATGTCAAAGGCTTTGCCGCGCCAGAGACCAAAGCGGCCGTCGAGCGGGCTAGCCTGCTCATTGAACAGGCGGAGGCGCTCGCGGGGCCTCCATCCCGCTTGTTCTCGGTCCTCTTCGGTCATTGGATGGCAAACCTTGTGTCGTTCAACGGTGACGCCGCGCGAGATGTTGCGACGCAGTTCCTGGCCCTCGCCGAAAGGGATGGAGCGAGTATCCCGCTTATGATCGGGCATCGCATGCTGGGCTTTTCACTAGCGTTAACTGGCGATTTCGCGCTGGGGCGAGAGCATCTCGATCGGGGGATCGCACTTTACGATCCTGCCGCGCATCGTCCGTTGGCGACGCGATTTGGACCAGACGTTCGGGTGGCGATCTTGTCGTATCGATCATGGGTGTTGTGGGTGCTTGGCTATCCCGAGGCCGCGCTCGCCGACACCGACCACGCGCTAAGGGATGCGCGGGAGCTTGGCCAAGTGGCCACGTTGTTGTTTGCGCTGTTACACGCACCATTGACGTATTTCTTCTGCGGGGACTACGTCATGGGAAACGCGCTCGCCGATCAACTTCTCGCTCTAGGCGACGAAAAAGGCATCCCGCTCTGGAAGGCGTCCGGAGCAATAAATGAAGGTTGCGCATTGGCCCTCACTGGTAAAGCCGCTGAAGCAGTCCAAAAGATCACCTCCGCTACCACCGCATACCGGTCAACAGGGACAACACTGTGGGCGTCATGGCCTCTATCGCTTCTAGCCATGGCCTATGCGGAACTCGGTCGCTTCGATGACGCCTGGCGCTGCATCGACGAAGCGATGACAACGGTGGAGACCGCTAAGGAAAGATTTTGGGAAGCCGAGGTCAATCGCATTGCAGGCGAGATCGCGCTCAAGTCGCCAGAGCGCGATACCGCGAAAGCGGAAGCGTATTTCGAGCGCGCCCTGGCGATTGCACGGGCGCAGCAGGCGAAGTCCTGGGAACTGCGCGCGGCAACGAGCATGGCGCGGCTGTGGCGCGCTCGGGGCAAGTGGGAGCAAGCCCGCAATCTTCTCGCTCCGGTCTACGGCTGGTTCACCGAAGGCTTCGACACGCTCGATCTGAAGGAGGCCAAGACGCTGCTCGACGAGTTGGCGCCATGACCGTGCCGGCGATTGCGGACTGGCTGGAGAAGCTTGGTCTCGCGCAATACGTTCAGCGCTTTGTCGAGAACGAGATCGATGTATCCGTACTCCGCCATCTGACGGATCAAGATCTTAAGGACATCGGCGTTCCACTAGGGCATCGACGGAAGATGCTCGCGGCCATCGGCGAGCTTGCCGGCGCCGCTCCGGCAGCAGCCGAACCCGCCCCAGGAACAGGGCCGAAGACCCAAGACAGCGCCGAGCGCCGCCAAGTCACGGTGATGTTCTCGGACCTTGTTGGCTCGACGGCCCTCTCTGCCCGCATGGACCCGGAGGATTTGCGCGAGGTCATTTCGGCTTATCAGCAGTGCGTCGCCGAGACCGTGCGTCGCTTCGGCGGGTTCGTGGCGAAATACATGGGCGACGGCGTCCTGGTCTATTTCGGCTATCCGCAGGCCCATGAGGACGACGCCGAGCGGGCGGTACGGGCGGGACTGGAGCTGGTCGCGGCGGTGGCTGGGCTCAAGACGCGCGCTTCACTGCAAACCCGTGTCGGCATTGCCACCGGGCTTGTTGTCGTCGGCGATCTGGTTGGATCAGGCGAGGCGCAGGAGCGCGGCATCGTCGGCGAGACCCCAAACTTGGCGGCCCGCCTACAGGGGATCGCCGAGCCGGACATGGTGGTCATCGCCGAGGGCACGCGAAGGCTTCTCGGCAATCTCTTCGAGCTGGAGGACCTCGGGCCAAAGGACCTCAAGGGCATTGCTGGGCCAGTGCGGGCCTGGGCGGCGCTGCGGGCGAGTTCGGCGGAAGGCCGTTTCGAGGCGCTGCACGCGAGCGGCCTAACGGCCCTCGTCGGGCGGGAGGAAGAACTCGAATTGCTGCTGCGGCGCTGGTCCAGGGCAAAGACCGGCGAAGGCCAGGTAGTGTTGATCTCCGGCGAGGCCGGCATCGGCAAGTCGCGGCTCACGGCCGCCCTCCTCGAACGTCTCGCCGGTGAGCCGCACACGCGCTTGCGCTATTTCTGTTCCCCGCAGCACACCGACAGCGCGTTTTATCCCGTCATCGGCCAGATGGAACGTGCCGCCGGACTGGCCCACGACGACACCCCCCAGGCGCGGCTCGACAAGCTCGACGCGCTGCTGGCGCAGACCGCAACTTCTACGCAGGACGCCGCGCTTTTTGCCGAGATGCTATCGCTGCCGAACGACGGACGCTATCCCACGCTCGACCTTGCGCCGCAGCAGCGCAGGCAACGAACCATGGAAACGCTCATTGCACAAATCGAAGCGCTGATACGCTCCAACCCGGTCCTGATGATCATCGAAGATGCGCATTGGATCGATCCGACTAGTCTGAAAGTGTTCGGTCGGACGGTGGACCGAATTAAAAGCGTTCGGGCGCTGCTCATAGTAACTTTCCGCCCCGCGCCGCGCGCAAACGCAGGCGGAAAAGACGTTAGAGACGGTGGCAGGGTTTTAGCAATTCAGACCCCATGAAATGATTGCCCGACATCAGCACCCGTGGACAGATCTAGCTGATGAGGAACGGAGGATTTCTGGATGAAAACGGTGCGGCGCAGCGATATGTCTGCAATTGGGTAAACAGCAGAGATTGGCTTCGTCGACGCTCCGATGCTGCAAGACGATGCTGATCCCGTTAGGCTTCTGGGCAGCAACGAAAAGTGGACAAAGAAAAAAAGCGATGCAGGCGGTCATGCGCGCGGTGCTTGATGGCCAAGATCGCGCAAACCTCCGGCAGAACAGGTGACGCCGGCATCCCGATAACTGAAATGTGAAATCAACGCTTGAGTTGTGATGTGAAGGTGATCGCTCATAAATCCTAGAAGTAACATGCAACAACCTGCGTTGGAGACCGCCATGCTGTCACGTCGCTCCGTTCTGATCGCCGCACTGGTGACAAGTTGCGCCGTGTTCCCAGCCGCGTTCGCAGCAGGCCCTCAGGCCTTTGATGATAAAGGATTCGCCGAGGCGCAAAAGGCGGGCAAGCCGATCCTCGTCGCTATTCATGCTTCCTGGTGCCCAACCTGCAAAGCGCAGAAACCGATCCTCAGCGAACTGATGGCCGATCCAAAATTCAAGAACCTGGTCTACTTTGTGGTTGATTTTGACAGCCAGAAGAACCTCGTGGCGCACTTCGGGGCACGGCTGCAGTCCACCCTCATCGCTTTCAAGGGTGATAAAGAAGAAGGCCGATCCGTCGGAGACACAAACCGCGCTTCGATTGCCGCTTTGTTGAACAAGACACTGTGACCGGCCTGTTGTGATGATGATTGGCACTCTCGTTCTCGCCTTCACGGCGGGAGTGCTCTCGGTGCTTTCGCCGTGCGTTTTGCCCATTCTGCCGATCGTCCTCTGCGCGGCGGCCACCGATCGGAAGGCGAGCCCAGTCGCGCTCGCTGCCGGGCTCTCGATTTCCTTCGTAACCGTCGGCTTGTTCGTCGCCACGATCGGCTATTCGCTTGGCCTCGACGCCAATGTGTTTCGCTACGTCGCGGCCTCGCTGATCGTCGCGATCGGCATTGTTTTGATGCTCCCGCAACTTCAAGCCCAGCTTGCGGCCGCGAGCAGCCCAATCGCCAATTGGACCGATCAGCGTTTTAGATCTCAGCGTGGCACCGGGGTATCCGGCCAATTCTGGATTGGCGTACTGCTCGGAGCCGTTTGGAGCCCATGTGTCGGGCCGACGCTCGGAGCAGCCTCGCTCCTGGCGGCGCAGGGCCGAAATCTACCGCAAGTGGCCATTACAATGCTCGTGTTTGGCATTGGTGCGGGGCTCCCATTGCTGCTGCTCGGTCTGCTATCCCGCGAAGCGATGACCCGATGGCGCAGTCGACTCCTCTCGGCAGGTCAAGTCACTAAGGTTGGACTCGGCATCGTGTTTGTTGCAATCGGTGTACTTGTGCTAACTGGCCTTGATAAGTCGGTAGAGGCGGGGCTGGTTGCAGTGTCGCCGCAATGGTTGACCGATCTAACGACGCGTTTTTAAGAGCACAGTGACGCCAGGGCGGTTCCACTCAAGCCAACGCGGTAGTGTCCTCAAACCTCGTCGCTCGCCCCGTAGCATCTAATTATTAGGAACGATACTACCCTACGGCCCGCTGGCGTCGAGCCCAGCCCCAAACTAGCATTCGACCCGCACGGAAGAACGCCGAGACGTTAGGGCCGATGTCAGTTAGCTCCGGATTCTGTTAGCTTCCGCAACGATCGCAGGGGTTTAGGTCTCGTTGCACACAGTGGAGCCTCAAACAGTCATGCGGATTGGCATTCGCCTCGCTATTTCCGGTCTTGTCCTCGCATCGATCATGGTGAGTGCAATCGGCGTCCACGTGCTGTGGTGGCGGACAGCGGAAGCGAACAGCCACGCGCTTGCAGCGACGATCAACGAGCACATCGTTTCCGCGGTCGAAAAGGAACTCGACGCGATCACCACGCAAGCGCGCGCCGCGCACTCTGCAATCCGCACTTTATTTCTGCAAAATGTCCTTGAGACACGCGAAGCAGACAAACGCGAGTTCGTCTTTCTCTCGCAACTGCAGTCGCAGCAGAGCATATCGTGGGTGGCCTTCGGCTGGCCGGACGGATCGTTTTTTGCAGCGCATAAGCTCGGTGATCTGGGGTTGGAAATGATGGAGATCGCGCGGGTCGACGGCGTGGTCAAGCGGCGCGTTGACACATATCAAGTGGTAGTCGGAGACATCCAATTCGAGAAGCGCCGCTTCGAAAACACCGATTACGCCGTCACCGATCAGGAATGGTACCGGACCGGCATACAAGCTGACGAACCATCTTGGTTCGCAGTCACGGTCCATCCTGTGGGGTTGCGTCCTTCAATCGCCTATGCCGGCCCGATCGACGTGTACCAAAAACGCCAAGGTGTGCTCGCCGTCATCATCGAAAACACGCGATTAGCGCAATTTCTGTCGCAACTCTCCGTCGGAAAGACCGGCGCGGCGTTCATCCTGGGTCGCGATGCGACCGTCATCGCTGCGCCTGATTCGGATGCCGATGAAGTCAATATGCAACGGTCGGATCAGCTGTTGCTGCCGATCGCCCAAGGCGCGATCAAACAAGCCGGCAGCTCGTACGACCGCGATAAGAAGATTGCGCGCCGGGTACGGTTCCTCGCTGCCGGCGGTGCCTATGCGGTCACTTTGACGCCGCTCGCCTTTCCCGGTTGGACGCTCGCGACCGTCATTCCGGAAGCAGAGTTTCTCGGTCCGATTGAAACAACGATACGGCATTTGCTCATTGGCCTGGCCATTCTCATTCTTGCCGCTGGTATTCTTTCGGCCTGGCTTGCTCGACGGATTATCGCCAAGCCGCTGATTACGGTCATCGATGAGCTCAAACATGTCGAACGCTTTGAACTCGATCAGGTGCGACGGCATCCCTCGCGCCTCGCCGAACTTGAAAATCTGTCGAGCGCGATCGCCGACATGGCCGGTGGGCTTGCCGCCTTTCGGAAATACATCCCTGCGGATCTGGTGAAGATGCTGGTGAGCGAGGGTATCGAACCGCGCCCCGGCGGCTCGATCCGGACCCTGACGGTCTTGTTCGCGGATATTGCCGGCTTTACCGGGCTTTCTGAACGGCTCGGCGATCAGATCATTCCGCTGCTCTCCAGCTATCTCGACACCATGTCGCGTGAGATCAGCTCCCACGGCGGCACGATCGATAAATTCATCGGCGACGCGGTGATGGCGTTCTGGGGCGCGCCGGCGACGAACGCCGATCACGCCGTCGACGCCTGCCGAACGGCGCTCGCCTGCCAGCATGCCCTGCGGGCGTCGGGACTGACCGATGACAGCGGCCGGCCGCTCAAAGTGCGAATCGGCATCAATTCCGGCGACATGCTAGTCGGCAATATCGGATCAGAATTCCGGCTCAATTACACGGTGATCGGTGATGCCGTAAATGTCGCAAGCCGGCTTGAAGGCGCCAACAAGGAATATGGCACCGAAATCATCATCGGAGAGGAAACGCGTCGCCTCGCCGGCGATCGCCTCCATGTGCGCGAGCTCGACCGACTGATGGTCTATGGACGGGTGGGCGGACTTGCAATCTACGAATTGCTTGGCGTTGCGGAATGCGGAACCAAGCCACCGAGCTGGGTCGCGTTGTATGATTCCGGCCTTGCGGCCTATCGAGCGCGCAATTTCGCCGGTGCCATGATTTGCTTTCAGCAGCTTTTGGCTGCGCGGGCGTCGGATCAACCCGGGCGCATTATGCTCGAACGGTGCAGCCAATTTCTCAAGTCGCCGCCGGGAGAGGATTGGGAAGCAACGAACGCGATGAAAGCGAAGTAGGTCACAAGTAGGTTATCTGTATTATTCGCGCGCTGACCGGCGTAAGGCCATTTTACCGCGAGCAGATCGATCCCCATCACACAATTGTGACGTGGTCGGCATCCAACAACAATGCGTGATGTGTGTAATAGCCGCGTCCAGCTTTGCTATGAAGTCTGCGCGTCGCCGGTCTCCCCGGCGCGCCGACGGCCCGACTTAGAGTGTTGGTGGCCCTCGAACCGCAACGTCCGAGGTTTTCGGAAAGGATCGCCCCATGAATTCAAAAAGCGTCATCGCTACCGCCACGATCGCCGGCTCTTTCGCCGCCGCCCTCACTATGATCGCCACGCCAGTATTCGCCGGGCCCAAGCCGCCGCAACCCACCATGGACAAATGCTTTGGCATCGCCATGAAGGGCGATAACGACTGCGCGGCCGGCGCCGGCACCACCTGTGCCGGCACTGCGAGCGCCGATTACCAAGGCAACGCCTGGAAGTATGTACCGAAGGGAACTTGCGCGACGATACAGACACCAAAGGGCAAGGGCTCGCTTGAGCCAATCAAGTCCTGACCTACCACAGAGGCGCGCGCCGCCCCGCGTGCGCCCTCTTGGAGCGTACGTATGGTGGAGTAGTCCGATAGTTCGCCGAAGTGTCCGAGCTTCAAAATTTCTCCGGAGTCCCAACTGAATGTGCTGGTATTGATATTGTAGTGAACTGTGTTGCCCCAAATTGCCATGAAGGCTTGCTCAAGCAGGCTCTTCATTTCGACGTGACCCGTTATGGTCGGCCGCAGCAGCAGGCCCTTCCAATTAGCGCCGTAGCCTTCACCCACATGGGCGGCGAAAGTCATTCCGCAGATCAGCGATTTGCCGGTGCCGCGACACGAACTGTAGAGACCTTCACGCTCCGTCAGCGCGAGGAAGGCTTCTTGTCCCCCCGGCTGTGCGGCAAGGTGGATTTGTCGGCCGTCTTCCAGGAAGGGCAGCCAGTCGTTGCCTTGCTGGCGGTAGCTGTGAACTCTGACGCGCATTTGAAGGGTCCCTTCCGATTTCGTTTTTATTTTTTTTCGCGGGTCGCAGGGTCAAACTCTCAGCGGCCACGTTACAAAAGATCGCATGACGTTCTGGCAATCGCGGGG
>Ga0208820_1000419_pt1 | contig 32729 bp, 27 predicted proteins | sample June2015DPH_16_5_FD_184713 | JGI IMG/M metagenome (GOLD analysis project Ga0208820, IMG submission 184713) | Peatland microbial communities from SPRUCE experiment site at the Marcell Experimental Forest, Minnesota, USA - June2015DPH_16_40... | ecosystem: Environmental > Terrestrial > Soil >...
CGCGAAAGGCGAACTGGCGTTTCCTGGCAAGGGTGCGCAGCCGCAAAGCAAACTCAATGCCGATCGGATCTCTGAGCTGGAACGTAAGATCGGCCAGCAGGCGATGGAAATCGATTTTTTAAAAAAAGCGTTGCGGCGTTTCAGGGAACAACGTCTGCCAGTCGCCGTCAATGGCGGCACCGACTCTATGAGCAAATCCAAGAGGCGGCCAAAGCGGGGGCAATCGTGAACGAGCTCTGCCGGGCCGCGGGAATCAGTCGGGCGGGCTACTATCGTTTCCGGCAACGCGGAAAAACCAAGCGCACGGATATGGATCTACGTAGCCAGATGCAACGCATTGCGTTGCGGTGGCCGGCTTACGGGTATCGCCGGGTGCATGCCGAACTTTTGCGCCAAGGTTGGACCATCAATCACAAGCGCGTCTTGCGACTGCTGCGAGTGGACAATCTACTGTGCGTGCGGCGCCGCAAGTTCCTGCTCGGGACCACCGACTCCAGACACGGATTGCCGATCTATCCCAACCTGGCCGCAGGCATGGTGTTGACCAGCATCGATCAGCTCTGGGTTGCTGATATCACCTACATCCGCTTGCAATGGGAGTTTGTGTACTTGGCGGTTGTGCTGGACGCATTTTCCAGACGCTGCCTGGGCTGGGCCTTGCAACGCAGTTTGGAATCCGCTCTTGTGCTGGAAGCGTTGCGGATGGCCCTGATGCGACGCCGCCCACAACCTGGGCTCATCCATCATTCCGACCGTGGGGTTCAGTATGCCTCGCGAGACTACACCACGCAACTCGAGCAACACGGCATTCGTATCAGCATGAGCCGATTGGCAACGCCCTACGACAACGCCCGCGCGGAAAGTTTCATGAAGACTCTCAAATACGAGGAAGTCTACCGCACCGAATACCGCGACCTCGAGGAAGCCAGGGCTTTAATCAAGCAGTTTCTGGAAAAAGTCTACAACCAGCAGCGCTTGCATTCGGCGCTGGGCTATCGTCCGCCGCTGGAGTTCGAACGCAGCTTACGACCCTTGCGAGCCCGGGGGAAAAGACGAGCATGAGTTTTTTGAGGCATGAGGAAATCTATCGATCCGATGTCAGAGTCGGCCAAAAGCTGGGAGCGGCAACTCGAGTCGCCGCCCCAGTGCTCATCGGCTGCGATGAGTTTCCAGTCGGTTATTCCTTGGCGGGTTGCCCTCCGGCAGAGCCTGCCTCCGCTTCACCGACTGGTGACGATTCTCAACAATCCACTTTGCCGTACAATGATTTTTCAGCGAACGGCAACTACCCCCTTAACTTCGTGTCTCACTCCAAGGGTGCACTTCAACTCGCATTGACCTCCCCCTTCACCCCCACCTAACATGTCTTCTCAGTGTCCACGCCCTCACAACCCATCGGTCAGACGGTTTCCCATTACCGCATCCTCGGCAGGATCGGCGGCGGCGGCATGGGTGTGGTCTACGAAGCGGAAGACCTGAAGCTCGGTCGCCACGTCGCCCTGAAGTTCCTTCCCGACGAACTCGCCCATGATCCGCAAGCCCTCAGCCGCTTCCAGCGGGAAGCTAAAGCTGCGTCTTCCCTGAATCACCCGAACATTTGCACGATCTACGAGATTGACGAGGCCGATGGGCGCAGCTTCATCGCGATGGAACTGTTGGAGGGGCAGACGCTCCGGCACCGGATCGCTGGCAAGCCGCTGGAGATCGAAGCCGTGCTCGATCTAGGAATCCAGATCGCGGACGCCTTGGATGCGGCACATTCGAAGGGGATCGTCCATCGGGACATCAAGCCCGCGAACATATTCGTCACGAATCGAGGGCAGGTGAAGATTCTCGACTTCGGGCTGGCGAAAGTCACCCTGAAGCCCGAGAGCGTTGCAATGAGTGCCTCGACCATCGAATCCGAGGAACATTTAACGAGTCCGGGCAGTGCGTTGGGAACGGTTGCCTACATGTCGCCGGAGCAGGTTCGAGGGAAGGAACTCGACGCTCGCACGGACCTGTTCTCGTTCGGGGCGGTGCTTTACGAGATGTGCACGGGCACCTTGCCTTTTCGGGGAGACACGACAGCACTGATCTTCGAGTCCATACTGAATCGAGGACCAGTACCGCCAGTTCGAATCAATCCTGACACGCCGTCAAAGCTGGAAGAGATCATCAACAAGGCGTTGGAGAAAGACCGCGACGTTCGCTGCCAGTCCGCAGCCGAGTTGAGGGCCGATCTGAAGCGACTGAAGCGGGATTCTGAGAGCGGCAAGTCCGCAGCTACTACGGTTGCTCCTGCAGTCGGACGGAAGAGGAACCTCTGGCTTGGAGTCGGTGCTCTTCTCGTTGCGTTAGCGGGAATCACATGGGGCGTCTATTACTGGCTGACCCCGAAGACCGTGCCGTTCCAGAAAACGGAAGTTACCCAACTAACAACCAACGGCAAGGTGACATTAGCGGCAATCTCGCCGGACGGCAGATACGTGGCGTATGCCACGGGTGAAGTTTCGTTCGTGGGCGGGGAAGCTATCGGCGGGGAACCTCTCGACAGGGAAACTCTTTGGGTGCGGCAGGTCGGGACTGGGAGCGACGTACAGATTGTCCCTGCCGCCGACGTGCGTTATGGCGGGCTGACTTTCTCCCGTGACGGAGATTTCCTTTATGTTACGCAGTCGGAAAGCAAGGCCGGTTCACTGGGCGTCCTCTACAAAATGCCCGTGCTGGGAGGAACCAAGAAAAGGCTGATCGTCGATGTGAACATTGGAAGGTATTTCGCTAATCCGGTGTCGCTGTCGCCGGACGAAAAGCGGGTGGCATTCCTGCGGGACTCCGAAGCGAGGAATGAGACAGCACTGATGGTAGCGAACGAGGATGGCAGCGAGGAGAAGCAACTGGCCGTCCGCAAATGGCCCAAGGACTTCGGAGACAGCGTTGCTTGGTCACCCAACGGAAAAACGATTGTGGTGGCTGTTGACAACTTCGAAGCGGGTGTCACGTATGCGAGTTTGGTTGAAGTGCCAGTCCAAGGCGGGGCAGAGCACCCTCTAACCCAGAAGCGGTGGCTTTCGGTTGCGGACTTAGCATGGGTTCCCGACGGCCGAGGGCTGGTCGCCAATACGCAAGAGCGGCTTGAGGGGCTAGCACCCATCGTGTACGTCTCGTATGCGAATGGTGAAGTTCGCAGGATTACCAGTGATTTGAACTACTACGACAACGTCAGCGTAACTGCCGACTCCCGCGTTGTAGCGACGGTGCAATCCGAATGGCCTTTCGATGTTTGGGTCGCGTCCATAGCGGCATTGGACAGGTCCCAGCCGATCACATCGGACGGTCGTGGAGATTGGCCGACATGGAGCTCTGACGGCAGGATTGTTTATTCTAGCTACGCAGATGGGAACATCTGGCTGATGGGGGCGGATGGAAGCAACCGGAAGCAGTTGACCTCGAACGCCGAAGACTTCTACCCTCGGGTTTCACCGGAGGGCCATTACATTGTCTTTGATTCAGCCCACTCGGGGAGTGTGCAGATTTGGAGGATGGACAGCGACGGCAACAACCCCAAGCAGTTGACCGACAGCCCGTTTCAAAATCCCCGCTCGGACTGTTCGCCGGACGGAAAGTGGGTGGTTTACAGCAGGTGGGGCTCGGAGAAGGGAGTCTGGAAGGTCTCCATGGAAGGCGGCAATGCCGTTCGGCTTAGCGATACGGATGCACATGTTCCGACTGTATCGCCTGACGGGAAAATGATCGCTTACTCTTACCAAGACGCTGGGGCAAGTCCCCCGCGTGGAATCGCAATCATGGCGTTCGAAGGCGGGCCACCGACGAAGCGTTTCGATATTCCGAACGGAGAACTAACGGCGTTCCGGTGGGCAGCTGACGGTCGCTCGCTTCTTTACAGCAAGAGCGAAGGTGGCGTCTCGAACCTCTGGAGCCAGCCGATTGCGGGAGGGGCGCCGAAGCAGATCACCCATTTCAACAACGAAGAGATTGATGATTTCGACGTGTCACGAGACGGCAAACGGCTCGTTATGAGTCGTGGCACACCAAAACAAGACGTGGTGCTGATCCGCGATCTCAGGTAAGACGCACAGATCATTCGTCGGATTAACCGGAGTAACTTGCCCTAGACATGATCGGCCAGACCGTCTCGCACTACCGCATCGCTGAAGAACTCGGTGGTAGCTTGGAGCACACCCATGAGATTCACACTTAGATTCTTGCCCCGGAACGCCCCAAACTAGGATGGCGTACCATCACCGGGAGGCGATGCAAACACCGTTGGAGGCTCTTGGGGAATGTACCTTCTGATTTTGTGCTGAGTTCAGTTTGCCTCCGTGGAGAGAACAATATGCAACGACGAGTGGGGGTGCTTTGCGCGACGACGGTTCTGATCTCTATTGTGCTGGGTGCTTGCAGGACACGCACGGCGTCGAAAGAGGAAGAGAAGAAGGCGGCCATAAGTGTAGTACTGGCGCACGAGCAAGCGTGCCAGAGATACGACTTCGACAAGATGGACTCGCTGCACACGCCGGACGCGCGTGGGATCGAGGAGTCCTATCCGCACCCATTCGAACCCGGCGAACGCGAAGGGTATCAGTTCTATAAGGATGCTGCCGTCCGCATCGACTACCATCCACAGGACGAAGTGGCCGAGGTGCGGGGCGATGTTGCGTGGGTCACGGTAACGCTGCACAGCGTCTGGACAGCCGATACGCCGGCGGGCCGGACTTTGCTGGGAGGGAGTACGTGGCGTGTGACCTACGTGGAGAGCTTCATCCTGGTGAAAACGTCAGACGGCTGGAAGATCGCCCTCGGCCATACCACCATGCTTCCTGCCGATTTTGGCGTCGAACCGGATTACCAGCAGGAACACGGTGGGATGAAGTTTGCGAAAGTGCGTGAGGGTGGTCCCGCAGGCAAGGCAGGATTCCAACCCGCGGATGTGGTGATCGAATACGGCGGGCGGAAAATTGACACCCCCGACGATTTCTACAAAGTCCGCTATCTCTACTACGAGGGCGAGAAGGTGATGGTCACCGTGGTGCGCGGGCGAGAGAAAATCACGAAGGAAGTGACCCTGGAGGCAATGAAGTGAGCGAAATGCGGCTAGCGTGGAGATTCACACTTAGATTCTTGTCCCGGAACGCCGCCGCGTACGCTCTCTTCGCCCTCGCCCCGCTTGCCGCCTATTCGCAGGAAGCGAGCACACCAGAGACCCACGGCATTGTCGTCGCCAACATGGACCGCTCGGTCAAGCCCGGTGACGATTTCTACCACTACGCGAATGGCGCTTGGCTCAAGCGCACTGAAATTCCGCCCGATCGCAATTACATTGACCCCTACGGCAGCGACTACGACGACGACTCGAACGACTTGACCCGCAAGCGTATCGCTGGCCTGATTGAAGAAGCAGCCAAGGCCAACGCCCCTGCCGGCTCAAATACCCGCAAAATTGCCGACCTCTACCACTCCTACATGGACGAGGCCGCCATTGAAGCGAAAGGCCTCGCTCCGATCCGCCCACACTTCGACGCCATTGCCGCCATCCGCAACAAACACGACCTGGCCCGGGCCTTGGGCGAGAGCCTCCGGGCGGATGTCGATGGCCTGGGCATCGACAACTTTCATACCGCCAACCTTTTCGGACTGTGGGTCGGTCCCGGCTTTAATGACCCTGAGCACCATGCTGCCTACCTGCTGCAAGGAGGCCTGGAAATGCCTGACCGGGAATACTACCTTTCCGGCAGCGACAGCATGCGTGACCTCCGCCGCAAATATCAGACGCACGTTTCCGCTCTGCTCAAGCTTGCCGGCTTCGCCGACACGGACGTCCGCGCCCAGCACATCATCGAACTGGAGCACGCCATCGCCGAAAAACATATTCCCTCGGAGGATCGGCACGACATCTATAAGGCGAACAACACCTGGAAGCAAGCTGACTTCGCCGCCAAGGCCCCCGGCCTCGACTGGGTAGAGTACTTTCGCGGCGCCGGTCTCAGCGGGCAAGCCAGCTTCATCGTCTGGCAGCCCTCAGCCATCACGGGAGAGTCCGCTCTCGTTGCCTCTACCGCGCTGGACACATGGAAAGACTGGCTGGTCTTCCACTTGATTGAGGACTACGCCGACGTCCTACCCAGAGCGCTTGCCGACGAGCACTTCGACTTCTTCGGCACGGCACTTTCCGGCAAGACGGAGCAACCTCCGCGCTGGCAGGGCGGCGTCGCAATGGTCAGCAACGTGGTGGACGAAACTGGAAACAAAATGCTTGCAGGCCGGGGCGTGCTCGGCGACGCCCTCGGGCAAATCTACGCCCAGCGCTACTTCCCACCCGAAACCAAGGCGCAGATCGAAGCCATGGTTGCGAACATAATCGCCGCTTTCTGGCGCCGCATTGATGCCCTCCCCTGGATGGATCCTGCGACCAAGGCTGAAGCCCAAGCCAAGCTCACCACGCTCTATGTAGGAATCGGCTACCCGGAGACCTGGCGCGATTACTCTTCCTACGAAACCAAGGCCGATGACATCTTCGGCAACCTCTGGCGCGGCGGCTTGTTTGATTACCACCGCTCTGTCGCCCGTCTCGGCCAGCCCGTGGATCGCAGAGAGTGGTGCTTGTATCCGCAGACCGTCGATGCCTGCGAATTGGCTCTGCAAAACGCGCTCAACTTTCCCGCCGCGTTTCTCCAACCGCCAAACTTCGACCCGCAGGCTCCCGCAGCGGTGAACTACGCCGCCATTGGCGTCACCATCGGGCACGAAATCAGCCATACGTTTGACACCCAAGGCAGCGCATTCGATTCCACGGGGCGTGTGCGCAACTGGTGGAAACCGGCCGACCTGGCGCATTTCAACGCAGCCACCGCCAGACTCGCCGCGCAGTACGACACCTACAAACCTTTTCCCGACCTTGCCGTGAACGGTAAGCAGACGCTTAATGAAAACATCGCCGACCTCGCCGGCCTCACCGCCGCCTACGACGCGTACCGCGCCTCTCTCGCGGGCAAGGCCGCTCCCGTCCAGAACGGTCTCTCGGGCGACCAGCAGTTCTTCCTTAGCTTTGCACAGAGCTGGGCATCAAAGTCGAGTGAAGCTTTTCTCCGGAAGCAATTGATGACCGAAGACCACGCCCCCGACCAGTTCCGGTCAGTCACTGTGCGCAACCTCGACGCCTGGTACGCGGCATTCGATGTGAAGCCCGGAGACAAGCTGTACCTTGCCCCAGCTGACCGCGTGCGCATCTGGTAAGCCAATGCTGGCAGGAACGTCCACGTCTTTTGTGTATCATTACTCCGCATTCCAAGGCGTCACCCGTTCAGTCAGTTTGAGTCCACTCCCATTGCGAGGAGTTCGCCTATCGATGCCAGCCTCCATGCCAAAGAACCGTTCCACTGCTGCTGCCGGACGGAAACCGTCGCGCAAGCTGGCCCTGCTGCTGGCCGTTCTTCTTGCGGCGGCCATTGCGTCAGGTCAGCAGCGCCGCATCCAACTCGACGACCTGGGGAAAGTCGTGACCGTTTCCGATCCCCAGATCTCACCGGACGGCAAGTCCATCGTCTGCGTGGTGTCGCGTCCGAATTTCCAGGAAAATCGCTACGACAACGAACTGGTGCTGGTCGATGTGGCGACCGGAGCCCAGAGAGTGCTGACTGTCGACCGCAAGGATGTGGGTTCTCCGCGCTGGTCCCCCAGCGGCGACCGACTGGCCTTCGCGGCGGTAGTGCCCTACGCCAAGGAAAAAGACGGCACCGAAAAGAAAGAAGACAGCTCGCAGGTGTTCGTCCTGCCGATGAGCGGCGGGGACGCTAAGAAAATCACCAATGCGCCCAACGGGGTTGAGCAGTTTGCCTGGCGTCCGAACGGAAAGGACATCGCTTACGTCACCAGCGACGACCCTCCCAACCAGAAGGAGATTGAGCAGCACAACGATTCATTCGAAGTAGGGGACAACGACTTCCTGGCAACATCCGCGGTGACTTCTTCTCATATCTGGCTGGCGAGCGCCGAGGGCGGAGCGGCGAGGAGACTCACCTCGGGGTCGTGGAGCCTGCTCAAGAGTGCGCTGGGTTCCCCGGCCTCGCCTATTTCGTGGGCCCCGGACGGCAAGTCTCTGACTTTTACAGGACAGGAGCACCCTCATACCGGGGATGCCGACCTGACCACTTTGCGAATCCTGAGCGTCGAGACTGGCGAAATCCGCAAGCTCACCAGCCACAAGAATTTCGAGGGCTATGGCCAGTTCTCGCCGGATGGCTCGCAACTGGCGTACTTCTACCGGCGCGACGGCGATTTCAACAACGAGAACGAAGTCTTTGTCGCCTCCGTTGCGGGCGGTGACGGCATTGACCTTACCGGCGAGATCGACCGCAATCCTTGGCGCGCCCTGTGGATGCCGGACGGCCAGTCTCTGCTGGTCGGTGCGAACGACGGCACTCAGGTTTCTCTTTGGCTGCAGCCGCTCAAAGGCAAGGCCCGCAAACTGTCCTTGGGCGACGTGATCCCCACTTACGACTACTGGATCGACGCGACCATTGGGCCAAGAGGTGAGATCGCATTCCCGGGCAACACAGTGTCCAGTCCTTCCGAGCTTTATTACCTGGCATCTCCCACGGACGCGCCGAAGCGGCTGACGAGCTTCAACCAGCAGATGACCGCCCTGCGATTTGGCAAGATGCAAGGCTTCGAGTGGCAGGGGCCGGACGGCTTCCGCGAGGACGGCATGCTCATCTACCCACCCGATTTCCGTAGTGATAAGAACTACCCGCTGGTGCTGTACCTTCACGGCGGTCCGCAGGAGGCGTGGACAATGGGATTCGATGGGTTGGGCCAACTGATGGCGGCGCGTGGCTATATCGTGTTCGAGCCCAACTTCCGGGGCAGCGACAACCTGGGCAACGCCTACCAGCGCGCGGTGGTCAACGATGCAGGTGATGGACCGGGCCGGGACGTGATGTCAGGGGTCGAGGCGTTGAAAAAACTTGGATTCGTGGACGAGTCCAAGATCGCGGTTACGGGCTGGTCCTATGGCGGCTTCATGACAACCTGGCTGATTGGGCACTACCACATCTGGAAGGTGGCAATAACCGGAGCCCCCGAGGCCAACTGGGTCGAGCTATACAGCTTTTCGAATTGGGGCACCATCCTTCGCTACGTGTTCAAGGGCTCTCCTTGGGTGGGAGGCAACATGAAGGATTACGTCGCGCAGTCGCCCATCACCTACGTGTCCCAAATCAAGACACCAACCTTGATCCTCCACCACACGGCAGATCCGATCGTCCCCATCACGCAGTCGTACGAGCTGTACCACGCCTTGAAGGACAATGGAGTGCCGGTGAAATTCGTAGCGTACCCGGTTGCTGGACACCATCCCGACGACCCCGTAAGCCATCAGGATGTCAACCGCCGATGGCTAGATTGGCTGGATCAGTACCTGAAATAACCGGGATGTACGAACGCGCATCGAGCGGCAAAACTACTTCAAATATTTGTCGAGCCAGTCGAGCCAGACACGGTTGATGTCGGACTGGTGCACTGGATCGGCGGGGTCGTGTCCAGCCGTGGGAATAGCGATGAATTTCACAGTGACGCCGTTGTCCTTGAGCGCGTGGTACATCGCGTATGAGTTAATGATGGGCACGGTGGGGTCGCCGGTGTCGTGGAGGATCAAAGCGGGCGTTGTGATGGCGCCCGCATAGGTGATGGGCGATTGTTCCTCGTACGCTTTTGCGTACTCCTTCTTCCACGGCGAACCGCCGAATTGGAAACCCTCTATGATGTTGTAATCCGAGAGATTGTATTCGCTGGCCCTGCTGTTCGGGGCCGCGCCAGAAACGGCCGCTTTCCAAATGTGGTAGCGGCCGATCAGCCACGACGTCATGAAACCGCCATAAGACCAACCGGAAACGCCGATGCGCGATTCGTCGATGAACCCCTGTTTTTCAAGCGCGGCAATTCCGGCCATGATGTCGCGTCCGGGTCCGTCCGCCGCATCGTTCATGACGGCCCGCGTGTACTTGTTGCCGAGGTTGTCGCTGCCGCGATAGTTCGGCTCGAAGACCAAATAGCCGTGCGACGCCAAGAGCTGAGGGAAAAAGTCAAAGCTCGTAGTGGAGGTGTCCTGCGGGCCGCCGTGAATGTAAAGAACGAGCGGGTATTTCTTGTCGCGCGAGAAGTTTGGAGGATACACAACGACGCCATCTTCGGCGAACCCATCCGGCCCTTTCCATTCGAAGCCGTCGGTACGGCCGAGGTCAAGTGCCGTGATCTCGTGATTGAAGTCGGTGAGGCGTTTCGGTTTTCCATCCGGTGACGCAAGGTAGTAGAGCTCGGTCGGTTGGGTCGGAGTGCTACCGGTGAAAGCGATCGAGCCGTCTTTGCCTACGGCCGCGTCCACCCAGAAATTCCCGCTCGGATTGACCTCCCCGAGATCGATTTTTCTGGCGGCACCGTCGAGCGGCTGAATCCAGATGACCGTCCGTGTGCCGTCGGGCCCGCTAACCAACAGCGATTTGCCATCGGGCATCCAGATGGCGAGCCGGACATTGCGATCGAGCGCGCGTGTGAGGTCAGTTCCTACGCCGCCAGTGGAGGGGGTGACAAAGATCTCATTCTCACTGTTGCTGAAATCCCCGTCCCGCGGGAACAAGTACGCAATCTTTGAGCCGTCGCGTGAGAAGAGGCCGAAGCTTTCGAATGAAGTGCGGTTCGTCAGTTGGCGGATTTGTCCGCTGTCAACGTCCAGAATCTCGATGAGCGTTTGAGCGGCATCGCCGGAGTGCGGGTCGGCCTGGCGAGTAAAGCAGATATGCGTTCCGTCCGGCGACCACGAAAGCGGGGAGGGGGGAGCAAACCCCTCGGTCTTTGCCACGCTCCAGGCGCCGGACGTGAGGCGCTTCGCCGTGCCGCCTATCGCAGGGATTAGCCAGATATGGGAAGGAGTTGGAGCGGAAGTGGCAAGGAAGTCGTTGTCACCCACTTCGAACAAGTCGTGGTGCTTATCGATCTCGGCTTGATTCGGCGGTTCGTCCGGCGAGGCGAAGGCCAAGAAGGAGCCGTCCGGGCGCCAGGAAAACTGCTCAACGCCCAATGGCGCAGAGGTAATCTGCTGCGGCTCACCGCCGTTTATCGGTAGCACGAAGATTTGCGCAGCGGCTTGCTTTTCTTCGCCAGCTTCCGCAAGGAAGGCGAGCCGGTCACCCGAGGGCGACCATCGTGGCGAGTCTAATCCTTTGCGGATGTTGGTGAGCTGCCGCTGCGCACCCGTGGCAATATCCACGAGCACGAGTTGGCTGTCGTAGCGGTCTTCGTCCCAATTCACGCGAGACACAATAATGACGATGGATTTTCCATCCGGCGAAATTTCTGGGCTGGAGACGCCGACGATTTTCTGGAGGTCGCCCGGCTCTATCTTTCGAGACTGCGCCCTTGCCCGACAAGGCGCGGCAAGGACAAGGAGCGCCATGATTCCGAGAGATACACATAGCCCGAATTGAGCCAAGCTCCTCGTTCTTGGGTGCGTAGCCATGAGTTCAGCCTCCGGGTCTCGCAAGAATTTCAGATCGACACTGTCTCACCAATGTGAGTTGTAGCGGCCACATCGTACGCTGCCCCTGGCCTCGATACAACGAAGCTCCCAGATCGTCGGTTGGGTTACCTCCTGTTTGCCGTCAAACGAGCAAAACGAGCTTGGTTTACGCTGGCCGATATCAAGGCACACCTGGAGCGCGCCTATTATCCCGGCACACCCTAGTAGGGCCCCTTCCACTGCGAGATGATAGGCTGTGAAAGGCGTTCAAAAGGTATACCCGCCTGACCAGCACATTCGCCGATTTCTCGGTCAATGGATTCACACACTTGCGGCTGCTGCGGGAAACCCCTTTTTGACCACAGAGAGCTAAGCGCCGATTTCCGCTTGGGCTCGCTCCGCTTGTCCGGTTTGTCAGCCGATCAGGCCCCTCGACTGAAAATACCGTTGAGATGAGTTGTAGGCGTTTCGGCGTCAGGTGCGGGGCTGGGCAACATAGAAGAGCACGGCGAAGTAGTGACACGTGCTTCCGGCCAGCACAAAGAGATGCCATAACGCGTGGAAGTAAGACAGGCGGTCGAAAGCGAAGAAGACTATGCCTGCGGTATAGAGCAGGCCGCCCAGCACAATCCAGACTATGCCGTGCCACGTGAGAGCGTGCAGTAAAGGACGCATCACGAACACGCCCAGCCAACCCATTCCCAAATACACGACGACCGACGCGATGGCGAAACGTCCTATTGCGAAACTCTTGAACAGAATTCCCAGGATGGCGAGGCCCCACACAATGGCGAACAGAAGCCATCCCAACTGCCCGCGCAGCGACACCAGGGCGAAGGGAGTATAGGTTCCGGCGATCAGAAGATAGATTGCCGAATGATCAATGATTTGCAGAACGTGACGTGCGCGGGTGCGAACGAGCGAGTGATACAGAGTCGAGCAGACATAGACCAGCACGAGTGTGCAGCCAAAGACCAAGCAACTGGCAATCTGCCAAGCCGTCCCACCCACCGTAGTGACCACCAGTATGACCGCTCCTGCGAGAGCGAACGCCGCCCCGATGCCATGCGTAACGGAGTTCGCGATGATGTCGCCCAGCCTATGTTCCTTGACCATAGGAAGATGATAAACACCAGGGTGTTCAGCAGGTACGAGCCCCTCCAACAACTGGTCGACAAAGGATTCTGGCCAAGCAAGGTACAGAGCCTGAAGACGTCCAGAACGAGAACTAGGCATCCCGTCGTCCAACTTCGGTGTTGCCCGTGACTCGGGGAAGAATTGGCTGTCTGCTAAGGATGCGTGCTTCTTTTCGCACAAACTCATGCAAACAAAGCTGCCAAAATCGAGGCCTGCACTGACTCAAAACCTCTGAGCTAAGAAACACTCAGTCACAGTGCATGCCGCGTTCCATTCCTCACTTAGGCCACGCGATGGTAAGGAGAAATACGCTGTCGCACTTGGCTTCGACATCATGAGGAACGTCGTGATCGAGCGTAAGCAGCCTTCCGGCTTGCATCTCGATGACCTGTTCTTGAGCGTGAACCCGTATCTCGCCAGAGAGTGACTGAATGGAAATACGCCCTGCCGTTTGATGTTCGTGAAGACGTCCTCCGGCTTTGAGCGCAATCAGGACAATCCGAAGGTCGGGGTACTTTACGATCGTGTTCGCGGTATGCTCCGCTTGCCATGGCTGCTCAGATTGGAGCCTACGGACTTCCTCAGCTATGTCAAAGCTGAGTAGCGTACCGGACGTAGGGACTGGCTGGCGAATGCGGCCTTGAGGATGCTCCTCGTGCTGATTCATCAATTGTTCTCCTGTAGTAACCGTGACGTCATTCGCTGTCGGTTGAGATTCGGTGGCCGAAATAACGAGGTCACCGCCATCGGCATGAGCCCTGCTCGCAAGTCGTTCCCAAGCCGAACTCAGAGCCTCGATGGGTTCGCAATCGAATAACCTGACCTGAAACACAGGCGGACACTCCGTTTCCTGAGCCACCGGACACCCGCAGCGGACTACGGTGTGCGACAACAACACATCGCGCAACGGTATTTCGTAGGTCTGACCGCAAGCATTGCACGGCAGCCGGATCGAGACCGCGTCGAGAATGTTCATTGTATAAGGCTCTCCGATAACCGCCATCTTGAACTCTGTGGCGCACACTGCTGACACTGATCGATACCTTGTGCCAGGTCCTTCTGCGAGCGTCTCAAGGGACTGGTGGGCAGTCGTCCCGAGGCACGCACCGCCCACCTCAAATTGTCTAAGCAACTGCCCGCTTCGGCAGTTTGATCTGCACCAGCAGCATCATCGTCGCTGACTTCGCAGCAATGGCGTGAGGCAGCAGAGGAGGCATGTACGCAAATGATCCTGTTTTGGCCTGATGCACATCATCTCCGAGCGTGACGTCAGCCTCGCCGTTCAGGAAGTAAAGTACTGCCGGAGTGGGTGCCGAGTGTGTCGAGAGCTCCTGTCCTGGCGAGAATCCGAACAGCGTGATATTCACATGTTCGTCCTTCTGTAGCACTCGGCTAAGAATCCCCTCAGTTGGTACATTGACGTCTGCCAGCAAGTCGGCAATGAACTTGTAGTCCATGGGTATGAATTTCCTTTCTTATTTCCGGAACTATGCAGCAGTTCTGCAGACTTTCTTCAACTGCTTTTGTCTTCGGCGATTCTTCGCAATCGAAACCCGCCCGTAATGCCTGGGGTGTCGCCAAATAGTTCCTTCCTGCAAAGAACTCGGATCGAACAACCTGACTCAGGAGTGCCAACTCGGTGGGTCGCTCGCTGGAAAGCTGTCGGCAAGGGTCTTGTCCATCGCACTCTCTTTTCTCTGCGCCTCGCTGCAATCGTCTATCCCGCGTTCTTCAGCGTGAAGAAGTAATTCTCCCGACTCGCGATTGGCGGCACGGTGGCTTCCCGATGCCGAGTCGGCGATATTCAGCTTCGTAGTCATAGCCAACCTCATTTGTCTGACTCTACTTGGTCGCCTCGACTTGCTCCGGTCAAAACAGCTCACTTAAGAAGCAAAACTGTGCCATTTTGACCGGTGATTAGCTGGAACATTGTCGACAATTCCGAAAGATGCTTTTTGATTATCCATTGTGGCTGCGGGCGACGCATTTCTTCAACTTTCTTCTTCTCTCGCTTCTGGTCCGGAGCGGTTTGGAGATATTGAGCGCACATCCGAGACTTTACTGGAACGATCACTGCGTGCCGGGAAGCGAATGGCTCAAGCTCACGAAGAAGAAGAGGCCTGACGACCGGCTCTGGACGGCGAGCGACGAGGAAACCTCGTTCCCATCTGGGATTGCCCTGCCCGGCCACGAAAACCTTGGTCTGGGGCGGCACTGGCACTTCCTCGCGGATTTTTCGTGGCTGCTGACAGGTTTGATATACGTCGCGATGCTCTTCATCACGCCAGAATGGCGACGGCTGATTCCGACGTCCTGGCAGATTGTTCCGGACGCGTGGCACGCAATGCTTAGCTATCTAAGCTTCCATGTTGTCGAAACGCCGGGAGGATATAACGGATTACAACAATTAAGCTACGCAGCGATCATATTCCTGCTCGCGCCGTTCAGCATTGCGACGGGAATAGCGATGTCCCCAGCTGTCGCCGCTCGTTTCCCGTGGTATATCAAGATCTTTCACGGACGGCAGGGCGCACGGAGCCTGCATTTTCTGGCGCTGTGCACGTTCATCATGTTCTTCATCGGCCACGTCACGATCGTTGCGGTTCACGGCTTCCGAAAGGGATTGGCGCTGATTGTCCTGGGGGAAACGCACGATCCGGATCTGAGTCGGGCGCTGACGATCTGGCTCGCCGGTCTGGCCGGGGTAGTGGCCATCCATGTCGTAGTAACAATTTATTCGCGCCGGCGTCCGCGCTTTGTGCAGAGAGCGACTGAGGCGATCACCGATCCACTGCGCAGACTGCTGTTCGGCCATGAAATCTCCGCTCAGCACTACTCATCTGAGGACATCTCGCCGTACTTTTGGGTGAACGGTCGGCCGCCAACAGAGGACAGTTATATGGCGATGGCCCACGACCAATTTGCAAACTACAACCTGACGGTCAGCGGATTGGTGCATAGGCCGCTATCTCTAACATTGGCTGACCTCCGCGCAATGCCGAAACAAACACAAATCACAAAGCATTGCTGCATCCAGGGCTGGTCAGGCATTGCGGAGTGGGGCGGCGTATCTCTGCATCACATCGTCGGACTTTGCCATCCGCTTTCAACCGCCCGCTACATCGTTTTCTATGCGTTCGACAACAAATCCACATCAGAGCCACACGCCCAAGGACCGGGCTACTTCTACGGCACGATCCGCGTGGAACTGGCGGAAGATCCGCAGACGATGCTCGCCTATGAAATGAACGGACAGCCACTGCCGATTCTGCACGGAGCACCGCTCCGACTTCGAGTCGAAACGCAGCTTGGATTCACCATGGTGAAGTACATCCGCGCCATCGAGTTTGTCGAGGACTACAAAACCATTGGCCAGGGCCAAGGCGGCTGGCGAGAGGATTATCAGTATTTCAGCCAGGAGGCGGGGATCTGATGCAAAACGTGTGTACCTCCACTGTCTTGACCGTTGGGCATTCCACCCGCACGTGGAAAGTCTTTCTCGATCTTCTGCGAGCGCACCGAGTAGAGCGTGTCATAGATGTGCGTAGTGTTCCGCGTTCACGACACAATCCGCAGTTCAACCAGGAGACCTTGCGCAGAAAGCTGCGCGCCGCGAGGATTGGCTACGTGCACTTGCGAAAGCTCGGTGGCTTGCGCCACGCGCGACGCGACTCTTCGAACATGGGGTGGCGTAATAGCTCGTTTCGTGGATTTGCTGACTACATGCAGACCTCGGAATTCGACGCAGGGTTGCAGAGGCTGATCAAGTTAGCTGGGCAAAAACGGAGCGCATTGATGTGCGCAGAAGCGGTGCCTTGGCGTTGCCACCGTTCCCTCATCGCGGATGCGTTAACTGTGCTCGGAATCCGGGTTGAGCACATCATGAGCAAGAACCGTTCCCATGTGCACTCACTGACTTCTTTTGGGCGCGTGCGACACAGTCGTATCACATACCCTAATAGCAAGAGCATGGGTTCTACGGATGCCAATCCTTGCGTCCGTCCCTCGCAAACTCGATCTGAGTTATTCTTGTTTTATGATTCGGTTGCCAATACTCAAAGACGAGTTGGCCTTTCTGGAAAAGCTTTTGCCAGATCTGGAAACGAGGCCGGATTTAGGTCATTTGGCAATTGAGATCAAAAAACGGATTGATAAGATTCGTCAAGATATCCGCGCCTTACAGGAAAACAAATGACTATGGACTTGGGTTCGAAATGTCGCTTGGCACCCTTTAAGGAGCTGAGGCTTTCGCTTCCCAACGTAGGTTCCGCTGATTCCAGACAATATCGTTACGCCGCATCCTAACTATGATCCTGTTCGACAGCATCGCTTGCACCCCTGCGTCATTGGCGTGTTCGACCACCGCGATCCCGTGGCCGAGGACCGCCACGCGGTCGCCCTTCATCAGGGTTCTGTCCCGTTGGCGTCGATCGTAGTACTCCGTTCGCTTCCCGATCAGATAGTCCAGCCCCGCCGCGTCGAAGCCCGAGCCCTTCCGGCAGAGGGGGATGCTCTCCCCGCAGGCGACGATGAAGATGTCGGTACTATACGCAGCAAGGGCCTCTAGGCGGGACTCCATTTCCTTCGTGTCGGACGGGATCAACTCGGGCGGCAGGACAAAGTTCTTGGGGTAAGCGAATTGAGCACGGTATCCAAGTTCGTGCTCTACGACTTTTCCCCACAGGTAGACCTCGCCGTGGATTCCGAATCGCTCGTAGCCCGCGCTGCGGAAGTGGTCGAGCGTCTTGACTGCGTAAACGCCGCAGGTGCAATTCGCCTGGGGTACATCGCGGGTATCATGCACAACCTCAGCGCGACCAACGACAGAAGAAGCCCTACATCTCGCCGCCAGCGACTGGCTGGGCTTCCACCGCTCTCCGCAGAGTGACTTCAACCCCGTGGTGCCCCACGTCCAAACTCGGTAGCCGATGATCGGAGAAATGTAGTCAGGGATGCTCATTGCTTGGCTGGCACCTGCTCGGGTTCGGGCTCTGGCGACTGAACCGGCTCGGGCGTAGGTTCGCGGGTCGGCTGTTCCACCGGAAGTTCAAGCGGCTCCACGACGATGGTTCTCAATGGCTTACCGATTTGCATGTGTTTGCTCCCTTCGACGCTCCCAGCCGCCTACTTGCCGAAGGGCGAATCACCGAAGAACGTCTCAGTCGAGAACTTTCCCGTGGTTCGATCTTGGGTAGTGACGGTCGTGACATCATTGAGGCGGTTGATGGTGACGGTTTTGTCTTTCCCGATCGCAACCGTCAAAGACCCGATTTTCTCGCCGTTATTGTCGATGTAGTCCATGCGTGATTCCTCCTGTCTGATCTGTGTTGCGGCTAACCTTACGTGGTCCACGCGCTTTCTCCGATCTCCTCCTGAATGAAACCAGTCACCGCATCGGTTGCACATCAGAAACGGAAGCATCGCGAAGCACCACCTTCATCACGCGGCAGACACTAGCTCTGGAAATACCGTGCTTCTTAGCAACCTGCGTCAACGACATTCCTGAGCGGCGGTCGTGGACGATCTGTTCCCGATTCATATCTAGCCTCGATCTCCCGATCTGCCGGCCGTCGAGCTTCGCCCTCCGCATGCCTGCCTTGACCCGCTCCACGATTAGGTTTCGTTCAAGTTCGGCGATGGCGCCGACAATGACCACCATCGCCCGCCCGAGAGGGCCGGACGTGTCTATGCTTTCCCTGAAGCTCACGAACTCGATCCCCAGATGGTTCAGCTCGTCGAGCACTTCCAGAAAGTGCCGCACCGAGCGAGCCATCCGGTCGAATGCCCAAACCATGACCACATCGAAGCGGTGACGCTGGGCGTCCGAAAGCAGCGCGTCCAGTCCAGGGCGCTTGGACTTGGTTCCGCTCAGTTTGTCGCTATACTCGCGCACAATCTCGTATCCGCGTGCAGCCGCCATCTGACGAAGGTCGAGCAACTGCGGCTCGGCGCTCTGATCGGGGGTCGAAACTCGGACGTAGAGGACGGCTCTCTTCATGTGTTTATGCGCTCCTTCTTCCATCCACTAACTCTTTGCTCTCGGCAGCCCATACCTGCCTTGAATGAGTTGAACGGGCTGCCCGTTGCAACCGTCGAACAAAACCGTCTCTGAATCGAACTTTGTTTGGAATCCTGCTCGCTGCAAGCAGGCTCTTGCCTTCGACACGTTCAACACCATAAAAAGGTTGCTGGCGAACTTGTTTTGTTGGAACGGAAGCTGGAGAAACGGAATGCCCGCCCTGAAAAGGGCGATCTCCGCATTCATTATGTGTTCCCCCTCCGCAACGAGGCGGTTGAATGATTCGCGCTCAGCGGTTTCGGACGCCTGCGGCTCTTCGGCAAGCTCCGCGAGTTCGCCGTCATCCGCGAGAATCTTCTTCAATTCGTCCAGCGACACGTGCCGCCAGTCGGAGTCTTCGTCTCGCAGTTCCAGATCGAGGAAGGCTGGGGTCAGGGCAAAGCGTCCGATTTGGGGGTCGTCGATCACAATATCGAAATCGTTCGCGCCAGAACTCCGTCGCAACCAAACCGATCCGAACGTGATCCCGTTTACCTTCACATTTACTCGCCGCACATCTGCTCGGTCAGGTCTATTCATTCGCCCTCCAAAACTCGGCACCTGTGCCCCCTGATCTCGATGTCGCTCAGTTGTCCTCCTGAAAGAAAGCGTTCAACTCCCTCGCCAGTGGGTCAGCAAAGATCAGCAGTGGGCAGTTGTTGGCGATGCACTGGACATTGGACAGCACGATCTCTTGCGCCTGAGCAGGAGTGATTCCCAATCTGTGATCTTTGCTCTCAGCCATCTTCAAAATTTTCTTGGCAAGTTTCTCCTTACCCGCAGGGCTGAGATCGGGGCGCAGCAGCGAGGCGCAGGCCCAAGACGTGAGCACCCTGTCGCGGCACCTCACGAGGCTCTCGTTGAACCTTTCGTCCTTGTCTTTGTCGCTCATCGGTGCCTCCCGAACCCACTGATGATGAATCTTGTAAATGCTTCAGACGATTCAGCGGGGAACTTTCACAATTTGGTGCGCTGTGGTTTTGCTCAATCGAAGCAGCCTGCTGATCTCACCGAGACTGTTACCACCAGAATGTAGTTTTGGGGTGACCTTCAAGAGGTTCATTATATACGTAAATACGTGCATGCGTAATGGCACTATCGTGCCAAAAACGGTCGATTTTGGGACAACGAAGGCCATCCCGCTAAGTTGTTGATTGTCCACTGCTGCCGATTGGAAATTACGACCCCGTTTTCGGAACGGGCGGTGGAGCGCGGGAAACGACTACGTAAGTACGTCGGTGCGGATATACTGGCGTGCGAGGGACAGGGTAGCGATGGCAGAGAAGAAGAAGAGAGCAACGCGGATAACCAGTAGGGTCGCGGCACAGGAAAGACCCGTAGCATTGACACTCAAGATCGACCGCACCATGTACAGGCGGCTGGTCGGCCTGCGTGCAGCCGGAGAGAAATTACGAACGCATCAAGACATTCTGCGACAGGCGCTAAAGGAGTATCTGGATCGGGTCGGGGCCTGATCCTACGTTTTTGGCAACAGGTGGCTTGTCACAAAATCCTCGTTTCTACCCGCCTCGACTCGCGCTGGAAACACATGACTTAACAGCGCACGAACGCCAAGCCGCAGGCTGCCTTGACACCTTGACAGCAGGCGTCGGCAAGCACGCTTCAGATCAGTCAGGCTAACGAGAAACTCAACCTTCACGACTCTCTCCAGCCGTATCGTTGGCTATCTTTTCGTGTCAGAGATGAGGAACTGTAGGCCAGCCCATTTGTATTGGCCCGGGCCCACGGAGTGGAAGCGCTCGCGGGGGACATTCAGTTTCCCGCGGACTTTCTTGAGCTTCGCGGGAGGTTCCTTCTTCAGTTTCTTCTCAAGTTCATCGTAATCCACGCCAAATGGAAAACCATCCGGAACGGTCTCTTCTTCGACGACTTCTTTGAGCTTTCGCGCGAAGCTGGAAGAATCAATGACTAGCTTCGGACGTTCTGGGGTGGGGTCACCATCCTCCTCAGCTTTTTCGCGGGCCTTTTCGTATTCCAGGAAAGCGCATTGTTCCGCAGCAACGGGCCAGGCGGCTTGGATTCGCTCGTCCTTCCACAAAGCCTGAGTCCATTCTCCCAGTTCGACAGTGGCGCCGTGTTTCTTGTGCTCCAGCCACCACTCCGCTTTCTCCTTTAGCCACCATTCGAAAGCGTCGATAAACTCCGCAGCGTACGCTACCTCTCCACAGCGCCACTCATTGCTAACCTTCCATTGCTCATCCCAGCGGCGCTTGTAGATGGCCTGCTCAGCCCGGCGAACGTCCTCGTTATCACGAATAGCAACTAGGCGGGCCTCCCATGTCGCACGTCGATTCGAGTTCCACTCCGTTGGAATAGCCATGACGGCCTTCTCGTAGTCTCCCTTAGCTTGTTCCCACAGACGAAATGGGCGCTGATCACGTTCAAGAAACTCGGGATCGGGTTGGCCGTAAATTGCTGGATCGTCCTCATTTAATAAACCGTAAACTCCGTAGACCAACCAATCCATCTCTTCCTGGAGTGCAATCATCTTGCCGAGAATAGAGTTTCGACGGGACTGTGCGTATTCGTAAGCGACGCGCAAAGAAGCGGAATTCGTAAAGGATGCGGGCAATGTGGGGTCACGTTCCACCGAACCCGGAAGGCTTGATGTGAAATCGTTATAACATTCGTTCTGACGATCGAACAACTTCCGCAGCTCAAGTTGTCGGAGCAATTCCCCGAATCTACAACATGTTAGCGAGAGGTGGTGCATCTGAGCTGCTGGATTTGAACGGGGAGCAGAAAAGGCTTCGGCAATGCCGACGAGGGCCAGCTTGCCGCCAGAAAATTCGAAGTAGGTGTCTCTCTCGGGTCGATCGGACTCACGTTTACTAAAACACTCTCGTTTCAAAACTTCAACGAGAAACGAGCTATTCAAGAGCCCCGTGAGTGTGAAGACAAATTCCTCCGGGATGTCCCCCTTCAGTACTATCGCTTGAGCTTTCTCCTTGAATCCAATCGTGTGGTCGACTGCAACAAAATGAGCGTGTGTTGCGATCTGAGGCACTACGATATTCAGATTGACGTCGAACTTCGCCCTTGCTAATCGGCGAAACTCAAACCATTTCAAGTTCGTTTCTTTCTTCTTAATCGAGCCCGAAATTACGCAGTTTTCCAGTACAGACTTATAGGGGCGCAAGTGGAAATCGAGCCGTTTGGGGAGCGGTTCGGGCAGCGCCCTCCGCATCTTGTCGTAGGGGAATACGATAAAGGCCTTGGGTCTTACTTGCCAGTCTCGAACATCCTCTCCGGTTCCATATGCCTTGATATTATCGATTGGCAGACCCAGCCGCCTGATGTAATCACCAGGAACCACAAACGCCTCATCTTTACCTGTGATGAATTGGGCGCCGATCGGTTCGCCACAGAACTCTTGCAGTGGTCTGCTCGCCCCAGAAACGTTGTTCTTCGTGTGCACGAAGCGCCACGGCCACTTGTGTAGCTCAGAAGAAGGGCGATCACTAACCGCGATTCGGGTATCGATGTAGTTGGGTTGATCGTGGCGCTCTTCAATAATTCGCCAAAGCGTACTCTCCTCGGGGGGAGTGCGGAGGTCCCCTCCGCCCGACAGGATTGCCGTGACCCGAACATCGTCCCTGACTCCATTGGAGTTTACTGTGGGTCTCCTGCCAAAAACGATGCACGTTGGTGTTCCGTGTCCAGGAAACATCAGCCCTGAGCAGTCCACAAGCTTTTCCAAACGGACACTCGGGAAGAACGCTTCTATGAGGGGCTTACCAAAATCTCTCTTGGCGAAGGCGTTGGATACGATGAAGCCCAACTCGCCGTCAGAAGTGAGCAATCCAAATCCTAGTTCGAAAAATGGACAGACGAGTAAGTAGTTCTTGTAGCAGACACGAGGCCAGCGCTCGGACCACAGTGCGCGCTTCGTAGCGTTCCTGGCCGTCACGAAAGGGGGGTTCCCAACGATGATGTCAAAGCCGCTGCTCTTATCCGTGAAGACGCCTGGGAAGTCAACGTGCCAAGCGAAGTTGAACGGACTGTCAAAGTCTGCGCCCTCCAGCTTGCGCAGTTTGGGATAGAACTGTGAATCCGCATCACGCCGTCGAAGCTTTTCAAGTTCCCTTAGGTCTGACTCCACCTTGGCCTGTGCACGCTCAAGGTTCTCAATTTCGCGCTGGTTGCGCTCGCGTTTCTTCGCGTTTGACTCCTCTATCCCAAATAGGCTGTCCAAGGATGAGTCTCGGGTTCGTATTTCTTTCAGCTCCTCGTCTAGGATCTTGCGGCTCAGATTCAAGCGCTTCTCCAGGATGTCGAGTCGAAGCTTCCTCTTTCGCTCAGCCTTCTTTGCCTTATGGAGTTCTCCGCCCAGCTTCGAGATAGCGGCAAATTCATCGGCATGGCGGGAGGCGCGTTGGGGGAGGATGACGACCGGCACTCCGCTGATGTGATCGTGCAAACTGTCGGCCCGGCGAAAGTTCGTCTCCAAGTTGGGCAGTTGGGAAATGTGTTCGATAGCACCGCTGAACTGGCTCTTTTCCGCCGTAAACGGATCAAGGCCAAGGTCATAGTCCACAATCAGGCTCAGCCATAGGCGTAGCCGGCAGATCTCGATTGCCTGCTGCTGAATATCAACGCCAAAGAGACAGTTCTCGACAATCTGCGCCTTCGCCTCGTGGAGCCACCGTGAACCTTGACCCACGACGGGGTCCTTGTACCCGTTCGCAACTGTTTCCAAAAGTCGGCGCAGATTAACCAACTCATGCATAAGACCGACCGGGAAAGCACCGGAACCAACCGCGGGATCACAGCACTTTAGAGGCAGCACCAAGGTCCGGATTTGGACTGCTTGCTCTGGGGTAATAGTTTTCTTGAGGAGCTGTCTCCCCTCTTCGTCGATACCCTCGGTCGGATCCATTGAAAATACCGTCTTGAGCCGTGGTCCCCATCCATTCCCTGGCAAATGATTCTTCAGGTACTGGTAAAGCACTTCTTGACAGATGAAGTGCACCACGATTCTTGGTGTGTAGTACGAGCCTGTGGCCTTGCGCTTGTCCGGTGCAACGGCATCGGGGTCGGCGGCTTCCGCATGAAGCACAATTGATTCGAAAACCTTGCCGAGCATCTCTGGGTCAACGGCAACTTCCTGGTTGAGCGGAGTGTCTTCGGTAACGGTGAAATTGAAGGCCTCCAGCAGCTCCTGGAATACGTACTGCATCGACTGATTGCGAACTTTGAGTGGAGGCGTGGTCTTCCGAAGGTTAGCGGGTTGCACAAATTCGTCATCGTCAAAGAGGCCGCCGTTAAGGAAGGGAATCCCTGGGAGGCGGCCCGCTCCCAATGGTGCCGTGCTGAGGGTCCAAAATAGCTTGTCCAGAAAGTCGTGATAGTACGTGAACCCATCGGGGTTCTTTGTATGCTCTCCAAGGTGTGACGGCAGGTATCGCCGATCCTGATTAAGCCATCCCCGGTTTTGGAGAAAGTACAAAAAAATCAGGCGCTCCAGCAATAGCTGCGACTGCGTGTAGGCCTCTGCGGAAGAGAGCTGCTGGTATTTCTGGAGATCGGCCTTTATCGCGTCCAGCGCATTGTCAAAGCGCCTAAAGAAGTCTTTTGTAAGTGGCTCTTTGTCAAACGCCTTGGCCCAAGCAGCTATCCAGCCATCTGTATCGGATGTGTCCTCTGGCCAAGCAAGTGCTGGAAGATTGAATTCCACTACCGTCCGATTGGACGTATCCGGAGACCAGCCGAAGGTTGTCAGTCGGGCTGAACGTGGCTCATCGGGCCTCGAACGATAGTATGCGAAGCGGAAGTGCGTCCATTTATAAGTGCAAATGAAAAGCAGATGTTCACGTTTCCATGAAGGCAGATCGGGATCTTTGCGTCGCGCACCCACCAATCCTTTGAGGACTTTTCGTAAAGTGCCGGCGAGACCGCGTCGTGGAGAAAGCGAATCCTCATGATTGAATTCAAGGACAAAGATTCCCCATGGCTGACCGGTGGCAGAGGGTTGCAATTGCCAAATTGAACCCTCGACGAGGTTTCTCTCAAGACCGGCAGCATTTAGATCCTGCTGCGACCAGCCGTACGCAATGTCATCGATTTGCCGAACATCGCCAGTTGGCCAGTCTAACGTCGTCGCCAACAGAACTTTGAAGAATGATTCCTGGTTAAGAATCTGCTTGAGTGCTTTGTCGATCTGCGCGCTCGTGGGCATCTACTGTTTAGCAAACCTCCGTTAGGAGAGTTCCATCCATGCTCTTAGAACTGGCCGCACACCAATTGGAGCCTGCACCTGCCTAAGGTAGGTGTTCTTGATATGCCTCTCGATTTTTGTGCGAATTTCGGCCAAAGTTCTTTCCGGAACGTCGTGTTTCCGAGGGGTTTCGGGACTACAGCGGATAAGTTCTATGATCCGCGTTGGATCGTCAGTAATGGTGCCGGTCTCGATGTCGTGCAAGTACCAGGCGGTGGTGCCACCGCCTTCGGTGGTCCACTGGTCGGCGTCGGCTTCCGCTTGGGCACTGATTGGTGGCGGCGTCGGCAGCGAATAGCAGAAGAACACGCTGCGAGTGCCTGCCATGGGATGAGCCTTGCCGCTGAAAAGCCTCCCTGGCAGTGCCACCAGCTGTCCCGGCAGATCGGGGTACTGTTTCACAAGTCGCTGGTACTCAAGGTGCATTTCTTCGATGGGAGAAGTGGTGCCCTCGTAGGCGTGCGTAAAGTCCTTGAGGGCCTCAAAATCATCCTCTGGCGTGAGAAGTTTCTTGCCCTCTATACCGAAGGTCTTCGAAATGCGCAGCGTCTTGTGGGCGACCCGCGCATACAACCGCAAAAGGTTTTCGAGTTCGTCAGGAGGCAGGAAATTCCAGTAGGTGACATTGCCGCGAATAGCAGCGCGGTCTGGGTGGTCGGCCGCAATCATCTTCTCGACGTCCGGATCCATTCGACGATCGACGCGGCCAATACGCTGCATCAGACGTACGGGATTCCAATGCAGGTCGTAATTAATTAGGCGTGTTGCATCCTGGAGGTTCAATCCTTCAGACAGCACATCGGTCGAAATTAGAATTCGCGTCTCGGTGAGTCCCTCATCCTTGAGTGCCTGCGTACTCGAACCGTTGTAGTACGGTGCGAACTGGTTGATGATCTCGCCGCGGTCTCGATCGACAGCACTATCAACCTCATCCAATTCCGTGATGCCGGACTTGGCCAGTTGCTGTTTTAGATAACGGGCCGTAGCCATGTACTCAGTAAAAATCAAGACCTTGTGTTTCTTCAAAACGGGATCGGAGTTCAACAGTTTGACCAGTGCCTTCAGCTTGTCGTCGTGCTCAGTCTTGAATTTCTTCAGTTCCTGAAGGAAGTCGGCAATTGTGTGAAGGTCGTCGATAGACTCGTCGATGATTTCCTCGACCTTGTACTCGTCACGGCTGAGTTCCTCAACGTCCTCCAACATTTCTTCCGTGACAATGTCCTCGTCCTTCTCGTCACCAGGGTCGCCGCCGAAAAGCTCCAGTTGCCGATCTCGGCAATATCCAATAAGGTCGGCGTACTTATTCTTCCAGCGCTCTAGTCGATGCTTCTCGTGATCTGTCTGGCAATGTGTTATCAGCCAGGCAAGGAGCTTCTCCATAAGTGCCGCGCAGGAAAGTTCAAATGCACGCGCCGAACTTTCGAAGCGTTTGAGAAACTGAATGCGGATGAGGCTAACGACCTCTCTTTGACGTCCGTGTTTGAGAGGATCAATCGTAGTGTCCGGGCCTTTGTAATAAGCGAGGGGATAGTAGATGGCCAAAGAGAATAGTGGCTTCTCTTTGTTGAACGCCTGCTCGACCATGTCGAGAAGACGGCCATATGTCTTCTTGAGATTGAATTCGACAACTTTCGGAGGTTCCCGCTTCGGAAAGAGCGCTTTCGCAGAACTTGCGTGCTGCTCCTGACTCTTCTTTACATAGGCACGACTTCTTTGCACAACCAGAGCACGGAACAGCGCGTCACCCGAGAGGACCTCGCTAGCCTCAACCTGGTTTGTTTCAACATCCTCGCTGTCCTGCGTTTTGAGGATCTTCTTGTCGAGCTCCTTCTCCATCTTTCGGAAGTGCCCCGGAAGGGAATGGATACCAAGAGGTGCAGCCTTGAAGTAGCCAGCGTCGCGCCGAGAGAACAACTCGATCATGTGCTGCAAGTCGAGCAGTCTATTGTTCACGGGCGTTGCGGTGAGCAAGTAGAGTGTTTTGCCCTCGCAGATATTGAACAGAGACCAGTAATGCGACAACGGGGTCGTAGGATCCTCGCCTTTTAGGCCTGGGTTGCGGAAGTGATGAGCCTCGTCGACGATGACGACATCCGCCAGTTCGCGGATTCGCTTCAGCCGTTCTGGGTACTCGCCTCCTCGGAGCAGGTCTGTGTGGTTATAGATAGCCAAATTGCTGTACTCGCCAAAAAGCTCCGGCAGATACTTCCGAAGTTTTTGCTCCCACACGGGTTTGCGAGCAGCTTTGGGGACAAACAAGGCGACACGTTTTCTGTGGCGCTTAATCAACGATTCGATGAGCATCAGCCCGATGAAGGTTTTGCCCAGTCCGACACCGTCACACATGAAGGCGCCATGGTATTGGTCGGCAATACTGACCAATTCGTGAAAGCCCTCTTGCTGGTAGACGTCGAGAATGGGGTACATCCGCGATCCTCCATTTTGAGAACCAGCAGTAAGCCACTCATAGTCGGTCATTTCATGACGGCGGAAGAATTCATGGAGAGCCTTTGCGTAGACCAGAAACGGAGCGTATTCGCGGACTTGGCGGTCAATTACTTGGATCAGTTCCTCAGTGACGTCCTCGGCTTCATCCCAGTGGCGTTCGAACCAATGCTGAAGAGCCTCCACGTCTCGCCGTACTTGTATGTTGAGCTCGACATTGTCCTCTAGCCCGGGTTGGGTGAAGTTGCTCGATCCCACGAGCGCGGCGGATCCAACGACCGCGAGTTTCGCATGGGTAATGTATGCTTTCGCGTGGAATTTCTTTTTATGGTAAACCTTGCATTCAATCTGTCTTCGTCGGAATGCATCGACGACCGCGGGAACACCACTAAGAAAATCGTTCCTTTCCTTTTCCTTCTCGATGCTGAGGTCGAGTTGAGACTTGGCGCCAGCCTTCAGTGCTTCCAAAAGTGCTTGACGAGTTCGCTGTGTTGTTTCCGAACCCATGAGAAGCCGGATTTTCTCTAGCCGTTGCCAATGGCCATCGAGAGCCAGTAGCGATCCAATTTCGAAGCAGCCGGTCGCAATATCGAACGAAGTTGAGATGCTCGCCCATTCTTGGAGGTACGTACGAACCTTCCAATCGCTGTCGCTGTTATCGACGATGAAAACATCGCCGCCCTGCCGCTTGATCTCTTGACTCATAAGAGCGGCCCTAGACTCCTCAACCGACGCAAATTAGGTGCAGTTTGGCGCACACTTTTCCGAACTGGCTCCGAAGGGGCGCTCATCCGTAGAATTCCAGGAGGCGAAACATCCTCCAGAGCACGACTGAAGCTTTCCAGCATGAAGTATACCCAAGTGCTTGAGCCACTGCTGGTTGCGTTGTCGCTTCCCCCAAATGATTCGCGCCATTAGCCACCAAAGGTACGTGTCGAGCCTGCTGTACTGCGCTTCTTTGGTGGGCGTCGTCCCACATCCGCAAGCAACGCTTCGTTAAGAATGCCTTTCAGAAGTTCTCCCTTTTCTTCAGGCGTTACTTCCCTAGCAGTAAACTGCTGTTCCATTGAACGGCGCAGTTTGTTGAACTTGGAGAGGGCCGTTCGTTTTGAACGGGTTCGAAGAATCTCTTTGCCCTGCGCTTGGATGACAAATACGCCGTGCTCTTCAGACAAGTAGAGTTCGCCGGGCAGGAAGGAAAGCTTCACTCTGATCCTCGACACATCATAAACTGCAGGTGCCAAACCTGGCGCAGGCGAGGTACACCGGTACACCTCGACGTCTTTGTTGGAGTTTGGCGGCAAGGCCGATGAATGATAGTGTCTCCTTGGGTAGGCATCCTAATGGGATCAAACTCATGAAGGCCTTGTGCAACATTCATCCCTCGGTTTCGGGGACAACCATGGAATAGGAGGCTTGTCGAGTAAGCCAATAATGACTGGACCAGTCAGTCTGACAGTGCGATATCGTCCGCTCCGCGTCGGCTGGTGCATCGAGGGCGATAGCCTCGATCATTTTTCCAGGGCCGTCGCGTTGTCCCATGTCTTCTGGGGAGGTCGTTTCAACCCGATTATCCCCTGCTCGGATCGTCCGCTCGCCGAAGCGCTGATCAAAGCCTTTAACGTCGACGCGCTTTACAACATTTCGGGTACGGACGCCGTCAACAATTTCATCAAGGAATTTCCCCATATCGCGTGGCCCGATTACCGCCCTGAACTGTTCGTTACCAGGGCTACAAGAAAACTCCCTAGGCTTCTTGATATTGGTCATCCTGCTCAGCATATGTTTGAAAGCCACGTCGATCGACGTGAGAAACCCGCCATAGACGCGGCCTTCTATCAATGGGAGGCAGCGGACCGTCTTCGTTACGCCTTGCAAGCGACCTGTGGAACCTACCCACAAGAAGCTGAAACGGGACGGGACTATGCCCGCGTATTTCAGAGGGCTTTCACGACGCAGCCCACAGCGATTGGCGTCGCCGATGCAATTCCCAACGATCTCTTCCGAAAGGTCACCCCCAACTATCTGACAACGGCCGAGCTTGAAGGCATGCCGCTTCAGTCGTCGCACTGGACAAAACCGGGCTTTTACTATGGCGATGCGCTCGCATTCGCCGATCTTGTCAACTTCTGGAACCTGCGTGCATGCGACATCGACTTGTTCTTTTTTGATCCGAATTGCAGTGAACGTCTCCGTCCTCTTGTCGACACTTTCGCGGCACTTCTGCGTCAGCGTCCACAGAACGATCCCTCACCAAACAACATCAGTGTGTGGCAAAGAAATCTTGATCTCTCACGTGACCTGAGTATATTCGGGCCTGGACTTTCCCTGTGCACATTCAGTGCTGGCAGTCTCAACGCTTTGAATCTGAATCCGCCCGTTATGGCCTTCCCGGCCAAGCCCGTACTCGGAGTTGCCGCCGAAAACAGCCTGGGCACATCGGTCACCTTCCTGCTTCCCGAAAAGCCTTTCTATTCGGATTTCGAGCTGCATACGCAAATGATGGTGGTCTCGGTATCGGCGCCCAATGTCGGCAACGCGATGCTGACGCCGCCATTTATCCCGGCTCTGAACGAGTACTACGGTCGCAATGAATACTTCATGCACGACAAGGCCCGCGCCGAGCGCGGAAGCCTCGGGATCATTCAGGAAGTTACCCGCGACCAACTTACGCTCACAGCGCTTCCGTTTACCGACGTTCTCTCAAAGGTATTCGAGACTTATGGCATGAAGGCCAAACCCAGCCCGGCCGGTCTGGTCAGTACGCGCTTGATCGAGCAAATGGGCGGCCTCCAGGGATGCAGAGTTTTCAAGATTGGGGGCGTGCGGTCACTCATCAAGAAATACTCGCCCGGCGAGAGCTTTGAGCGGACGGAAGCGGTGACGATGATCCGCAACAATGACCCCGTCACGAACGTCCCGCGCTTCGACGCCTACAAATCTCTCTACATAGAACAAAGAGACAAGAGGGATCTGAAGCCCGAAGATGCCTTCCTTTATCTGTTGAAGAAAGGAGTATTTCGCGCAGGCCTCAAGCTGGCGTGCCCCACTTGCCAGCTCGATTTCTGGGTTACCCTCGACGACGCAAGATCTACAACTGCGTGCCCTTACTGCGGCTTTGAATTCAACGTGCTGCCCCAATTGCGCGACCGTAACTGGGCTTATCGACGGTCAGGTTTGTTTGGACGCGAGGACAACCAAAAGGGCGGCATACCAGTCGCCGTCACGCTGCAGCAACTCGATACCATGCTGCACGGACGCCTGCAGGCCTACGCACCAGGAATCGAGCTTAAGCCTGATACCGCACCCGTCGAAGATTGCGAAACAGATCTCGTTATGCTCGCATCCAACTTCGGCCATTCAGAAAAGCCGCTTGAACTGGTGATCGCCGAATGCAAAGACAGCGGCGGTGAAATCACCGATGACGACGTAAGAAAACTAACGAAGGTTGCTCAGGCTCTCGAAGAGAGCCCCTGTGACGTGTTCATCCTGTTTTCGAAATGCGGCCGATTTACGCACGACGAGGTTGAACGCTGTAAACAGGCGCGGCGCAAGCTCTTTGAACACGAAGGCAAGACCCATTACGCCAACAATGTCATCATGCTTTCGGAACGCGAACTGGAACCCTACCTCTTTTACCAGCAACTGGAAAAGGAGTTCGAAATTCAGCCCTACGTTCACACCTTCGAGGACCTGGCCATCAATACGGTCAATATTTATTTCGAGCCTAGGCCCAAGCCCGTCGCTGAAGGTCAATGAGCGATACAGCCTGGAGAATCCTCAAACGATGTACCCCACCCTCCCATAGCAGCGGTTTCCATATCGGTCTTTGTGTTCGTTGAGCTTGGTGTCGTATGTCTTACGCGGAAAGCGTTTGTTGCAATAAGGGCATTCCACGGTGTAGCCCGTGCTGAAACTCGCCTTGCTTGTAAGCGTCTGACCAACACACCTGTTCGAGAGGCGGGGTCTGTGTTGAAGTGTCCGGATGACCGCAAAAACAGAGTTGTCAGCGCCCAAGCGACGTACCCGTGCGGAAGTTCAGCAGTTGGTGGCCCAGTTTGTGAGCAGCGGAATGCGCAGGAGCGAGTTTTGCAGGAGTCGGGGTTTGAGCTTCAGCACGCTGGATCGCCATCTGAAAAAGCGGCGTTGGAAGCGAAGGCGTACACCAGTTTCTTCGGATTGCCGGTTAGTGCCGGTGGAGCTCGCCGCCAGGAAATCGCCGATGCAACCCGGAGCGAGTTGTGGGCTGGCAGTGGTGCTGCCGGGTGGCTACGAGGAGAGTTCCCAGTTGGATGTGGAACCGGCGAGGTATTTCGTACTGGTCACGAAACGAGAGAAGCGGGCTTGCCGATCGTGTGAGGATCTCGGCGTCGTCTCAGCACCCCTGCCGCCACGGATCATCGAGAAGTGCCTGGCGAGTGACCGGATCGTCATCGAGACAATCATCAGTAAATACTGCAATCACACACCGCTGCATCGGCAGAGCGTGATTCTGGAAAGGGACCTCGGCTTGGAAATCAGCCGCGCAACGCTGGACGGCTGGGTTCTGAAAGTCGGCGAGTTGCTGATCCCGATGGTCGCGGCGATGAGGCGAGAGTTAATCACCGGAACTTACATACAGGCGGATGAAACCCCAGTCGATGTGCAGACACGCGAGGGGCGAGGTAAGAACCACCAAGCGTACCTCTGGCAATACAGTCGCCCCGGAGGAAGCGTGGTGTTCGATTTCCGCTTGGGTCGGGGACGCGATGGGCCGAAGCGGTTCCTGGGACAGTTCGAAGGCATTCTCCAAACTGACGGCTATGCAGCCTACGATCAGATCGGTGGGCCGAGAATGGTACATGCCGCTTGTTGGGCCCATGCCAGAAGACAATTCTTTGAAGCGGTGCAGCTAAATCCGCGTGACCCGGTTGCAACTCCGATTGTAGCGCGGATGGACGAACTGTTTGCCGTCGATGCGGAAGCTCGCCGCAAAGCGATGACTACTGCGGCGCGCCATGTCCAGCGTCAGGAAACGGCCAAGCCTCTCCTGGATGAGATCCGTGGCAGGATCGCCGCAGCGCAGTCCGTAGCCTTGCCCTCCAGCGCACTCAGCAAGGCTTGCCAGTACGCGCTCACGCTTTGGAAGAAGCTCACCCGCTTCTTGGAGTATCCCGAATTGGAACTAAGTACTAACTTGGTGGAGAATTCGATGCGTCCTGTGGCTCTGGGCCGGAATTATGTTCACTCCAGAATTATGTGCAGTCGGCCAGTCCCGGCTGTCTCTCCAACCATGAACAGCCCGCATCTGAGCGGAAGGCCGATGTACGCAGAGATACTACCGAGTTAGCCGACTGTCCATA
>Ga0208820_1000420_pt1 | contig 32669 bp, 32 predicted proteins | sample June2015DPH_16_5_FD_184713 | JGI IMG/M metagenome (GOLD analysis project Ga0208820, IMG submission 184713) | Peatland microbial communities from SPRUCE experiment site at the Marcell Experimental Forest, Minnesota, USA - June2015DPH_16_40... | ecosystem: Environmental > Terrestrial > Soil >...
TTCCTCTAGCGCCAGCAGCAAATGCTTCGTGCTTCGAGCGAAGCGGTCAAAGCGCCACACCACGACTGAGTCAAATTTGCGCTTACGTGCGTCGGCCATCAGGTTGTTTAGCTCGGGCCGGGAGTTTTTCGCGCCAGATTCGCCGACATCGATATATTCGCGGAAGATCGAGAATTTGCGGGCAGCGCAGTAAGTTTTAAGGTCGCGAACTTGAAGGGCACAGCTCTGGTCTCTGGTGGACACTCTGGCATAGATAGCGCATCGCATGGTCTCGATCTACTGAGGTTTCGCAGACAAGGCGAAAGGATAAATGGGACGTTTTTGAACCAAGCAGAGGCCAGCCCTAGAGTGCTGATTTTGCCGGGGCCAATTACAGCGATTCTAGGTCCCGTTTTTGAAACAAGGGCGGTCGGGCTTGACGAAGTGGGCCAACTCAGGCCGGAGCCTCAATCCACCTCGACTTAGGAAGACCGAAGTTACGGTCGTACCGTAGTCGGTCGCTCGCGTCCGCTTGCAGAATGAGGCATGGCAAACGAAGAGGATTACGATAAGCCCCACGAGATTTCAGTGACCATCCCCTGTGCCTGCCAAAGGTGTGGCCATGAGTTCGATTTGTGCATGACCCCGGAGGGGCAGAATCGTATGGAACGTGCGTGGAAAGAAATCGGCGTTGACAACTGGCAAGACTTTGAACGCTGGCAAAAGAAGCATGCACTGTGTCAAGAATGCATGTGCTGGATATGCATGACCCGCAAGGACCACTCCGATTTAGTAAACGGAGCATGTCCGAACTGTGGATGGAAGGTAACAGAGGACTGATTCCCACCTTCGGAGTTCAATCACGTTCCTGCTACCAAACGAGCTAGGTGAACGGAAAGCGAACAGAAACAGCCCCCCTCGATAGTCCGAATTCTCCAGACACTATCAGTGAGTTTGATAACGCGGGCATGTTTTCGAACAGTCCAGCCCTTTTATGAGTCTTGCTCAGCACGATCAAGGGCGAGAACTCCTTAAGGAGCTTTATGCAAAACATCGTCGAAGTGGTCGAAAGTCTTTCCACACCAATGCTGACCTTCCTGATTAGCAACGAGGGTCATTTCCAACAACTGAGTAAGGCAGATGAGAATCTCATCGGCCTTGCGAACGATGAGCTGGCTAACCGTGGCTGGCCAGAGAAGCTGACCGACGAGGAGATCCGCGAAGCGGCGACCTACGTCCCGTTCGGGATGCCTCTCCACATGATTATGTGTGAGGCGACGGAGCGCGGCCTCTCACTGGACGACGATCCGATTAAGTGGACCGTTCAGATCTCCCCGCAGGAGGCAGACGCAATCGAAGCCGGAGCGAAATTCTGTGAACAGCACGGTCTGATCCCGAGTATGGAGGACGTTTGTCCAGAATGTCATCACGAAGAGTTGCTCGCTGACAATCCGGACTTGAGGGACGGAGAAGAAGCGGTACGTCAGGCAGCAATGCGCGGATAACAACCTGTTGTAACAACCTGTGGCCTCGGCTGAAAGGTCGAGGCCATTGCTTTTTGGAATCCAGCACGAAATCGAACAAGTTTTGCGCAGTTTGATAACGAACTGGCGAAGTTCGGAACTTCGCTTCTCAAGGCAGGAGGATTTTGCTATGCCACGTACAAAACACGAAGAAGTCATCAGGGTTGATCACTCGATTTTCGAGTACATCTCCCAGAACCCAACCCTAACCAACGCTCAAGTCGCCGCCGCTCTGGGCCTCAAATACCATCGCGTGGATTGGGCTATCCGACGCCTGGGTATCGCTCGCAAGAATGGCCGTCCGCGCAAGGTGAATTAACATGCCAACAGCAACCGCAATTCTACCCGTAGCAGAACCGATCGACGAGTTGATCCTGAAGCTCATTGGAGTCGGGAAAGAAACTCATGCGCTCGTAACGAAGCATCGTGAGACTCTCCAGACCATTGCCAGATACGATCATCTCGACCACAACACCGTACTGCAAGCCCTCTTGGATTACGAGCAGAAGTTTGGCTCGCTCCCGGCCTGGGATGATTTCCAGGACTATGTCAATGTCCGGCCTCAGAATGAAGGTCTCATCGCTGAACTGGGGATGATCAAGGAAATCCACGAGTCTGGTTACGAGACTGCCTACAGCGGTCTTGAAATCCTGATTACTGCCGTGGCCGAGACTGTTGAGCACATGAAGTTTGCTGCAACATTGCGGCAGGCAGAGAAGATCGCTGTAAACGGCGTTCAAGATCGGAAGACAGGTAAGGTCACGGTTGGTCCAGCAGCCGCGATGGGATGGCTGAGCACTCAGCTTGACCTGGGCGCTGAAGATACCTATAAGCACGAAGAAGGCGAAATCGACCTACTCTCGGGTCGCGATGGAGCTGCCACCTTCACGGTCACGGCCATCCCAGCATCCACTGTCAAGCCGGTAGCTATCTCGTGGCTCTGGCCTCAGCGTTTTCCGATGAAAATGACACTGATCGCTGGCAAACCTGATAACGGCAAGAGCACAGTCGCTCTTGATATGGTTGCCCGTACTACGATTGGAGCCGATTGGCCGGATGGAGCGAAGAATACGCTCGGCCCTCGCGATGTGCTGATGGCTGTAGCTGAAGACGATCTTAATGACACGGTTGTTCCGCGCCTTATGGCTGCGGGTGCTGACCTCAAGCGTATCCAATTCATTCACCATATCCGTACTCAAGAGTTCGATGAGAAGGATCAGAAGAAATCTGAGGTTCGTCGACTCCAACTGGCTGCTGACATCAAGAAGCTGAAACTGGCTATTGAGGCCAATCCGCAGATCGCACTAGTCGTCGTGGACACGCTCACTTCGTACTTCGGCGATGTCAACGCGAACGCTGATAGGGAAATCCGTCCGGTTATGGACGAACTCGCTAAAGCGTTCAATGATTGCAGGGCCTGTTTTCTGGGCCTTATCCACCACAACAAGAAGTCGGACGTGGATGCGCTACAGAAGATCCTCGGAGCCTCATCAGTGGCTGGATCGGTACGCGCTGCCTATGGCTGCTCCCGTGACCCCGAGAACAAGGATGAGTTCTACTTCGCCCACGTCAAGGGCAACGTCACGAAGAAGCGTGGGGGCTTGAAGTACAAGATGGGCGAGAAGACTATCGATGGGATCACGTCTCCCTATATCGAATGGCTTGGCGAGATTGAAGAAGATGCCAACGCGGTCATGGCTCTAGAGCGCGAGAGCCGTGATCAGAATAAGAAGGGTGTTGACAAGGCCCGCCTGTTCTTGCCATTGGCTCTAGAGAAAGGGCCAAAGGCTTGCGGAGAATTGTTCGCCGAGGCTCAGGCCGAGAGCATCAGCAAACACCAGTTGTACCGTGCCAAAGATGATCTCGGCGTCAAGAGTGTCAAGCGTGGGGATAGCTGGTACTGGTACATCCCGGTGATAGAGCAAACCTTCAACTGTGATCAGGCGATTGAGGCGATTTCATAATGCCCGCCGAGAAGAGACCGAAGTCTCTCAGCCTCATAGAGTTCCTGGTCAGACACGCTCGGGAAATCAACTCACTTGATGACGTGGACAAGCTTATCGCGGGCAGCACTGTCCTAAGACGCGACGGGCAAGATCGCTGTCTTTGACAAAGCCGACCATGCGAGATTGCGATCTTGCAATCTTGAAAGCGGGATTGAGTAAGAGATAGAGTCTAAGTAAGTTATCTATATCTTACTTACTTATTATATTGGCACTCCCCACTCAAGATCGCAATCTCGCAAGATCGCAATCGCGAGGCCGCCGCTCGGCGGGTCTTACCAGTCGTAAACGTCATTGTCGTACTGATCAAGTTTTATGAAGTTGGGACTTCTCACATATAAAAACGGTAATGCCGATCGGGCTCTCCCTCAGACATGCACGACATGATTTCTCCGACCTTCCGGGCGAATTTGATCGTGATCGGTTCCCCATCGGCGATATCTGCGTTGTTGTAGTTCATTTTTGTCAGCGCCAGTATCTCTTTGCAAAGTCGCCGTGGCGTCGAGTCGCCGTAGTGGTCGATTAACTCGAACGGTTCCGGAACGTAGCCCCTCGGATAGGTACCGAGTTCAGGTAAATAACCATTCGTGTAGATGAAGCTAGATTGCTCGTTGACCTCGAAAAAGGTGCGCCGCAGCGGAGGATACGCGCCTTCCCTGAAGAGCCGCACTCCGGTCTGTTGAATGGACAGCAAATCGTACTGCGAAATACCCGCTAATCCTTCCCTGAATCCGGCGAGTTCATCTTCATAAAATTTTGAAGTCTTGTGTATGATGATGCGACTTGGTGCCCGCTTCTTCCATTCGTCGTACTTTTGTCTCACGAGTGTCATCAGATTTCGCGCACCCTCTCGATTTAGATGTGGTGAGCGGTCGTGCTGCCAGTTAAACTTGTGCCCCCGGAGGACGAAGGCGTCGCCATACCCGGTAAACACCTGAGCCAAACTTGTGTGCATTTCAAATGACTCCTCGTTCACGTGCCGATAGAAGCTGACTCCCACAAAGCAAGAGTCTGGATCAAGCCCCTCTAACTTCCAAGGCAGCGCCCCCGCTTTGTAGTACATCGCCGTGCAGAAGTTCCAGCCTTTGGTTGCGGGGTGTTGAGATCCTGCGGCGGAGAATAGGCTGTCCTCTCGTGCGAGTTGCAGGGGCCGCTGCCATCTCATTGACTCCGCCTTCAGCGCTCGTCGGAGATTCCGGCCTACAAAATCGCTTGATCCCGCTTCAGGTTCAAAAAGACACGAAAGCATGTTCTGCTGTCCCGTGATTTCCTCAACGCGTGCAAGCTTTGCGAATAGACGGTCAGGTTTCGATTTCGCTCCTTCAGTCCGGAGGTGGCGGCCTGCGGCAAGGCAATAATCCACAATTTCCGTGGGTAGGGCACAGAACAACACCTTGATTCCGGGGGATTCCTCGACCATTAGCTGGATTTTTCCACTAATCAGTCCGACTGCGGCTCGGAATCCATCCTCGTAGTCAGTCTGGCGGAGGATGTTATGTAGCTCAGTGCTCGTAATGATCCCAAGTGGGGAATCGACGACTTGAAATTCGCTCTGAAATGGAGAAGAGCTATTGAAGCCAGGAAAGGCAGGTACCTGACGCGGGTTATCTTTCCTGCCGGGGATTTCCTGACCACAGAATTGCACCCAGCTAATTGCCCGCTCTCGTGTCGCACCTGTGCCAATGATCCCTATCGGGATCTGTTTTGGGTGATTAGGCGTCTCGAGGTCCGCAGGGCCCGCCGCCGTCAAGCCGAGCTTTGGATCGGTAGAAGGATGGTTCCCGGCAAACAATAATTGTGGCTCATCCAACAACTCTGTGAAGAACCGTGGACTCGGCAGCTGCGTAGGGATCGCGGCCATCAGTCACGCTCCTGCGGAGGTTGCTCTGTTGCTTCCTGTTCTAGCTCCTGCCAATTCACGTCATATTCAGATTTCAGAATCGCGGTTAGAGTTTTCTTGTCCGTACCTATCCCGAACCTGGCAATTGCAATAGAAAGACGAGAGAATATTTCGATGGATTCTCTGGCGCAAGGAATGACAATGTTCTGAAGCCCTGCCCGGAGAAACCAAGTCCAGAAAAAGAGATGATTCAACACTTGGTAATTGCGTTCGTGGGACTTGCGAGAGGTGGACAGAGAACCGGCGTCATCAGCGTGAACAAAATTCAGACCATCTCTTGTAAACACATACGCTGGAACGAGGTGTAGGAACATTCCCCCCCCGACTTCTTTGAACTGGATGCGGCACGCGTGATGCACCCAAAACGCAACCTTGCCGGTTTTCTTACCAACATACGGGTAGGCGACGCTGCGTGTTGCGACGGATCTCCCCTGCGGCTCCCATGTGATCTCGCGTGCCTTGCCCTCAGTTTCGGGAGGGAAATAGTAGCGGTGTCCATCTTTTGCAAGCAAACCACGTGAGCTTAGCCAGTTATCTAGCGCCGAGTTCCACAGCGTCATCGCTGCATGTCTTGATCTCCGCTCGCGCAAATACTTCGGGTAAGCAATAGGTTCGACTGTCTCCTTCAAGACGACGCCTTGGAGGCCACTACCCGGATTCAGCGGATTTAAGAAGCTGAAACAGCTTTCTTTGTGGCGGTGTGTGTGACGCAAACAACTGCTCGCCGCCTCTCCCATTTCCGCAAGTCTAGAATCCGACACCTGAAACAGATACATGTTTGCTGGGCCGGATGAGAGCGGCAACAGATTGGTATGGAGCGTTTCGAGAATCTTGTCCTTAAGATAGTTCGTGAGACCCGCCTCATCATTTTCGAAAGCTGCCCCACAGAGTGCCGTAAAGGACTGCCGGACGAACTTATCCCGTATTCGCGAGAATTTCACTCGATAGCTGATCCCAGCCGCTGGAGGATTGCTCGCTAAATACGGCTTCATCGATCTCCAATAGCCCTCGCCTTTGCCGGGATCAAAGACGACGAGGATTACGGGCACATTCGTGGCAAGCCAGTACCGAACGTCGGCTTCACTCGCGACGAACTCAAAGCTCGTGCCGATCCGGTTGACGAGATAACTCTGGCCGGATTTAACTTGCACCTTGAGAATCCTACCGCTGATGTCGCCATCGTGAGCCAGTTCAATCTCACCATCGAAACCAGTATCATCGTTCGGCGTTGGGCGCCAGATACACTCCATCTCATTGACGATCTTCATCACATAGATGAGGCCGTTCTTCTCCTGCGGGAGGTTCCGGTTTAGCCGCTTACCGGTTCGAGTGAAAGCCATAATATTTGACATGGTACGTCACTTCGGAGGGAAAGAAAAGGCGAAAATCCAAACACGCCGCACGGCGGCTCATCTGTGCGGCGCTTGCTCCTGTCGTGATCCGCCAGTTCAGTATTTAACTGGATATGCGGATTCTTGATCGCCGTTCTGACCTGAGAGAGTTAGGAGTGGGGCGAGATCAAAGCGCCCACGGAGACCACGTTTGGTGTCACTGCAACCGAGAAGGCGGACGTAAAGTTGCGTGCCGAAAAGAGCGGCTAAGTAAACGACGCACACCTGTCGATAGTGGATTCTTGGAGAACTTACCAGTCGTAAACGTCGTTATCATACTGGTCAAGTTTTATGCGTTTCACGAAGCCATATACTCCGCAGACAAACATCGTGGCCGGGACGACGTAGTGGGCGGCGCTCTCGACAGACCCGCCAAAGCAGAACCAGACGAAGCAGCTAAAGATGCTGTCGATCAAACCCCAGACAATGCCATATCAGAGCATTTTGACGATGCGGTCGAAGATCGTCTTTTGCGGAACGTAATGGAAAACAGCGATCTCAGAGGTACCGCTGCCCCCGCCAGTAAGCGGCGCTTGCGAAACGGACGGCTTACTCGGTGCCCAGTTGCCGAACGGAGCCTTCGCGCGAATGAAGGCTAGTTCGCCGTCCAGTTGGTTCCCGGCTTGCGCTTTGAAAATTCCGAGCATCACCTGCTCGCTGGGTGTCAGTTTGCTTTCATCCATATTATTTGCCTCCCTTCGCAGCCTTCGCCAGAAACCGCTTCGGTGCGATCAGTTGAGGTCTGCTGTCCTAGTTCCGAGTAGGACCGCGATCGTCGTGACCCGGTCGGGGAGATCGACCTTCCGACCGCCTGGCAGGGCGCGGGCCATTTCCATCAGTTGTGCCGTTGGAATGTTCTTGAACTCGGAGAGTTTTATCAGTGCCACGCGGACCCGGCTTCGTATCGGCGGAAGAACGGCGAGACGGTCATACTTCTAACTACGAATGGATCGAAGCTCAACGGGAAGACGCCGAGTAAGGGAAGGCTCTATAGAGGTTCGATTGAGCTGGGCGACGCTGCGGAGAACCGAATCCACGACGCAAAGAAAAATCTCGCATCCAAAACGTGAAAAACGGGTTCATTAACGAATAACGACGCAGGAACGACCCACCTGCCGCTGAGGAAGGCCGGGGCCTTACACTCCTGCTGTATGCCACACAATCTAGGGAGAGTAGGGGAATCTGAGCTGGCCTCGCAGGCTAGAACATGTCTAGCGGCCCCTACGGGAAACGGCCTCTGGGCTGGCCCGGAGGCGAAGACTCGCTACTCTGACTTCCTAGAGCGGCTACGGCTGGATAGAGGATCGAGCCGGGCGGGACCCAGCGGCTGGCCGGAGGTCTGGGATTGGCTGTTCAGTATTCGTCGGGCAACCACTGAGCTAGAGCGTCTTGGTCTGTAGGGTTGCAACCCGCGTTAGCAGTTCCGATATGTAGCCGAGTGTGATGTTCATATCAGGAAAGAAGTCATTAGGATGGGCGCACTCATTCCGCTTGTTCAGCATCCCATGTAGAGCCTTCATCTCGGTCTTCGTGCACAGTCCCAAATCCTTAGCAGCTTCGATGAGTTGGAATTCGACCACGTTCTCACGGAGTTCCTCAACGCTGCTAGCCTTCCATGCAGTCTTAGCCGCTCGCAACTTCACCAATCCGTCCGATGCGAGTTTCTCCTCCAGCAGGTCCATGAAGCCAGCCCACGCTAGTACGTGAGCCGCTCGAAACAGCTTGTGCTCGACACAGCGTAGTGCCTGTCGGAACAGTTCGTCCTGTTTAAGGGTGAGCTTGGTAAGTTTGTCGTAGGACTCTTCGAGTATGACCACACGGGAGCCCGAAGCCTCGTGCGTCGCGAGTAGCGCGTGCGCTTCCTGCTCAAAGCCTTTGACTTTCGCCAGAAGAAGTTTCAGTTCATTCACGACAGTAGGTGCTTCTTCATCGCCGCGAAGAAACTGTCGTATACTTCAGCCTTGTCCGTGGCTGGAATCTGAAGCTGGATGTTAATGTTCACCGTCATGCCGTTTGGAGTTCCGGGGAGAACCTTACGCTTTACGACTGCGCCAACCTTCTCCTGCTGGTCCTGCTCCTGCTCCTGCTCAACTTCAACCTCGACTTCAGGCAAAGTTTCGGCAGGAGATTCAAAGTCGGCCATGTCAGCCATTGTCTTGAAGGTTCGCACCATGTAACCGAGTGCACCTTCTCCGACGCTAGTGTGACTGCTGAAGAAGTTCCGGAGTGCCTCGGTGTCCTTGCGGTTGGCATCGGGGTACGTGGCGAACAGCGTGGGGTAGGCTTTCCTCAGAGCAGCAGCTAGCACTTTCTTCGACTGGCTCTTGTTACGGTAGGCCCGCCAAGTATCGGTTGCGAGACCAGATTTATTCAAGAACCCTATGGCTTTCAGCACGGTGATGATGGCGCGGTCGTTGCTGTTCTTGAAGCCGACAGAGGAGACGTACTGGAACGTCACCTTGCTGCTTGGGACGCCAGCAGTTTGTATGTGCTGCAAGAACTTTTTTAGGTTCACTGGATTGACGTGATAAGTGTAGGTTTCGACAACCACTGTGGCTCCTATGTAACTAGCTGTCGGAGAAGTACTTAGGATTGTAGTAGACGAGTCAGCAAAAGAAAAGCCAGCCGGGAATGGCTGGCTCCGAGAAACCTTGGTTCAGTATTCTGCTGGCAGGAGGAACGTGGTTGAACTTCTGTCCGCCTTGGTGATGACCCATATCTTAGTTAGTGCCATCGCTGAGGATGTGAGCGGACAACAAACGCCAACCGTGGTGGAGGCTCAATTCGTTTTCAACGCGGTCACATGCGTCTACGTTGCCCCAATCGCCGGAGATGTGCTTAACAAGAAAGGCCAACCGGTAGTCCCCGCTGGCCCTGAAATGCGGCTTGGGCCCCCGGCGTCGGCACGACCATACCGGGGCTGAACTTGATCCCGCTCACTTGACCAGCTTGATGAGCCCGTTGTTCTTGGCATACCCGACGTACCTGTGAACTCTGGCTGCGTCGACCTTGTGGCCGTCGATCTGGCGACCAGCGAACTCCGCAATGAGGATCTCGGCACTGACGGTGCCCTTCTTTCGCGTGAAATCGCAGAACTCCTTCAAGAACCCGCGCTTGACCGTTTCAGTTGAGCCGATCGTGTACTTCGCGTCCTCGGCTGGCTTGGAAGACTTTCTCGCTTTTGCGGCCTTGCCATTCTCCGGTCTGTCGTTCGCTGCCCGCTGCTTCACGTCCGTCGTGCCTTGTTTCCTCATCGTCGTTCTCCTCTGAACTGAGTCAACTCATAGGGGGACGAGAGATCTTGTACTGGCAGCGAACGCGAAGACATCAACTTTGTGGAGCGTCAGTTTTGAGCGTGCCGCTGGTAAGGTGGTGACGGCACTAAAAACCGCCAAAGCACCGGCGAGTGGTGCGACTTGGGTCGTGGACATTTTGGGGCGCGATCAACTGCTGAAGGCGCAGTGTAGTAGGGAGGCAAACAGGTGCTCGGCCTGACGCAACGCCTCGCGCTGCACCGAACGTAGGCGCTCCACTCGCTGAACCAGCGCGGCGAGCTGAGGCCGAGAGAGCGATCAAAGGTCTGAATGGCAGCATTTTAAGAGATCGTGCACTGGACGTGAATTACGCTCGACCCAGACCAGAACGCCCAGCAGCTTAGGTGGGCTTCGTGATCCGTGTGCGAATGTTTCTAGCCCTGCTCCGGGATCCTGGGCCAATTGTGGACAATCACTTTCTTTCTCCATAAATCGGAGGCGAGGCTTGCGTTGTGCCGTAATCCAGGTCGAAGCCAAGCTGGAGCTTAGCCGCGTCCGACATGAGGCCGGGATGCCATGGCGGATCGAACACGACTTCAACCTGAACTTCCTTGACACCGGGCAGCCGCGCGAGCTTGTGCTGTACGTCGCCTTTGAGCACGTTGCCCATACCGCATCCGGGAGCCGTCATGGACATCTTGATATGAACGCTGTTCCCGCCTTGCTCCAGAGGCGCAATATCGCACGAATAAACCAGACCCAGATCCACAATATTGACCGGAATCTCCGGATCGTACACGGTCTTCAACTGATCCCAGACCATCTGCTCGCTGAAAGCCCCTTCCCGGACTGCAGGTTCTCGTGCCATCGCCGCGTCGGAGAGCCCGAGGGCATCCGTATCCTTAGCCTCGACACGGTACATGTAGCCGCGATCGGTCGCCACCGTGTAGCTGCCGGCCAGGGACTGCATGATCCTCACGACGGCACCGGCCGGCAGGGTAGCGCGAATCCCGCTGGGGATCTCGATGACCTCACAAGCCCGACTCAGCGTGATCAGTTCACTCGCACTCACATTTCCTCGTCTCCGCGTCGTGTGCTACTCCGTCGACACAGTTTCCTGTTTCCCTTGCATTGCAGCGTGTAATGCGTGCCAGGCAAGGGTTGCGCACTTGATCCGTACAGGAAATTCCGAGACCCCGGAAAACACGGCCAGCTTGCCCAGTTCGGCCCGGTTCCCGTTCGCCGGCGACTGGCCCGTCACCAGCTTGTGGAACTGGTCGAAGAGTCTCGCCGCGTCCTCCCTGGTCTTACCCTTCACGCTTTGCGTCATCAGGGATGCTGACGCCTGAGAAATCGCGCATCCTGAGCCTTGGAAGCTGATGTCGCGAATCCAGTCACCCTCCAAGTCCAGGTAGACGGTGAAGTGGTCACCACAGAGCGGGTTATATCCTTCCGCCCTGTGGTTCGCCGTGGCCAGCTCGCGATAGTTGCGAGGCGCCTTGCTGTGCTCCAGGATAACTTCCTGGTAAAGCTCGCGTAGATCAGGCATCAGGCAAACACCTCTCGTACCTTCTGGATGCCCTCGACCAGAGCGTCCACTTCTTCTCTGGTGTTGTAGAGAGCGAACGAAGCACGCGCCGTGGCCGCGATGCCGAAGCGCTGCATTACGGGCTGGGCGCAGTGATGTCCTGTTCGGATAGCAATTCCCTCCTGGTCGAGGATGGTCCCGATGTCGTGCGGGTGGATACTGTCCAGCAGGAACGAGAGCACGCCAGCCTTTTCTTTTGCGGTGCCGATCAGACGAATGCCGGGGATTGCTGAAACGGTTTCAGTGGCATAGGCCAGCAACTCGTGCTCATGCGCAGCTATGTTGTCCATCCCGAGGCCATTCACATACTCGATGGCTGCGCCCAGGCCGATGGCGCCCGCCACATGGGGCGTGCCGGCTTCAAATTTGTAGGGCAGCTTGTTGTAAGTCGTCTTCTCGAACGTCACGGAACTGATCATGTCGCCGCCACCCTGGTACGGAGGCATGGCATCCAACAGAGCAGATTTGCCGTACAGAACGCCGATGCCGGTTGGACCGTACACCTTGTGACCGGAGAAAACGTAGAAATCACAATCCAGAGCCTGGACGTCCACATTGAGATGAGGCACGGCCTGAGCCCCATCGACCAGCACCGGAATGTGCCGGCGATGTGCCATTTCGATAACGCGCTGGACGGGAGTGATCGTACCAAGTGCGTTGGAGACGTGCGTTACGGCGACGATTTTGGTTCGCGGTCCCAGCAGGTTCGCAAAGTCCGTGAGCAGCAACTCGCCGCTGTCGCTGATTGGCGCAACCCTCAGCCTTGCGCCCTTCTCTTCGCATAGGATCTGCCAGGGCACAATGTTGGAGTGATGCTCCATGGCGGTGATGAGCACTTCGTCGCCGGCATGAACATTACTGCGGCCGTAGGTCTGTGCCACGAGGTTGATGGCTTCCGTGGCGCCGCGAACAAAGACGATCTCGCTCGCATCGGCAGCGTTGAGGAACGATTGCATCTTCCTCCGCGCCCCTTCGAACTCTTCCGTCGCATGTTCGGAAAGGAAATGCACGCCACGATGGATGTTGGCGTTGTCCCGCTCGTAGTACCGACCGATCGCATCAATGACCACCTGCGGCTTCTGGGATGTGGCTGCATTGTCCAGGTAAACCAGCGGCCTGCCGTGAACCCTCTGTCGGAGTATGGGAAAGTCACTGCGGACCTTATCCACGTCAAACTCCACACCGGCGTCGCGTAGCTGCGGTGAACGGAACTCTCCGGGCAGTCTCTTGGCCGCGGTGGTCATCCGATTTCCTCCCACTTTCTTCCGGTGTTCTCGCGGTAGGTCCCTCCCGCCGCATCAGGCGCCTTGGCCAATTGGAACAGACACTGGTTAATCAACCCTTCTACGTGCTTCCGGACCGGCCCCTGCTTCATGCGGTCAAAACATTCGCTGGCGAAGGCGAAGAGCAGGAGTTTGCGCGCGGACACTTCGTCGATTCCGCGAGAGCGCAGGTAGAACAGGGCGTCCCCCTCAATCTGGCCGATGGTGGCCCCGTGCGTGCACTTCACGTCGTCGGCATAAATCTCCAGTTGCGGCTTGGTATCGATTTGCGCGTCATCGGAAAGCAGCAGGTTGCGGTTCGTCTGCTTGGCATCGGTTTTCTGCGCATCTTTGTGCACGATGATCCGGCCGTGAAAAACGCCGTGTGCGTGGCCATCGAGGATCCCGTTGTAGAACTGCCGGCTGCCGCAGCGCTGGCTGGCATGTTCCACCAGCATGTAGTTGTCCAGGTGCTGGCCGCCATTGCCGATGAAGAGGCCGTTAATCAGACACTCGCCCCCTTCGCCTGCCAGCACCGGGTGCACGTTGTTGCGCACCAGCGCGCCGCCCAGCAGCACTGAGTGCGACACAACGTTGGTGCTTCTCCCCTGCTGGATACGCAGCGTTGAGATGTTCAAAGCCTGCTTGTGCTCGCGCTCGATCATGTAGTGCGAAAGCACAGTGTGGTCGCCTGCGACCAGTTCCGTGACCGTGTTGCAGAACACCGTGCCGCCGTCGAGCGACACATAGTCCTCGACGAACGTGGCCTGGCTGTCTTCCTCCGCCACAATGAGGTTGCGCGGATGGCTCATTGAAGGGGCATCGTCCGCGGTCGAGACAAACAACAGGTAGATGGGCTCTTCCACCAGCGTGCCTCTGGGGATGTGTACATACGCTCCGTCTTCCACGAAAGCCGTGTTCAGTGCACAGAAGGCATCGCGGCGGATCTCAAGGTAGCGGCCGAGGTGCGGTTCAATCGCTCCGGGATTGTCTGAAATCTCCCCGGCAAGGCTGTTGACCTTCACCCCAGGAGGCAGATTGCTAAGCAACGACAGCTCGCGGGCAAAGTGCCCGTTCACGAAGACGAGTTGACAGGCAACACCCGGAACCCGGTACGGCTCCAGTTCCTGTTGGGACAGCCGGACGCAGCGGTTGCGGGTGAGCCGGAAGGCAGTCTGCGCGATAGCAGAGACGTTAGTGAACCGCCAGTCTTCGTCGTGAGTGGTTGGGAACCCGACTTCGCAAAAGCGGGCAAACGCCTCCCGGCGCAGCTTTCGGAGCCATGGCAGGTTGTGGCCGGCCGCAAGCTTCTCGAACTCGCTGAAGCTTTCCAGGTAACTTTCCAACTGCTGAGTTGCCGTGATCACGTTGTTCTTTCCCCGTTCTAGTTAGGCGGGTGTAGCCTGTCGTGCGTCGGCTTCCATCGAGCCATAGCCCTTCTCTTCCAGTTCCAGCGCCAGCGCTGGGCCGCCCGAACGGACAATGCGTCCATCCACCAGCACGTGAACGAAGTCAGGAACGATGTAGTTCAGCAGGCGCTGATAGTGAGTCACCACGACCATGGCACGCTCCGGGCTGCGCATGGCATTGACGCCCTGAGCCACGATCCGCAGCGCGTCAATGTCCAGACCGGAATCGGTCTCGTCCAGGATGGCAAGCTTCGGCTCCAGCACCGCCATTTGTAGGATCTCGTTACGCTTTTTCTCGCCGCCGGAGAAGCCTTCGTTCACCGAGCGGTTCATGAGCTTCTCGTCCATATCCAGCAGCTTCAGCTTCTCTCGGAACAGGGGCAGGAAATCCATGGCGTCTATCTCATCCAGCCCGCGATACTTGCGGATGGCATTGAGCGCCGACCGGAGGAAGTACGCGTTGCTGATGCCGGGAATCTCCACCGGATACTGGAAGGCTATGAAGATGCCTTCACAAGCGGCCTCCTCCGGTTTCATGGCCAGGAGGTCCTTCCCGTTGTAAGACACCTCGCCTGCGCTGACCGCGTAGGTCTCGCGGCGGGCCAGCACCTGCGCCAGCGTGCTTTTGCCCGAACCGTTCGGGCCCATGATAGAGTGCACTTCGCCGGCATTCACTCTCAGGTCAATGCCCTTGAGGATTTCGTGGTTGTCCACTTTGACGTGCAGATTCTTGATTTCCAGTAAGCTCATTCCCGGTTCCTCTCACTAGCTGCGTCGTTGCTACTTCCTTGGCAGGAGCTCTGCCTCACCCGACGCTGCCTTCCAGACTGACGCCCAGGAGCTTCTGCGCCTCCACTGCAAACTCCATGGGTAGCTCGCGGAACACACGCTTGCAGAAGCCGTTCACGATCATGGAAACGGCATCTTCCGCCTTCAGCCCCCGCTGACGCAGGTAGAAGAGCTGGTCTTCCCCGATCTTCGAGGTGGAAGCTTCATGCTCCATGCGGGCGGTGGAGTTCCTCACCTCGATGTACGGGAAAGTGTGGGCGCCGCACTTGTCGCCTATCAGAAGCGAGTCGCACTGCGTGTAGTTGCGGGCCCCGGTGGCACCCTTCATGATCTTCACTTGGCCTCGATAGGTGTTCTGGCCGTGGCCGGCAGAGATGCCCTTGGCGACTATGGTGCTGCGCGTGTTCTTGCCGATGTGGATCATCTTGGTGCCGGTGTCGGCCTGCTGGTAGTTATTAGTGAGGGCAACCGAGTAGAACTCACCCACCGAGTTCTCACCCTGCAGGATGCAGCTGGGATACTTCCAAGTAATGGCCGAGCCGGTCTCCACTTGTGTCCACGAGATCTTCGAGTTCACGCCCAAGCACTTGCCCCGTTTGGTCACGAAGTTGTAGATCCCGCCTTTGCCTTCTTTGTCGCCCGGGTACCAGTTCTGCACCGTCGAGTACTTGATCTGCGCGTTGTCGAGCGCGATCAACTCGACCACAGCGGCGTGCAACTGGTTTTCGTCGCGGATGGGTGCAGTGCAGCCTTCGAGGTAACTGACGGAGGAGGCCTCGTCGGCGACGATCAACGTGCGTTCGAATTGGCCTGTGTTCGCCGCGTTAATACGGAAGTAGGTGGAAAGTTCCATCGGGCAGCGAACCCCCTTTGGCACATAGACGAAGGACCCGTCAGTGAACACGGCGGCGTTCAGGGTGGCGAAGAAGTTGTCGCTATAGGGCACAACCGAGCCCAGGTACTTCTGGACCATGTCAGGATGTTTCTGCACAGCTTCCGAGAAAGAACAGAAGACAATTCCCAGCTCGGCCAGCTTCTCTTTGAAGGTCGTAGCCACGGAGACGCTGTCGAACACCGCATCCACAGCCACACCAGCCAGGTGCTTCTGCTCCTCAAGCGGAATACCCAGTTTTTCGTAAGTGCGTAGGATCTCCGGATCCAGTTCCTCCAGGCTCGTCAGGCCGGGTTTCTGTTTGGGAGCCGAGTAATAAACGATTTCCTGGTAGTCGATTGGCCCGTACTTGATATTGGCCCACTTTGGTTCGGCCTGCGCCTTCTCCAGCGACACCCAGTGGCGATAAGCCCTGAGCCTCCACTGGAGCATGAACTCCGGCTCATTTTTCTTGGCCGAGATCACACGAATGATGTCTTCGTTCAACCCCTTTGGGACTCTCTCTTCCTCGATAGAAGTGACGAAGCCCCACTTGTACTCCCGGTCGGCAAGATCCTGGATGGTGTTCACGTTGGTGCTCATTGCATTCTCCCGGGTACAAAACCAATAGTGGGCACTAGGTTTCCGCGCGCATTCCTGATGGTGGTCAGGTGTAAGGGGTGACTGAGATCGGAAAGCATCACCTTCTCCAATGCCCCGCGCACCGCCTGGCTGATGATCCGCTGATTGTCCTTGATGGGACAACAGGGTTCCAAGTCGCACAGCCCGGACACGTCAGTGCTGCATTCCGTGAGCGCGATAGGACCCTCGAGTACAGCAATGATTTCAGCCACTGAGATTTCTCGCGACCTCCTGGCCAGACTGTACCCACCCTTGATGCCACGGTGCGAAACCAGTAACCCGCCCTGCAGAAGCTCCTTCAGCAGCTTGCTCACGGTTGGCAGGGGCAGTCGTGACTCGACGGCCAAGTCACGCGCTGTGTGCAGCAACCGATCGTGGTTCTGCGCCATGTGAGTCATTAGGACCAACCCGTAGTCCGCCAATTTGCCTAGTCGGATCATCACTCAATGCCTCTGTCTCAGAGGTTTCCGAACCGCCGTACACGAGCAGATTTCTAAAATAGTACCAATCTGGTACAATTTAATTGTACTGCACCGATGGCACGGCTGACAAGTTCCGGCAACCGTCCCCAAGCGGGTGGCTTCTGGCCCAATTGCACGTCGCCTTAGGCTGGGCGGCCCCGGCGGTGTGCCGGTCTCAATCGGTCAGATCAGCGGGTTTCGCGATGTTGCTGACTCGGAGAGCATGTTACGGTCTCATCGCTGCGAAGCACTTGGCAGAACACGCTGGCGAGGGTTCGTTCAGCGCCCATGATTTGGCGGAATGCTATGGACTGCCCCATGAAGCATTGGCCAAGGTCCTCCAGCGACTTTCCACGGCTGGGGTGTTGATGTCCCACCACGGGATCAAGGGCGGATACACACTCGCCCGCGACCCGCGGTACATTTCCGTATTCGACGTGATTGAAGCAAGCCAGGGACCACGGCGAAGCGGTATTCGCGGCGAACGCTGGCGGCACCTGGAGTCCGTTCCCGGCTACCATCAACTGCGGATGGTGCACCAGGCCGTCCCAGATATGCTGCGCGAGCTTACGATTGAAGACTGCTACAATCTATGTTCGTAGGCTCGAGGAGATACATATGTCGACCACAACGACTACCCCGACTCCGCCGGAAGTAAAAGAGGCACCCATTAGCCTGACTCCAAATGCCATTGCCAAGGTAAAGGGAATCATGGCGCAACAGAATCCCGCTCCGGCTGGCCTGCGCGTGGGGGTGGTGGGAGGCGGGTGCTCGGGCTTCTCCTACTCCCTGCAATTCGATACCAGCGCCGGCATGATGGACAAAGTGTTCGACATGGACGGCCTTAAAGTGTTCGTGGACGCCACCTCGATTATGTACCTGAACGGCTGCCGCGTGGACTACGTCGAGACACTGGAGGGCGCCGGTTTCAAGTTCGGGAACCCGAACGTGAAGAGCACCTGCGGCTGCGGGTCGTCGTTCAACGTCTAATCAGATTAGCGCGAAAACTACGGAAGCCTCGTCGCAGGACGGGGCTTTTTCTTCTGCTTGCGCTTTTTTCGTTGGCCGCTGGATCTTCGACAGAAGGGGAGACTCGATTGTCAGGCACTATAGAAGCGGGCACCATCATGATGAAGGCGGGCACTATCATTCCCCAATCCTTGCGAGTAGAAACGGAACTGTATTCACGTGGCTGGGAAATAATCAAGAACGCCGGCGCCGATGCCGTTGATCGAGACATCCGACGAGCGGACTGGAACTTCTTTTTTCTGGCTGCCAGCATTCACGCGACCGCCTTGGGTTATTGGGGAGAGAGAACCGTACGGAGAGCAATGGAGCGAGTGCTGGCGAAGGCGGAACCGTCGAAATTTAATTGCTTGGAAGTAACGGAAGTCTCCACAAGACAATTCTTGGGCTTTCCCTACGTGCACGTCTCGGCGCACTCACGGCATATCCAGAAGAGCCCATTTCTACAAGTGCTTGCCGAACGGGCCGAGCCGTAGTGGATGCCGACTGGGCTACTGCCCGGACCCCTTCTTGTCGTGGCGAACAATCTTCTTGGGCGGCACTGCAGCGCTATGTCCCCAACCTCTACCGCTCGTACGCGCAATGCCTCCCGCTTGAACCTCCTCTCCCCTTGGGCGTACTGTGGGCTCAGATAGGCGGAGGTGTCCTATGGCCTTCGTTATTGCCGAACCTTGCATCGGGACAAAAGACACCGCCTGCGTCGATGCCTGCCCCGTAGATTGCATCCACCCGAAGAAGAACACAACGTACGACGACGCCCGTCCTGGCTTCGATGAGGTCCCGCAGCTCTACATTGATCCGATAGAGTGCATCGATTGTGGGGCATGCGTGCCGGTCTGCCCGGTCTCGGCGATTTTCGCCCTGGACGACCTGCCCGAAAAGTGGAAGCACTACACGGAAATAAACGCGAGTTACGTCCAAGGCGGCAAGTTCACGCCAGAGGAGTATGCCAAGCACAAGGCAGCGAAGTAGACGCCCAAGAAAACCCAAATCACTCGGTGAGCCTTCGAATCCTTTCGGAGGCTCGTTCTGTTTGTCCTACCAAGCAAGGTCACCAGTCGCCCGGCGACCCAACCTGAAGCCTACCCCTGGCTCAAGTCGGCGTCACCCTCTTCTCCCCCAAAGAATCTCATCGCCACCTCATCTTCGATATCTTGCGGGCGATCCACGACTGCAATCACCTTGCGCCTGGTGCAAATAGCGTCACCTACACTAATGTTCTGCGCAATTTCCTCAAGGTCGCTCTCCTCTGGATCCCAGTCGCACCAGACGTCCAGCCGCAGCTTGTAGTACGCCATGGAGTTCTCCTTCCGCCCACGGAACGCCTCAGGTGGTCCGCAGCTTTCGGCTCTCCTTTCAGCCCGAGACGTTGAGGTGTTTGCTCAGAAGGAAGCGTGTGTTCTAGTCTTAGGTAATGTCTCAGCTACCCCCTCAGGTCCCGTGGAGACGCTTCCTGCAGGTTCTCGGGAAGCTCGGCTATGCTCCGCAAAAGGGGAAGGCGGGTTCGGTAAGATCGTTCCGTAACTCGACACGCAACCCAAATGTTGTCACATTCCGCGAGCCCCATCCCGGACAAAATGTGCGCCAAGCAATGTTGCATGAGTACCTTCGCAAGCTTCTCCTCTCCCCAGATGAGTTCATGCGCCTACTGAACGACTGCTAGATCGGACGTGCAAACGACAACTCGTGGCCATCTGGATCTGATAGGTGGAAATAGCGTTCGCCCCATGAAGCGTCCACCCTATGGAGCCGGGCAGCACGGCCGGCGATCTAATCGTGCGGTATCTCGGCACACAAAGCGAGTCTCCGGCAGAGAATCGGCGCACTGCAATGAAAAAAGGACAACCTAAGCTGGTCGCTGTCGGCCGCCGCTTCACCATGGGGCTTAAGGAGAAACGCCAATGAATGCAGAACGAAGGAGGGCGCTTGAAAAAGAGCTTCAGGGCATCTTGAAAATTACAAACCCGCTGGTTCCCGCCACTCTGGATCCGAATAGCCCGACCGCGATGAGCGTCCCCGAAGTCGAATCAGAGGAACTGGACCGGCTGCGGACACGAAGAGATGAGATCCAGCAGATGCTTGACGATGACAGTTCCGAAGAGGACATCAGGGCGAGAGTCTTGTAACGTGAGAAAAGCCACTGCTCCCGTTATATAGCGATAGCAAACTTCCAGCCTTTCCCTTCGCCCAGTTTTTGCGGAAAAGTTCCTAAAGGATGTCAGGAACGAGTATCACTTCCGCGCCATCTTCAGAATAGTGCGAGCAATGGTTGTGGCCGGTGCGGTCCATTTCAACCGCGACTAGGTCTTTACCTATGGTCTTGCCGTGACGCCCCGCTTCCAAAGCAATCTGTCTGCACACACTGCTGATTTCCGCTCCCCCGGCACCCTTCTTTAACAAGCCTTCCAATCCCCTGAAATGTGTCCTCAGTTTCTCGGGGTTGCAGTCAACCAGTCACGTTCACAATGTAGTGGCGCTCCGCCGAGATTCTTGAAACGTTGAATCCAGCCCTGAAACTTGGGCGCGGCAACGGCGGCTTCAGAGAAATAAGGAATTTGGTATTGGAGTCCTAGAACCCACGAACGAACTACAAGCAGCCAAAGAAGGCTTATCGGGTGTCCGGCCGCGCGCGGCTCGGCAGGCTCGGTCTTGCAACCACCGTACCAGAGGAATCTAATTGAATGAGGGGGCGCTCCCCCAAAGCCGTCGAGCTTCCTCAGGTCCGGCGGATGCTCAACGATCTTCACAAGTTAGAACACGAGCTTCGGACGGCGCTTTGCAGTTGCAAGAAAGAACTGCACCAACGATCTGCTCGCTGCCCACTATTGCTCGACCCGACACCTTCCCGGTGAACTTGGTGGGGAGAGGGCTAAATGTTCGAACGCTACACGGAGAAAGCACGGCGCGTCATGTCCTTTGCGCGCTACGCGGCCAGTCAGTCCGGTTCTCCTTACATAGAGACGGAGCACCTGCTGTTGGGACTTCTGTGCGAAGACAAAGCTCTTCTCACAAGCCGGTTCCTGCGTTCTGATGCCTCGGTCGAGTTCATCCGCAAGCAGATTGAGGGGCACACCGCGATCCGGGAGAAGGTCTCGACCTCGGTCGATCTCCCGTTGAGCAACGAGTGCAAGCGGGTTCTGGCATACGCTGCCGAGGAGGCTGAGCGCCTTTCGCACAAGCACGTTGGAACCGAGCACCTTTTGTTGGGACTGCTGCGTGAAGAGAAGTGTTTCGCCGCCGAGATCCTGCACGAACGCGGCTTACGCCTTCCGACCATCCGCGAGGAACTGGCCCGTACCAGCCCGGAAAAAGCTCAGCCGCAGCGTCGGCGCGAATCTTCCTTGCTAAGTGAGTTTTCCCGCGACCTGACCCAGGCCGCGATGGATACCCAGCTCGATCCGCTGGTGGGACGTGAAAGCGAGCTGGAGCGCGTGATTCATATTCTCTGCCGCCGCACCAAGAACAACCCAGTACTGATCGGCGAGGCGGGCGTAGGTAAGACTGCCATCGTCGAAGGACTGGCGCAGCGCATCGCCGATGGCGAAGTTCCGTCGTTCCTGGCAGATAAGCGCATCCTGGCCCTTGACCTGTCATTAATCGTGGCGGGCACCAAATATCGGGGCCAGTTTGAAGAGCGCCTGAAGACCGTCATGAAGGAGCTGATGGAGTCGCAGAACGCCATCATCTTCATCGATGAGCTGCACACGCTGGTAGGCGCGGGTTCTGCCGAAGGTTCGTTAGACGCGGCCAACATCCTGAAACCGGCTTTGTCGCGCGGTGAAATTCAGTGTATCGGCGCGACTACGCCGGGCGAGTATCGCAAGTCGATCGAAAAAGATCGGTCGCTGGAGCGCCGTTTCCAGGCCGTCAAGGTTCCGCCGCCGGATGAACGCGATGCCACCAAGATTCTGTTCGGCATTAAGGACCGCTACGAGAAGTTCCACGCGGTCACTTACACTGACGACGCCCTCAACTTCGCTGTAGCGCATTCCACTCGCTATATTCCGGACCGCTTCCTGCCCGATAAGGCAATCGATCTCATCGATGAGGCGGGGGCGCGCGTGAAGCTGCGCCAGACCTCATTGCCTGAGGAGATCAGGGAGGTCCAGAAGCGGATCAAGTTCATCGTTCACCGCATGGAAAACGCCATCGCGAACCACGAGTTCGAGAAGGCGCGCTTCTACTCGGACGAGGAAGGCAAAGAGCGCGAGAACCTGCGCGCCCTTCGCGAAAAATACCACCTCGATGAATCCTCCACCGGCGTTGTCGGTCGGGAGGACATCGAGGATGTGGTATCGCGCTGGACCGGCGTTCCCATCACCTCGATTAAAGAAGAAGAATCGCAGAAGCTGCTGCGCATCGAAGAAGAGCTGCACAAGCGGGTCATCTCGCAGGATAAGGCCATCAACGCCCTGGCCCGTGCGATCCGCCGCAGCCGCGCTGGCCTGAAAAACCCGAACAAGCCCATCGGCTCATTCTTGTTCCTCGGACCCACCGGCGTCGGCAAGACCGAAGTGGCTCGCACGCTGGCGCAGTTCATGTTCGGCGGCGAGAAGTCGCTGGTGCGCTTCGACATGTCCGAGTTCATGGAAAAGCACTCGGTCTCAAAGCTGATCGGTTCGCCTCCGGGATATGTGGGCTACGAGGAGGGCGGCCAGTTGACAGAACGCGTGAAGCGCGCGCCCTACTCGGTGGTTCTGCTTGACGAAATCGAGAAGGCGCACCCGGATGTTTTCAACATCCTGTTGCAAGTGTTTGAAGACGGCCAGCTCACCGACGGTTTGGGCAACACGGTGGACTTCAAGAACGCCATCATCATCATGACTTCGAACATCGGCGCGCGCCACTTGCAGAAGCGCGAAGGCCTGGGCTTCCAGTCAACCAAGGAAGACATGATCTCCGACAAGATCGAGGATCTGGTGAGGAACGAGGTCAAGCGCACCTTCAACCCCGAGTTCCTGAACCGGCTGGACGAAATCATCCTGTTCAGCGCGCTGACTGAGAACGACCTCATTCAGATCCTGGAGCTTATGGTCAGCCAGCTGAACCGGAATCTGGCGCCGAAATCAATCACCGTGACCGTAACCGACGCGGCCAAGAAGTGGGTCCTCAGTCAGACACTCGGTGATCGCAGCTACGGCGCGCGTCCGCTGCGGCGTGCCTTGCAGAAGTACGTCGAAGATCCGTTGTCGGAGGCGCTGATCCAAGGCACCATCACCACGCGGCCGGCGTTCATCGAGGTCTTCCTCGAGGACAACAAGCTGTACTACCGTCCGGTGGACTCGCAGGAAACTGAGGGCGTGCTGCTGTACGAGAACTAGAGTTTGTAAGTTTAATTGGCAGAGGCGGACCAGGTGGGTCCGTCTTCTGCTTTTCTCGGCTCGCCGTCGCAAAGTCCCATGCGCAGTCTCCGTCTGTCCTTGCTCCAGGTTATTGAGGTAGCTGCAGACCGGACCTCGGGCTATTAGGACTCTTGAAATGCCATGCTTACTTTGCCGGTCTGCCGTGATGCAGGCATAGTGCGACCAGATCCGAGACGTTCGCTTCGCCCACGCACATGACCGTGTCTGCGCCCCCCCAATAGATTTTTACGGTTCCATCGGACTCTGGGACGGCACCACAGGTGAAGACCACGTTGTGGACGTATCCAGTTATTTCCCAAGGATCTTCCGGTTGCAAAATCCACGAGTCGCCCACACCGATGACCTTTGCCGGGTTCTCGAGGTCATGAAGAGCAACCCCCAAACGATAGACCGATCCATCCATAGTTCGGAAAACTCCGTGATAGATGGAAAGCCATCCCTGGTCCGTTTTGATCGGCGGCGCGCCGGGACCGATCTTCATTTCATCCCAGTGATATGGTTCGGGCCGCATGATGAGCTGGGATTGGCCCCAATAGCATAGATCCGGAGAATAGGAAATCCAGATTGACCAGGGGGCGATTTCCGAATGAGGACGGTCAAGTCGGGCATAGAGTCCATCAAACTTCTCGGGAAAGATCACCACATTCCGATAATCCGCCTCCGTGATGAGGGAGACCCTTTCCACCTGACTGAAGTCCTTCGTCTTGGCCAGGGCGATCCGCACTCCATTTCGCGAGTAGGCGCTGTAGGTGATGATGTACTCCCCTTCCAGCCGGGTCACGCGTGGGTCCTCCACGCCGAACTCTTCATAGGCGGCAAAAGGGCTGTCCCGGTCAGGAATCAGAAAGGGCTGTGGATCGGCGGTGAAGCGGAATCCGTCGGGACTGCGTGCCAAACCAATGATGGACCGTCCGGTGCGGAGATGGGAGCGGAAAAGCATGATGTATTCGTTCTCATGCTTCACGACCGCCGCGTTGTGAACGGTTTCCACTGGATACGGGATTTCGGCCTTGGTGAGGATGGGGTTGTGACCGTATCGCCTGACAATGTCCGTCTTCATGGTCGTCTCTTCGCTTCCAGATCAAAAATCGTCGAGTAAACCCGTTCGTATCCCTCCACCATGGTATCGATCGAAAAGTATTGCCGGACACGGCTGCGGCAAGCACGACGATCGATTTCAGAAATTCGTCCAAGGGCCCGAACTGCTTCAGTGACGTTGTCAACCAGAAAACCGGTCTGCCCGTCCTTGATCACCTCACGGCAAGAGCCGAGGTCCATCGCGATGACGGGCACGCCAGCGGCATTGGCTTCGACCAGGACAAGTCCGAATCGCTCCGGGATGGTGTTCATGTGCAGTAGAGCTCGGGCTCGGGCAAACAGTTCGTTCTTGCCCGGCACGCCCACCGGTCCAATATAAAGGATGTTTTGATCGTCGAGATGGGGTTTGACCTGCTCCCGGAAATAGGCCTCATCCTGGATAATACCAGCGATGATCAAACGCATTCCGCTCAGACGAGCAACCTCGATGGCCAGATGAACACCTTTATCCGGGTGGATCCGACCGAGGAAAATCAGGCCATCACCGCCGGGTTCCTGAAGCGGGTACAACGAGAGATCGATGCCGTTGTAGACCGTCGCCAGGTAATTCAGCCCTGCGGCTCGATCGGAGTCGCTGATGGAAACGAAGTATCCGTCACGATACTTCTGATAGACGGGCATGATTTTGGCTGACGAGAATCCGTGAATGGTAGTCAGGACCGGTGTCTTGACCAGTCGTGTGTAGGTCAAAGCCATGAAGTCGTAGTGGCTGTGGATGAGGTCAAACTCAGCTGCGCGCTCGAACGCTTCGGAGATGTGAAGGTATTCGGCTACTTTGGGATCGACGGCGGAATCCTCTTCATACCCCTTGTCCACCACGGCATGCAGGTGAGCGCGCGTTACAGAATCCCTGCTGGCGAACAACGTCACATCCCAGCCACGGGCGACGAGCCCTTCGGTGATGTTGCTAGCCACCGTTTCCCAGGCGCCGTATTGCCGAGGAGGTGTTCGCCAGGCTATCGGCGACAGGACAGCCACTCTTTTGTCGCGCTTTGTCATGCTGTTCGACGATATTTCCTAGTGCATGGCAGCCAGCACTTCATCGAGGGGAACGGTAGCGAAACCGGTGGCGTGATCGGCCATGCCATAGGGAATGATCAGCTCGCCGTTGTGCACGAGAGCGCCGCAGGTATAAACGACGTTCGGCACGTAGCCTTTACGCTCCTTTTGGTCCGGTTTGAGCAAGGGTTCGCGGAGGCGGCCGATCACTTTGCCGGGATTATCGTGATCGAGGAGGAACACGCCGATGCAGTATGTTCGCAGGGGGCCGACCCCGTGGCTGAGGACTAGCCAGCCTGCTTCGGTTTCAATGGGGGACCCGCAGTTCCCAAGCTGGACCAATTCCCAGGGGAACATCGGTTTAAGGAGCACCTTGCGTTCATGCCAGAAGTGCACGTTGTCGGAAAACATGAGGTAGATGTTCTCATTGTCCTGGCGGGAAAGCATGGCATAGAGGCCATTGATTTTACGGGGGAACATGGCCATGCCCTTGTTTTCGGCTGCCGGACCATTCAACGTGATGAACCGAAAGAGGAGGAAGTCGGAAGTCTCCACCAGTTCCGGCAAGATAACCTTGCCGTCGAAGGCTGTGAAGGTTGCATAGTAGACGTGGGTTCCGTCATCGTTCTGGAAACAGACGAACCGGGCGTCTTCGATACCGTTGCGTTGCGACGGCGTGGCTGGGAAAAGGACTCGTTCAGACAGTCGCTGCTGGGGCTGAAACTGAACCTCATAGTTGGACCGGGCCAAAGCCAAAATCCCTCGGATCGCGTTCCGATCCGACACGCGGGACTGATTCATTTCGACTTCGAGACTGGCGCGCAATTCTTCCAATGCAAACGACTCTCCAAGCTTGGCCATAGCCCGGCGTGTGAACTCGTTGGTCAATCCCAGCTCAAAGAGTTTCCGCTCGAAGAGCGCCTTATCGTAACGGGAGTTCGGAATTTGACGCGGTTCGGTAAGGAAGCCTGTTGGCGGTAAGACCTCGATCCGATGGTCGACGTGGATGATCCCCGTTCGAAAAGTGATGGAGGAGATATGTCCCTCCCCCGTGGCGCGCAAGCTGAGGATAAAACGCAGAGCGCCGGGAGGCAGGTCAGACTGGTCAGGGTGCGGGACGATGGACGGGTTGAACAGTGCTGCAGATTCTAAAGAGTATTCGCAAACGAAATAAGAACCGATCAACAGCTGTCTCTGTTCGGAAATTTTCTCATCGGTCAACAGGAGGTCGCGGACCTGTTCGAATCGTTCCAGAAAGGATTTGTGGATCTGCTGGTGTCGCTGGGAGAATTCGGCGGATACTTCGTCCAGGAGAGGGCCGACTCGGTTTTCCGGGAGCGACATGATCCGGGCGATAATCCTGCCGGCCCGCTGGGGATCCTCCGGACTGAATGGCCGCAGAAGAACGCGTGACTGGTCAGGCCTGAGGACCGTGGCCGTGCGTTTGACGTGAATCGAGTTGGCGTTCATGGACTGGTCATTCCACAGGAACAGGACCGGAAGCGGTGATTTTACTTTTAGGCGGCGATCGGTTCCTTAAAACTCGTCAGCATATTTTGCGCCAAGCGCATCTCCGCCAACGAAAGCAAGAAGGCCACGGTTGATTCCGCTCCCTGGTTCCGGTTGACCCGATCCACGTGCAACCCATCCCGGCAGCCGCCTGTTTTGGGAGAGCAGAGTTCCAATCCGAGATCGTTCCAGCCGATGAACCAGTCGAAGGCGCGTTGCGCCTGCTCGTACCACCAGAGGTCCGATGTGGCGCGATAGGCTTCAAGACAGGCTGAGACCATTGCTTGCGCCTCGATGGGCTGCTGGTCAAAGTTGGCGCGCATGCCACCGCGGCGATAAAATCCGTTGGTGCCAATGGGGCGAAAGTGACCCTTCTCGGAGATTTGCAATTCCGTCAGCCAGCGCAGGGCCTGCAGGCCTCGTTCAAACACCGCTTGTTGTCCGGTTGCACGTCCGCTCAGAATCAAGGCGTGTGGGAGCTTCGCGTTGTCGTAAGTCAGATCCTCTTGAAACCAGCGCCAGTCCGGCTGGGCAGTCCTTTCGAAAAGTTCCATGAGCCGGGAAGTGAGTGTCTCACGGGTTTGGTTGACCAGGCTGTCACCGCTCAACCGGCGCAGGTATTCATGAATGCCGATAAGGCCGAACGCCCACGCCCGCGGCGAAGTGAACTCCGTCAGAGCTGGCAACGCCAACGCGAAGAGTTGTCCAGCCATGGTCTGGAAGCTCCGATAGGGCGAACGCCCCACGCCCACGCCCAGCGCCCAGAGGGCTCGCCCTTGGCAATCCTCTGACCCCTGTTCGTCGAGCCAGCGGCGATCGAAACTCAGGTGGTTGTGGAAGCGTTTCAGTCTGAGATCGAACGCGTGATGCAAGAACGCCGCGTAGGTTGTGGCCAGCGTCCGCACGCGCTCTGGCTCTTCTCCCAATTCACTGAGCAGTACCGCGAGGATGAATGCGCGAGCATTGTCATCCGTACAGTAGCCTTCCGAAAAATTCGGGATACTGAAAATAGCATGCTGGAAGATTCCGGTCGAATCGGTCATCCGCGAGAGATGACTCAACGTCAACTCCGGCAGTTCCCGCGGCTTTTGGTCGAGCGTCTTAGTGGCGAGAGACTTTCGAGATCGCGCCGCCCCCTCGATCCGTGACAACTCGAACGAGCGCATATAGAGCCGCGCCACGTTGCTCCAGACCATCTCACGGCCCAGCTTGTAAGCATTCTTGCGAATGGCATGCCGGCGGGTGTCGTCGCGCAGCAAACCAATCACCTCGCGGGCTATGGCCGGGGCGTCGCAGAACGGCACCAGGACACCGTGGTCTTCCGCCAACAATTCTGCAGCGTGCCAGTACGGTGTCGAAATTACCACTTTGCCCGCACCAAACGTATAGGCTAGCGCGCCCGAAGTGATCTGCGCTTCGTTGAGATAAGGCGTGATGTAAAAGTCTGCGGCACCGATGAACTCCTTCAGAGTTTCAAGTTCTACGAACCGGTTGTAGAAGATGACGTTCTTCTCGAGTTTGTTCTTTTTGGCAAGGATTTCGAGGCTGAGCCGGTAGGCTTCGCCATGCTCGCGTAGTTCGTTGGGATGGGTGGCGCCCAGCACAATATAAACAACGTCGGGAAACTCCGCTAGAATGTGCGGCAGGGCGTTGAGCACATATTCGATCCCCTTGTTCGGCGAAAGCAGCCCGAACGTGAGCAGCACCACCTTGCCTTCCACACCGAACTGGTCCTTGAAATCGGTCGGATCGACAAAACCTACGTCGGGAATGCCATGCGGGATGAGATCGATCTTGGCCGGTGGTGCCTGGTAAATCTTCTGCAACATCTGTCGCCCCCGGTCAGCCATGACCACGAGCCGGGTCGAGAGCGCGACTAACTCGTGGATTACGCGCCGTTGGTCGGCTTTCGGCTCACGCAAAATGGTATGAAGCGTAGTGACAACGGGCATTCTCAATTCGCGCAGGAGTGCCAGGATATGGCCGCCGGCCAGCCCGCCGAAAATGCCGAATTCGTGCTGCAAGCAGACGATGTCCACGTCGCTGATGTTAAGGAAGTCCGCAGCACGTAGATAAGACGATAAATCCTGCTCCTCAATCTCGAAGCGAACTACTTCCGGGTACTCGTAGCCACCTTGAATGTCATTCACCGACACTGAGAAACATTGGCTTTGGGGATGCGCAGCTGCCACGGCGGCAAGCAGGTCAGACGTGAACGTCGCAATGCCGCACTTGCGCGGTAAGTGGTCGCCGACAAACGCGATCTTGCGAATTTTAGAACCTTCTCCCATGAGGCAGTCTTTACATTCCTCGCGCCCAGCGCTGCTATGCACAAGAGTCTGCGCGCCAACTGCAAATGTGCCGCCTCAGCGTGAACTGGGGAAGGACTCCGGTAGTGTAGATCCCGTCCTTCGGGCGGTGGTTTTCAAGGCATGCGGTTCTACCGATCCGATGCGGGTTGGCAGGAGCGCGAGAAGGATATTCGCGCAGATGCAGTGATCGTCTCGATGAGCCCAACCAAGCTATCCCTCGCCATGGTTGCATCCCGGCAGAGCTCGCTGCCGTTTCACCCGGCAAAATCATTGTACCTCGCATCGTGATTGGAGGAGTGATTCCTGATCAGCCTGCTGGCGGCGGAATTGACTAAACCATGAGGATGTAAAGCAGCGAAGCTGGTAGAAGTAGGCGGGACTGCGCAGCTCACAGAGAGAACCTGTTCTTGAGCCGCCGCGTTTTTGGAAGCACCGCGACGCCGAGGTAGTGGGTCAGTTTGAATATCCACAGGTGTAGCCAAGTCGTCCGGCCTGTGGGACACTGGGGGCATGAAAAAACCAGAATTGACCGATGCAGGTTGGCTGGGCATCCATCGGTGCGAAATAGCATCGCACCACCCAGGCGTAGTCGTGTTTGTGGTCGTGTTGTCGACAAACAGGAAGCAATCAGAGATGGATCCACCCGCTCTGGAAACACGCCCACCCCGACATCACATTTCTTCCATCGTCGGCGCCTTCTCTTGTGCGGACACGTGACGGAAGCGACGACTCCATACGCTTGCAACCAATGGAGCGCTTAAAAGTATATTTGTTCGGGGCAACTGTATTGTTCGCATCGTTTGGGATGGGTGAAGCGGTCTATCGACTCTTGTTTTCAGAGTTTGACGGCGCAACCGATCGTATTCCGGTTGAGGTGTTGTTTGGTTCGGTATTTGCCTGGCTTGCCACTAAGTTCGTCTGCGGCGTTTACAGAAATCGCAAGGAGCGAAGCGCAAGGCTCAACTTCATTTGGGCTCGGAATCATCAAATACGAGGCGCTGTGGAAGGAATCACTCCGGTGGCCCACCCGGTGAAAAACCAGCAGTCGATCCGAATCATCCGCGAAGAGGTGGACAGGATTGAGTGGGCATTGAAGGAGATCTTGCCGGTGCTAAGCTTCTCGGGCAAGCTGCAACTGGAATAGCTGCTTTCAACAGTGCCGGGTGGAGGCACTGTTCGGTTTAGTGAGCCCCGAACTTCATTATAAGGAAGCTGATCTTTGCGCACATTTCCGTCCGTCGGCATCGAGCCATGCTAAATGTAAACCGGAGGGGAGGGCGTCGAGACATTTAGGATGGGACCCGACTCAGAGTCGATGGCAGGAGGGTAGATTGGGGCACAAGGCGAAGTAGGAGTATTTCCAGGCGGTCTACGGGCGTTACCGCAAGGCGGGGCGCGAAGCCAAGCAAGGTTGGCTTGATACGGTGGGCATCACCCAGGAGCAGCTTTCCAAGGCCGAAAAGCGCATAAGCGACTTTCAATCGGCGGGAAACGCAATCGCCTGCCCGTCACCGCCCGCTGCTTGTGCGATCGTGACGACCGCCTCCACCTGCGGCACTGGGATGGCGGGAATCCTCGCCGGCGCGCCGCGCCAGGCGCCCGCCTTGAACCCTTCCCTTACAAGCTTGAAGATAGTTCGCCGATTTTGCGCAATCACCTTCAGCCATGCCATTTTCCCCATCATCGGGAAATAGATGCCTCGGAAACAGAGGCGCGCCAGGAAGATGTTCACGCGATAACCCAGAGGCTGATCGTGCAGCGACTCGACCGCATGCGCCAGCGCCTCCGGACTATAAGCCTGGGCCCAGCCGCGATTCACTTCGGCGTGAGCTTCTTCGATAGTCATCTTCAACGGCGTGTGCGCCATCTCAAACGGAATGAACTCCTGCCAGTGCTTGGGCCGCGTCAGCCGCCCGGCTTTCTCCAGCCGCTTGTAGAGCGGCGTTGCGGGCAGAGGAGTCAGCAGACCAAAGATCGGCAGACCCGGAGGCCAGGTCCGAACTTGTTCGAGAGTTCGCTCGGCGACTCCGGTCGTGTCATTGTCCATGCCAAAAATAAACGACGTAATGGCGTATACATTGCGTTGCGCCAACCGCTCCAACACCGCCGCATACTCACCCGGCTTGTTGAACCCTTTGTTCACGTCTTTCAGATTGGCCGGGTCGATCGATTCCATGCCGATAAAGATCCACTTGCCCCCAGAGGCCGCGATCAGGTCCACCAGTTCTTCGTCGCGCAATAAATTGGCGCTGATTTGCGCCACCCAATGAACCTGCGCGCCGGCCGCAATGATGTCGCGCAGCAGCGACTTGGTGCGCTTGATGTTGATGGCAAAATTATCGTCGATGAAAAACACCGCCATCTGTCCCTTCTCGCTGCGGGCGCGGGCCTTCAATAACAAAAGTTCATTCACCACGCTCTCATTGGTGCGGAAACGAATGGAGTCTCCGAAAAATCCAGTCACCGTGCAGAACTCGCAGCCGTAAGGGCAGCCTCGCCCGGATTCGACCGGAATAATGCGAAATGTTCCCCAGCCTTCTGCGATCTTCTGGAGCATGGGCCTTCGCGGCCTTCGGCACCAGATTGAACTGGTTGAGATCGATCGACTGCCACGGAATCACCGGATATTCTTTCAGCGACGGCTTGCTCTCCTGGCCAAAGGCGTCCACCGGCGCATACAGATCCTTAAGTTCACCCCGCGCGGCATCTTCAACAATCCGCGGCCAGGTCGCGTCAGCTTCGCCCAGCGCAACCGCGTCGGCGTGGCGCGGCCCTCCATCTCGGCCGAGCGCCTCGTCGGCCATCTCCGTCACGTGAGGTCCGCCCATCACCACCGGAACTCCCGTGGCCCGAACCACATCCGCCATGCGATACGCTTTGGCAATCATTCTGGTCATGGCGCCGATGCCAACCAGTCCAATATTGTTGTCGCGCACAAACTGCGCGATCCCCGCTTCATCCATGGCTTGCGCGTTGCCATCGACCAGCAGCACCTCATGACCAGATGGCGTGAGCGCCTGGAGAAGAAACATCCATAGATGCGGCATGAAATTACGTGTGACGCCGTTGTCGGGGTTATACAGCAGAATTTTCATAGGGTTTTTAGCGATTCCCAAAACGCCGCTTTGCTGCGTGCTTTACCGCGAGAAAGAAATCAGCGACGCCACAACGGCGACTCCCCCTTTGCGGCTAAATTACTAGAGGTCTTTCGATTGGAGTCCCCACGTCGGGTGCATTGTACACCGTGATCGCTAGGCCGACACCAGATCATTCGCGTTCGAGGGTTCGTA
>Ga0208820_1000424_pt1 | contig 32319 bp, 43 predicted proteins | sample June2015DPH_16_5_FD_184713 | JGI IMG/M metagenome (GOLD analysis project Ga0208820, IMG submission 184713) | Peatland microbial communities from SPRUCE experiment site at the Marcell Experimental Forest, Minnesota, USA - June2015DPH_16_40... | ecosystem: Environmental > Terrestrial > Soil >...
TCAAAATGTTATGATTGAACGGTTCCAGAAGCGCGCGCTTCCCCACACTCCTCAGTAGCTCAATGGCAGAGCATTCGGCTGTTAACCGAAGGGTTGTAGGTTCGAGTCCTACCTGAGGAGCCATTCTATTTCCCGCCCACTGTTAGACTTACGCTGCCTTCTTCAAATCAAGCGGCGCATTTTTTCTAGCCCCACATAGCCCAACTGAGAAGCCGAGCCCGACCTTTTCGCACCATTCGCGTCGCCAAGAGCGGTCATGCTGCAGACCATTCGCGTAGAAATCGGTCACTGACTTCGGCGCGTGCCCAAGCCAGAGGCCAATCAAGTCCTCTGGTACCCGAGCCCTGCGAAGCGTTTCGGTTCGGAATCGTCGGAACGCGTGCAGTCCTATTCCGACTGATCGGTGAACATTTCGTTGCGCGACGGGCCGACCGCTCTTTGTCGCGAACAGGTAACCACTTCTGCCTTCCGCATAGACTCGCATCAACACCGCCAGTGGTTCGGCGATGTCCACTTCGCGGACGGCAGCAGGGGTCTTTGGGTCCTGCTCGCGACCGTGCCAGATGCTCCTCGTTACGTTAAGAACGCGGAAGTCCGGTGAGAAGTCAGTCGCTTTCAACGCAAGCGCCTCCCCGATTCGCAGCCCAGAACCTGCTAACAGACATACCAGCAAGGCAACTCGATATTTCGCACGGCTGATGATGTCACCAATCTCTGTTTCGTTTACGGTAGGACGGGGCTGCTTCGATTTGTCAACGATGGGCATTCCCACAAAATCGTGGTTCCACTTGCGCGGGTAAATTTGGTCGCCTTCGGCATTGACTGCGGAAGCCATAACCATCTTCGGGACCTGCGTGTAGTTGACGATTGTTTTTGGTGAAAGCCCACCTTCCGCCATCTTCTCGACCAGCTTCTTCAGTGCTGCATTGGAAACTTCCGCCAGAGGCATATCGCCGATGGTCGGGAGAATCCATCTATCCAGCGGAACTTGCCAGCCGAGAATTGTGGCGGGTTTAACCGGGCGTCGGCGTCGCGTGGCCAGCGAAGATATCCAGCACTTCGCCTGTTCACGGAACGTCGTTCCCGGCGTGGTTGATGTGATGAAGGTGTCCTTACTGTTGACGCCCTCGGTTTCGATGTGCTCGCGGAGCTTTCGCTTGGCGACTGTGCGCGTTGCACAGATGCCCAGAGAAATTACCCGGCGCTTGCGGCCCTCCGGTGAGTCAACCCAGAAACGCCCGTAAGCCGGGGCTGCTGGGTTCCACGAGGTTTGGTTCTGTTGAAACACGCTTCCTGCTTGTCCTGTACGACGGCTCAAGGATGGACCCCTTTTCCGCCGTATCGTTTTCGTCGCGGGAGCAAGGTTAACGTGGGGCGGGCAGGGTAGCAAGTCGGGTATAACAAGGGCCGTCATCGAACGCTCCAACTGAGAGTTCGACCGTGGGCGTTGCGTTCCAATGACGGTGCACACGCCCGCGTTTCCTTGTGAGGAAGCTTCTTACTAAATTCGTGGATTCAGGAAAACGCTGGTCGGACGCCTCACGGCGTCGATGTAGCCGAGATGTGTTACGACGTCGGGCGAAGGGCGCGTGACCCGGCGAACACGTCGGTAACCTAGCGCTGGCTGGAGCGGTTCGGCAGAATCACTTTATGGCCATGAATCAAATGTTGAGAATTCAACAAATCGCCATCGACTTGTGGGAGGCGGACCAGCAAGCGCTCGGCGCGTCGGAGAAATCGGCGAAGAAACTCGGTGCGGCCCTTAACAAGGTTAAGGCGACCATGCCTCATGGTGGATACACCCCGTGGTTGAAGGAAAACGGTATCGACCGCAACAGGGCGAATTATTGCATGCGAGTTGCTGCTGGGAAGCAGACAACGGCGAAGGCCAAAAAGCCATCCGTGGTGACCCTAAAAAATGGTGTGCTGGTTCGCTGGAACGACAAGTTATTTCACGTGACAGATTCGTTCGAGCAGGGTACGGATGAACTGTCGGAGGACCATCGTCTGATCTTGCACGTCCAAAACGCGCCTGAGCCCGCCCTCGTCGTTCCGACGCCTATTCCTGAAGGTGCGGTTGACTTGAAGACGCTCAAAGGGATGATTCGTCAGGTTGAGATTGCGTTAGCCCAGCGCGATGGCAAATTCGCTTGTGAATTCATGCTGCTGGAATCAACGGCGGACACGCTACGGTTAGTAGCCGTGGATTCGAATCACATGGCTATTTCTGAAAGGCCCGCGAATCTTGGCGAGTTCTCTGTCCGACTGAGCGTATGGGACTGCCGGGACGCCCCAGCAGCAACGTCGCAGATCAAAAAGATGGCGGTCGAGTACATCACTCGCACCGAAATCGAGAAACTTAAATATAAAGGCGGTGGTGCGTTCCCCAATTACAGGAAAGTTATTCCTCTTAACCACGATGGATGGACAGAAGTCACAGTCAACACTGAACGCTTGGTCGGCGTGTTGAAGCGTGTTCCGGAAGACCAAGCCTGCTTGGGGGACCCTCGGTCTGCCATATTCAGCGTGGATGCTGAGGGCCGACTTACTGTGCTTGCTGACGGAAAGAATGGCTGTGGGGAAAGCTGGAGCCTGCGGGCGCACATCGTCGGCTCGTCCTTCACTATCAGAATGGACGGGAAGCTGTTGCTGCCGTTCCTCAAGCAAGTGAAAGGGAATGTCACCTTCTATGTGAAGGACGCGAATAAGGTGGTTGTCTTCTACGCCCATGACGGATACCGATTTTTACAGGTGCCGATGAAACCAGCCGACAAGCCAGCCCCGGTCGATCAGGTGCAGGAGAAGCTAGAAGCAAACTTCAAGAGCGCCACTGCTGCAACCGCCGCCTCCATTGCCTAAGTAGTTAAGTGTGTCAAATAGTGGTCGTCACAGCATCCGGATAAGGCAGGACCCGGCGACGGGCGAGAATGAGCGGGCGATGCAATCCTTCTGGCGGGGGACAGCGTCACAGACTTCAGGTATTTTGAACCCCGCTCCGCCAGAGCTTTAAGGTTCTCGCACCCCCGGATTCTCCACCGAGTCCGGGGGTGTTCTCTTGCCCCTCGACTCTCGGAGAATGTGTTCAAGTGCCGGGGGGCATGGCTGGGCACACTTTAGAATCGGTGGACAATACAATGTTGTGGTTCAAGCACTCTCATGATTTACGTAACTCACCTGCCATGCGGCAGATTCAACGCAAACTCGGCGACGAGGGTTTCGCTGCCGCCATACGCCTCATCGAGGTGCTCACTTATCGCTGTGGGACAGGGTCTCGATTCAATCCCATCTTAAAGCTCGCCCCGCCGACCAGCGAGATATGGCTGGCCACAGAGATTCTTACTTACGACGTGGACGACGATTCAAATCCGCTCGATCATTTGAATCATTTTCTCAACGAGTTTGCCTTTGCCGGTCTCATAAACACCGGGCAAGTCGCGGGCACCGTGACATTCTGGGAGGATGGTGCGTGGGTAACGGCGAACGTAAAGCACACCACCATTACGTTAGTGGAGTTCGAGGAGATGATGGATACGTGGACGTCGCGCGTGAAAGATGGCAAGCCGGGCGCAAACAGCACAAAAGTATAAAAATGCACCGTGCCACACCGTGTGACTCTGCGCCGCACCGTGTGACTCTGCTTTGACTCCGTGCCGCACCGAGGCGCGCTGCCTACAGCACATGCACGGTACGAGACCGCACGGCACGTGCACAGCACAAAACGCCACCGGACACGCGCCGCCGCACACAAACCTGCGGCGCGAGGTGAGTGAGGAAGGGCTTTTAAGGAATGCGGGGAGGACCCCGCACCCCCTAAAGTCAAAACCCGCTGGCCATGAAAGGGTCAAGGGCAACCCCAACGGGGAGCAAGTCACAGAAATAGGCGATGGTAGAAGAGTCCGGAAAATGAATAGCAACCATCATTTCGAAAAGCACACCTTCCGAGATTATCTTGCTTTGGCGAAGTTGCGCTGGCTTGGCGTGAACATACGAGGTTATGGTCGCTGGGCTGTACCTGCGCCCGGCGTCGTGACCTTATATGAGGATCGCTCCAGCGCCGAAAAGCAAGGCGGAGAGATCATTGATCTGGCAAGAACCCCGGTGATTGATACCTGCCGAGATACGGACGAACGCCGATGAGAGTTCAGCGACTGAACTGGATCAAGGCGAAAATGATCCTTCCGCATGACTGTATGGACGTGGACTGGAGCGACGTTTCGCCACAGCGCGCCGCAAAGGCTGCTCGTTGCCCCACGAAGGTAGAGGATGGCAGGAAGCCCCACAACTTGCTGAAAGGCTGCAGCCGTTCAAAGCCAAGCATGCCCAGATCATAATCGAAGGCGGTAATGAGTGTAATGGGGATGGTACACCAACCTAGAGATTAAGAGACCTGAACTCCGGAGATCGCAAGCGACGCCTCCTTGCTGGTGCGGCGTATACTGCCGGGCATGTGGAAGCAATACAAGGGGATCATCATCTTGGCTTTGATCGTGGGCACAGGATATGGCGGCCACATGCTGTATCGCTATACGAAAATCAGGCAAGATTCCGCCAAGCGCTCCGCCAGGGTCATTCACCCCAGACAGGATGACGATGATGTTGCCGAAATCGGGTACATTTACTCGATGCGGGACGAAGTGTTTCTGAAGCAGGAAAACCGGGTAAATCTGGTCTGGTTCGTCAAGGTGCCCGCGACTGGAGCACGGTATTCTTGCGGATACGAGTATGGCTTTCCTGATTTTCGCACGGGTGATGATGTGAGAATCATTCACCCCAAGAATTTGGAAGATGAATCTGGCCCCGGTTACGTTGTCGGGCTCCATGAAAAACTGACAGGCAAAGCTGCTCAGGTGTGGGTGATCGACGAAGAGCAACTGGAAATGGACATGCCAGAACCGGACCCGCCGGACCCGGAATGATTATTAACAGTTGAAATCAGGCGAGCAGCATACCAAATCTAAGGTGGCGTGTTCGCCATTGGAGGCCCAATGTTCCGACTCCTTCTCATCGTCGGTTTGCTATTGCCTGTGCCCTCAGTCGCACAGGCTGTCACGAAAGATGACGTCATACAGGCCGCTTCCGACATTCAAAAAGCCATTGAAGGTACTGACCAGTTGCGGCTACGGGTTAACCGCTATTGCCACGTCACGATTACCCATGAGCCCGAGGAGGCGCTCCTCAAGGTGATCTCCACGCACGTTCTGAACCAAAAATACGACATTCCGGCATCAGAAATGCTTTACGTTATGCATGCAAGCGTTGCAACCGGGTGCCAATTACTATTGTGGTCTGGCGATTGCGCTGAGACTGGCGCAAAGAGCAACGACGCTGAAGCCTATCGTCTCGCATCTCAGATTGATGGTTCTCACCGATCTCTGTATAAGGCGAATGAGCGGTTTTGGGATTTGCTCGCCAAACAAATTGCTGCCGAAGAACGAAGCACACCTCGCGAACAATAGCATTCGGGATTAGACCAAACGACGAGTTCACGGTTTACTAAACCAGGCGATGTCACTCATTGAGAATTGGCCGACCCCTGCCGAGCAACAGCCCCACGAATTCAACACCAGAACCCAGCATTATCTGCCTGACTCCTTGGCCGCGAAGGCAAGGCGAACGACCTGTTGATTGCGTGCTGTCATAGAGTTACGAGCATCAACCCATCGACCTTATTCCTCTGCACGCCTCGTATTATCAGCAGCTTAGGGGTAGCCGGGTCTACTTTTGAAAATAGAGGTCACTTCCCGATGCGCGCGCCGGTTTCGCGTTCGCATACGGGGTATGTCGCCAGCATTTGCGAATACTTTAAGCACACATAACGCTCCTTGTACGCCCCAGCGCACCCATTGACCCTCACTGCCCGGCACTTTAAGACCTGTCACAGACCTCGCGGATTGTGTAGGAACATAGCGCCAAAACCTTGAACGATAAGGAAACCACTGCTTGAGCATCCGAAAATCACTTGACGAGTCCCATCTGAAGTTAACCGCTTCACTGGAGAACGTTCGTGCGCAGCAGGAGGCTAAAACCTTCGCGCTTGGTATACCACTGTGCCCAGAGCAGTATGCCTACAATGATCGTCCTCTTTGGGCGTTATGGAAATCCCTATCAAAAGCGTTGCTGAAACTTCGCAAACTATCCTATTCGGATGGTGACGCACTTCTGTCGCTTGCAAAAGCGAAGAAGAATGGGCAGAAGGAAATCGCCGAAGATATCTATAACAAAACTTGGCGAACACGACCCCGATTTCCCGAGCCAGTTGTCGCTGGCGATTCCCTTACAAGATTTATCAATCAAGTCGCGGACGAGCGGGCTACCTTCACTGCCCGGCTGTTGCCCACAGAGACCTTGATGCTCGACTCCGATGGCGGGAGGTATGAACCCGCTGATGGTGACGCCACGACCGTAGCCCGGAAGTATGCGCTGGAGTCCCTTGGGAGTATGGATACCGGGCAGGACTTGAAGGACGCCTGCGCGCGCTGGCTTAAGGACACGGACGATGGTCACCAGCGTGGGATTTATTGGGACCCGTTCGCCGCCCGCAACGTGATCGAGTACGCCACGAAGTTCGGTGGGCTGGGGAACATCCTGCCTTGGGAAATCTGGGTGCTCGCATCCACGTTTGCCTTCAAGCGCTCCACCGGGCTGCGCCGGTTCTCCGAAGTCTGGTTGAGTATGGGAAGAAAGAACGGAAAAACTCGGTTTGCAGCGACGCTGGCAACTTTCATGCTGACCTGTGATCAGGAAAAATACGCTGAGGTGTACGCGGCAAGCACAGCCCGCGAGCAATCCAGAATCTGTTGGAAAGATGCGAAGCGCCTTGTCGGTGACTCCCCAGAACTTGCAGCGCACGTATCCCGATGGGCTGGTGAACTGTTCGTGAAGGATACCGACAGCCGGTTCCTGCCGCTTGCCTCCGAAGAGAGATCATTCTTGGGCGTGCGCGCCAGCGCAATAATTGCTGATGAAGTCGGCGTGTGGACATCCCGAGATTCGTGGGATGCCTTGGTGCAATCGACCGTATCGCGAACGCAGCCACTTACCGTGGCAATCACGACCGCCCCAGCGCACCGAATGACATTCGCCCACGAGAAGTTCTCATGGGCAGAAAAGATCCTGCGTGGCATCGTACAAGCCGACCACGTGTTCGCCGCTATCTTCCGAATCGATACCGGCGATGACCCGAAGGACATCGTTAAACTTCGGAAAGCGAATCCTTCACTTGGGGTTACGCTGCGCGAGGAGCACCTCACAAAGCAAATCGCCGAACTGAACGACACGCCGTCCGGTCTGAATAACTTCCTACAGTTCCACGCAAACATCACACCCGACCGAACCCTCACCCGGCAGGGCAGCATACCGCCCACGAAATGGGATGCCTGCAAGGGCTATGAACTGATCGGTGAATCGAATCCGATGCTCGCGACCACGAAGTTCTTGGCACTCAACACCGACACTCCTTGTTACGTCGGGATCGACATCGGTATGTCGTCGGACACCACTTGCATAGCGCAGATCTTCCCGAGCGCCCGGTTCTCCGAAGGAGCGGAGCCAATCAACAAGATGGTGGTGGTCGTGCAATGCTTCATGCCCGAGATTGGGTTGCTTGAAAAGGAACGGACTTGGGGCGTGCCGCTGTCGGTGTGGAGCCGTGAAGGTTGGTTGCAGTTAACGCCCGGCGACATCTGTGATTTGCGCGAGATCAAGAAGTACATCATCGACTTGAACCAACAGTTCCGCGTCATGGAGTGTGGTTTTGACCCTTGGCAATTTCCGGTGCAAGCCGCCGAGTTGAATGAAATGGGAATCTCATGCGTGGCCGTGCCGCAAGTGCCTTCGCAACTCACCGCGCCTTGTCAGGAGTTGTTGTCTGCCGTCCTGCGCGGCGACTTGATTCACTTCGGCAACCCGTGCCTTGCTTGGATGGCTGGCAACGTCATTCTCGTTGAGTCCGAGAAGCACAGCGGGCTGCGACCAGAGAAGTTAATGCCGAACGAAAAGATAGACGGCATCAGCGCCATCATCTCCGGTTGGCATCGGTTCCTTACGAACCCGCCCCGACGACCGTTCCGCGTCTCGTTCATCATGGCTGACAACAGCGTGGTGCGCCCCGATGCGGATGGGAAGTTACAACAGGTTTTTGCACCACTGGAGCAAAAGTCAGAAGGCGCAGTCAACGGTGACTGCAATTAAAAAGGAGTCGTTATGAGCATTCTGGATAACTTAAGAACCGCAGCAATCAACATCTTGGCACCCGGTCTCGGGAACAGGATCAACGCGCTGTTGAGCAGCGAGGAACGATACCGCAATGAGGTTTACGGCAACAACCATGAGGGCGGTCTTCGCACTCGTTCTTGGCAGCGGTGTGCGTCCGAACGGGGAGAGAACACAGCCTATCAATACGTGTGCTCCGAAGGGCAGGTTTATACCTTCGTGGACGTGATGGAGGCGCTGCGTGATCACGTGTGCCCGTGCTGTAAGGACAAGATGGACTTGCTAAAGTTCGTCGGCATCGACCCGAAGGAAGTTCATCCTAATCAGTGGAAGGCAATCATCGATTCAAAGTTGCCGATGCGTCCCTCCTTACGGAGAGCCGCTATGCCCGGAGCAATGATGATTGGTGACTGTGGAGACTGCGGTACTCCGAACACCCCACGTGAGGGTTGGCAAGATAACCCGCCGCTGGGCAGCGATGGGTCGTGGGTGTAGCCATGATGGCGAGTCCCAAAGCATGTCGTGAACGGCTGTGCGGCAAGCCGTCCATTGCTGGTGAGCGTGGGTTCTGTAAAGACCACGCCACGCACAATACCTGCGCCGCCGACCGCGCCGAGCGGTACAAGCACGACAAAGTCGCGAAGAAATATGCGACGAGCATTTGGACTGTATTCCGTGCCCGGATGCTCCGTGAAAATCCGATTTGCCAAAAGATTAACAAGGGCGTGCGTTGCACACGCCCGAGCAAGATTGGACACCACATCTGGTCGCCCCGCACGCGCCCGGATCTTTTTACGACGGTAAGCAACGTCGTGATGCTTTGCGAGAACTGCCACACGCCCGAGGAGAGCACCCCCTACTGGCGGGCTGGAATCGATTATTCAGAAACCGAATGGAGACCGCTGTGCGTCGTACCTGTCACAGGGATGACGGACAGTGGAAGAACAAAGTAACAAAACCTGAAGGATAAAGGAACCCACAATGCGAATAACCACAAACTATACGTATCCCAATGTTGCCGAGCGCAACAAAACCATTCACGTTCCCAGATCAGTTGCTGAGGTAGCGATTTATATGGGGCAAGCAACGCTTGCGCCCCGTGCCGCTTATGGAACGCCTGAGTTTCTTGCCGAGCGAGCCGAAGCCGCCAAGAATGCCATACCTGATAAGCACGACACCGTCGGTACCCCTGTCGTGGGCACGGAGTGGTCGGTCTGGACGGAGCCGAGAACCGGCAGACAACTTTTGCTCCGTAAGCAAGGCTATGAAACCTTCCGGTTTGAAACGGCGCAGAAGGCACTCGATCATGGATGTCCACCTTCTATAGCGAAAAAGTTCATTCCTGAAGACGCCCGGCAGTCCGCCCGTGAACAAGCGCAGGAGAAATCGGAACAGGCACACATCGCCGCCGAGCAGCAAGAGAAGAAGGACAACGCACGGGCGAAAGCAAGCATGTGGAAGTAAAAGTTTGGGGCGACTTGTCATCGAACCCAATTGGGTGCGGTGGGATGTTCGGATCTCACCGCACTCAGCCTTAAAAATCGAAGTCACAGACCTCGGGGACAGGGGCAGGGCAAAGGAAAAATACTATGAACCTATCAGCGCAAGAAATACGGCAACTCTGCAAGCCCGGTGATCGTTATACCGGCGACGCCACAAACGCACCCGCATGGGCGCAAAAGAAGATTGCCGAGTTGAGATCCGACAATCTGGCGACAGGCAAACCGTTCCCCGGTGCTCGCTCCGATGATAAGACCTACTATGGGGCGTACCGCTCGACCCTAGTTGTGGCGACCGGCACGGGTCGCTTCAAGCCCACGGAACAGGAACAGCGCTCCGACGCGGCACGGGCTATCAATCGTGGCACTCCGTCCTTGGTGGAAGCCATCTTGTTCGGAACCGAACGTCGGCGTCAGAACACCGAACTTCAGGAAGTGCGCCGCTTGAGCAAAGCGACCGGGCTGGATTTTAAATCCTGCCACATCGCACTTTGCTGCCAGCGTCAGGGCGGAAAGCCCGCGATTGACACGCTTCACAGGATGAAACTGGTTGCCGATGAAAAACGAATCGCCCGAGCAGCAGAATTACAACGCGAGGAAAAACAGCGGGCGTTGCTTTCCGATATGTCAGCCAACGCGACCGAACAACTAAAGATTCAGTTGGACGTAAAGTGTGGACTCCGACCCGCCGAACCGGGCGCGCTTAAGTACGGCTTCACAGACCTGCGCAGTGATTATGGCTGCGGGCCAAGCGACGCGGGCTTCAACGGTCGTCCGCGTATGGAATCGCAGGGGCAAGAACAGGACCCAACCGTCAGCCTTCGCTATGCGGACGGAGAGACCGCTGCCACGGAGAAGGAACACAACCGCGCGGCAACCGGACACCGTTGCATTGCTGGACGTTGCTCGATGAATCGGGGAGCCAAGCATCTGGAAGCCGCCGACCGTCATCAGGTCGCGGTGAGAGAGCCATCGCCCGTTAACACGCAGAAGGCGCAGGAATCTTCACGGCGCGCTAATGAAATGGGAGTTCCCCCGGCTCTGCCGGGGAGGCACGCAAAGTTTGACAGATACGGGCGTCCACCCAAGAAACTCCTAGCGTGAGCCGCGAAGCACACGCAAAGGAGAAACTGGATGGACGACTATGAGAGCTTAAGCCACTCAAAATGGGAGTGCAAATACCACGTGGTGTTTATCCCCAAGGGGCGGCGGAAAGTGTTGTACGGAGAGTTGCGGAAGTATCTGGGAGAGGTCTTCCGGAAGCTGGCCGAGCAAAAGGAAAGCCGGATCGAGGAAGGGCACCTGCTCCCGGATCACGTGCATATGATGATTTCGATCCCACCGAAGTATGCCGTGGCGCAGGTCATCGGGTTTATCAAGGGGAAGAGCGCGATCCACCTGGCGCGGGTGTACGGAGGGCGGAAGCAAAATTTTGTGGGGCAGAGTTTTTGGGCGCGAGGGTACTTTGTGTCGACAGTAGGTCGGGACGAAGCCGTAGTTCGAGACTACATCCGGACGCAGGAGCAGGAGGACAAGCGCCTCGACCAGTTGGACATGTGGCGCTGAAGCGGCCACCTTCAGGTGGCCAATAATCTCGGGGCCGCGTCAGCGACCCCGCTAGCCGCTTTGAGCGGCTCACACATTAAAGCCCCCGGCTTTGCCGGGGGATAGTTACTACGTTCAAAGAGGCGTGGGTGAGTTAATGGGGAACACGCCGTACACAATCCACGGCAGGATGGAACGGCTGGAGAAGATGGTCGGGGAATTACGTGCCGAGTTTGACCGATTCGTTCCAGTTGCCGGACCGCCCGGAAGAGACGGAAGAAGCATTCAGGGGGAACGGGGCCAGCAAGGCGAAAAGGGCGAACGTGGGGCAACGGGTGCTCCGGGCGTCGGCTTGCCGGGCGACCGTGGCTTGCAGGGAATACCGGGCGAGCGGGGCGAACGCGGGGCACCGAGCCATATTCCGGGCGAACGGGGCGAGCGAGGTCCGAAAGGCGATTCAGTTGTTGGACCCGCTGGCCGCGACGGAAAAGACGGCGTTGACGGCGTGACCTATGCCGAGGTTGAGAATGCCCTGAATGAAATGCGCCGAGAGATAGCCGAGTGCCGCAGAGTTGCCGAGCAAGCAGCCTTCCTGCAGCGCCAGTGGCAGCACAAAGCCGAAGGCGGAGTGACCACGTATCAGCAAGGTAAAGAAAGACTCGCAGCCCGGCGTAAAGCATGGCTGGAAGCGAACGGTAAAACGGAATGAAGCGGTTGGCAAAATTCGAAATAGAGAAAGCAGAGGAAGGCGCAATGGCTACAGTGAGTAAGGACATGTATGAAGAGTTGCACCACACCGCCCGGCACGATGAGGGACGGACCGTTGACGTGAGCAAATTAGCAAAGCCGGTCAATGACTTTATGAATGCGCCCGGACGCTGGAACGGCCCGACCGCCGCGAAGCGAACGAGCAAACCCTGGACGCCAGAACAACTGGCTGCCCTACGGTTGCAGGCACCACCGAAGCGCCCGACGTTCGCTGAGAAGATGGCCGCGAGAGCCGCCGCGAATAATAAAGATTGACGGGTCACCGGAGTAATCCGGGCAACCCTTATTAGCCCTGTCAGGGGGAAGTCAATATGCCTGAACGGCATGTGGTTGACGCCGGGAGAAATCAAACTCGGAAGACGGCAATCCGAATAAACCGTCAAAGTTTCCCGTGCTCGTTACACGGGGATTGTAGCCTTGTCGGAAGGTAAACTCCGGCGTGCCGTGAGGCGAGTCAATCGACACCTCCTACAAAACTCGCTGATGCTGGGCATTCATCGAAAACTGCCTACCTTTTTCTTGCTCGGCGTTTGGAAGAACCTGTCCCGCGCCGGGCTGGAAATCCCCGGAGACTCTGATATGGAAGATACCGCTCTTACCGTCGCCGACCGTCGTCATATTTCCCTCCCCGAGTGCGCGCTTTTCGCGCCGACAGAGTTGAAAATTAAACCATCACTCTCACAAACTGAATTTGCTCGTCTCGGAAAAGCGCTCTCATCCGTCGATCAGGCATCGGACCTTTGGACGTGTGATTACGCGCTGGCCGGGCGAAAGAGATGGGGTGATGAGGGATTGAAGTTAGCGGCAGCGGCTACCCGCTTGAGCATTGGTTACCTCAAAGTCAGCGCCCGCATCGCTGAACGATTCGACCCCGCACGCCGTTTTCCGAACCTTACGCGAGAACACTATCGCGGTCTCTGTTGCTTTCCAGTCAATTTTACTGACGAGTGGCTTCCGACTGTGGTGGAAAAGAGTTTCGGTGCCCGCACACTCCGAGCGCTGGCCGTGGAGGCGTTTGGTTCGGACCCGAAGGCTAGCTATTCGAAAAACAAGAAGCGGGCAATCTCGCTTCCAGAAGCTCTATACGCGCGTTTGAAAGAATGTTCGACCACTCCCAAAACTGCGGTATTCATCGAAGAAATTCTTTTAGACTTTGTGAACAACGCAACCACAGAGCAGGAGGAGCGCATCATCGCCGCCCTAAGCACGCGGGACGCTGACAAGGTGCGTCAACGTAGGAAGGCGAAAGTGAAGCCGCCGAAGAAGGAGAAGGCCATCCCTGCTCTGGAACCGGAAATCATGGAGCCCGCCGACGTCCGGTTCCAATTGGAGAAATTTCGCAAGACCTACCCCGAACGCCGCGAGGAACAGATCGCTGGAGGCGCAATGCCGATTCCGGTGAAGCCAAGGTCATCGAAAGGGCGAATCAGAATTCAATGGACGCCGTGTCGCGGGGAAGCATTTGTTGACACAGAATCTGGCCCCGTTCGTTTTCAATCTGAGCATCGCGTAGCCCGGTTCGCGTCGGAAGAAAAGGCCCAGCAGGCGGAAGAGAAAAACTTCGTAGAATGCGGATACCACGAGTTGGTTGTTTTCTGCAAAGTTTGTAATGCATGGCATGTGGCTCACCAGTACACATCTGCCGCAGCGTCAGCGTCACAGATTTCAGGGACAACGGCCCACAGCCAACCGGGGTCGTGACCTTTATCGGGGAAGCGACCCCACCCCTTAGAATTTCCGACCGGCCTTCCTTTGGAAGAGCGTTCTCACCCCGGACGCGGACCAAGGCAGGCAGATAGAGGCTGGTCGGATTCAACCTTTTTACGGTGTCAAAAAGGGAGCGGGTCGTTGCCCCAGCCCAGCGATAAGGATCGAACGTGGGGCAACGTGGCGCAAAGAAAAAGGCCCCCCGGGAAGCCCGCGCCAGCCGCTGCCGTGTATCAAAATGAGAACCCCTTAGGCGGTGAGCGTACTCTAACAGGTAGAGCGGAGGTACAGGTAGCAGGGTAGTGCAACGGTCACGCACGTGCTGTCACTATCTATGCAAGAATTATCACACTGGGCAACGTGTGAAGGCCGTGATAAAAGTTTTACGCAATGTTTACAGGGGGATGGTTGACCCCATTCATTCCGTGCGTGTAGGCTTTGCCTTCAAGAGTTTACAGTTTTCGTACGAACCCACAGCACGGACGTTTTAGGAAAAGGTATGGGAGCTGAGCAGCGAAAAGCGCTAATTGAGGAGATCCAGGTGAAGCGAGGTGATTCTCGCCTCATCTGCTATGTGACGTCTGATCGTCCGAACGCCACCGCTATTTTAGCGAAAGATGTAGTGCCGCTCTTCTACAACCATCTCATGCAGTGGGGAAAAATCGAGAAACTGGATATTCTCCTCTTCACCACCGGGGGTGATACGTTAGCTGCGTTCCACTTGGGACAGCTTACGAGAGAATTTGCGGGGAAGGTCGCAGTGTTGGTACCGGACAAGTGTTTCAGCGCGGGCACCCTATTTGCCCTCGGTGCGAATGAGATATACATGACGGGCGCGGGAACTCTTAGCCCAATTGATCCCAGTATTGTAACGCCGCTCAACCCGGTGGCAGACGGACCAATGCCAGGTCAAAAACAATTATTGCCAGTCAGCGTAGAGAGCGTTGCTGGTTTTAAGAGCTTGATGATGGAAGAATGGGGAATCAAGAGCGAGGATGCAGCGAGTCAAATTTACAAACTTTTGGCCGAGCGTGTCCATCCCCTCGCGCTAGGAGATGTCTACCGAAGCCGTCAGCAGATTGAACGGCTCGCGAACCAATTATTGAGTGCACATCGTAAGGACAAAACGAACGTCACGAAGATCATTCAAACACTGACCCGAGAACTGGGTTCGCATGACTATCCTATTTCCAGAAAGGAATCCCGGAAGCTTCTCGGTCATCAGATTGCTGCTGATGACAATGATTTGGAGAAGCTTGTTTGGCGGCTCTTTCAGGACTACAGGACTGAACTACTTCTTGGTGTCCCTTATAACCCGGCTGCGGAACTCGCAAAAGGAGTGGCTAAGGGAATGCCACAGCCAATCCGTACCAAGCTTCAAATGGCGGTGGTAGAAAGTGTTGGATCGAGAGATGCCTTCGAACAGGAAGCATTACTGTCTGAACTGGTAGTTACGGGGCCCGCTGGTCCGGTTAAAGCGTTGCAACAGGCAGTGCTTGACGCGGGTTGGAAACATTATGAGTGGTAGTGGAGATTTTTATGATTATGGAAACGAATCACAATTGGAACATTGCTCACGGTGTTACTGGTTCATTTTCACCAACTGTGAAATGCAGCCAGTACACGCTACCGACGTTTTGCGAATCGAATCAGAGCAGCGTATTGATTAGTCCCGAAACTGGTCGAAGATTAGGTATAGACCCGCTCTTTGACCAAACGCTTGGCACCAGCTCCACGTGGCCAATACTAGATTTTCGGCCGCATACTGACTCACAAAAGGTCGAGTGGCAATCTTTGAAGATAGCCAAACGCCTTTTACCAGTGTTTCACAACCTCGAACGAATTGCGGCGCTTCCAGCGGATTGGGACACGTTTGGCAGCGGGAGAGCGTCGGAGATCGCAATAAATGCTTCGCGTGATCTGATCTGGAAGACTGTTGTTAATCTAGCCGTCCGGGAAGTTGACGGCACTCCGGATGATGTCGCGCCTCTGTCGGGTGGCGGCGTACAGATCGAATGGTGTGGCAATTTAGGGAGCATTGAAGTGGAAGTCTCTGCGGATGGTAGTTACGGTTATCTTTTGCGCCACGAGCAGAATGGTCAGGACGAAGCGCAAGAGGCCGATAATGTTCCCGAAGAGCGAATTCTGTACCTCATCTCGTACATATTTCAATGATGATTCGCCAACGTGCCACAGCAAATTGTTGTCGTAGATGATGATGACCTTCTCTATCGACGGCTGGTTCCAGACCACTTGCATCAAGACGGAAGTGTGAAATCAAATGCATACAAGCTTAATGGCAAACCTGATCCCTCTATCTCCGTCGATCTTGCAAAGCTGACCACCATTGAAGAATCCGTTGCTCGCGGACGTCGCGACGATACACTGGTTCGTGTGCTTACTGTCCGAGAAGTAAGAGCACTCGGGCTTACGGTTAGACACAATCCCAGTGAAGACAATCCCTCGCATGCCCTGATCGAGGGGAATCAGAGGAAGGCAACATGTCAGGCGCTCGCAGGGATTACAAAAGAACCCTAAAAAGCCGCCCCTTTAATTGGCGAATGCTTGCAACGCGGGGAAGTGTTGAGGCAATACGATGAGCAATGTGGAGACCCCGTCCGGAATCGAACCTCGTTTATAGCCCATATAGCCCAACTGAGGGCGGGATTTTGAATGCTCTCCTCTGCAAGCGACGTACGATACGGCACTTAGAGTTTTGACCCTTACGGCTGTTAACCGAAGGGTTGTAGGTTCGAGTCCTACCTGAGGAGCCATTCTTTTGTGCCCGTAAATACAGGCGATTTCCATTTCACCAAGACGATTGTCCTAGTTTTGTACTAGGTCGATGCCGACCACAATCGGTGTGATTTCTCCCTTTCGCAGTATCAAGCCTTAGAGCCCAAAGAGGAGAACCGAATGGAAATCACGATCTACCGCCGTCACATTAAGCGATGTTCCCAAAAAGATGACCGCTACGCACCTCGGTGCGGCTGCCCACTATCGGGTCAGTTTAATTGGCCTCAATCCACCACCAAGTTTGATGGAAAAAAGCTCAAGCACGGGCAGAACAAATGGATCCTCAATGCCCGGACATGGTCAGAGGCTCAGCAGAATGCCACAAAGCTTGAGCGTGATCTGGAGGCACTCATACAGGGCAAGCCCGCCCGCAAGTCCGTCACCGTTGAAGCCGCCGTGCTGGAGTGGCTCGACTTCCGGTCGAAAATCGGACTCACCAACACAAAGCCAAAGCTGATGGGTGATAAACTCGTGGACTGGTGCAAGAACAACGACGTTGCGCTTTTGACTGGTATCAAAACCGAGCGGGTGATGAAGTTCCGCACTTCGCTGCCGTTCCGTACTGGTGATTCCTCCAGCCTTTCGGTTCATTGGTCAGTGATCAGCGGCTTTTTCAATTGGGCAGTAGGCATGGACTATATCGAGAAGACTCCAATCCTGAGCGGTCGCCAGAATAAGCAATTCGCCATTCCCTTCAAGAAGAAGGAAGTAGTGCCGCCGACCAAACAGGGGGTCGAGAAGGTGCTTGCCACGGCTCTGGGCAAGGTGAAAATTCTCGCTGGGCTCATGCGTGAGACGGGCATGGCTCTGGTGGATGCTCAGAATTCCAGTGCTCGTACGTTTTTCGGATTTCCTTCTCGCTAGTGCCGACCATCTTGCTAACGTCGGTCGGCATGCCGTGAGCCAACCACTCGCTGATCCGGAAGTGCCGGAACCCGTGGGGAGTCATCTTCACACCTGCCTTATCCAACAGGGCGTTCAATTCACGCTGAATCTCATCCAGACGATCTTCTGCTTCCTTGATCGCACGAAGACGGGTGAACGCTATCGTGTTCGCATCAGCCAGTCGTTGGCCAACCAGCTAAAGGCGTTGGGCAGTCCAGCGTTCCCCGGAACGTATGTAAAGTGGCGTGAGTATCAATGAAGAGCTTAAAGGGATTGTTGAGTACTTGGGAACACGCGGGGGAGTGCGGCTAGAAGCTCTTGAATTGCAGCAATTCACATTCGAGAATCATGAGGTATTGGTGCCTGAGATGTACGGAACCCGTGGACGCAATTCTGGGAGGGAACGCCCTGATCCTTTTCCCGAGTTAGTCGCTGTTTTCAACGCGTACAACACGGAGGCTCCGAATGATATTCGAGCCGTCGGAAACGCCCACAATTATCGGATGATCCCTGTAGATGGATGGCACGATCTGCATTATCAATTCACGCAGAGGAGTAAAATGATCGTTGAACTTTGCGTGAGAAGAACGGCCCCACCCACTATCCTTCCAAGGGTCCACAAAGCACTCTCGGATTTTCATGACAAGACTTTGGCAAATGGCCAAGTAGTTCTTGTTTGGGAACCAGATTTCAGGGATACAGGAAGGCTCGCGGCCAAGTTTCCGCTCGAAACACCCCCGGAAACTGTGGCTGCTGCGATGCGCGAACTTATCTCTCTAACCCGAGCGGCGGTAGATACGGCATTGATCCAGCATACTTCCTAATGGTCGTGAATCCAGAAGCCGCCGGAGCGTTTCGCTCATGGGGATCGCGGACTGGCGAGCAGCCCCAAGGTAGGAGCCGGGAGTTGCGGCTGACACTGGCAGCGTTCATACTCCGACCATGACACCCAAAAATGCAGCGTTGCTGGCACTAATCGGGACGATTCTGATGACGGTTCTTCTAGTGTGGCAGTTCGTCTTCAACTTCCTCAATCTCCTGCGGGGCTTGGTTCCTGCGGTGACGTTGTTCCAGTCATTCATCTATGCGTTTGGTTGCTTCAGCGTGGCTGTGTTCTTTTTCGTGTTCCATAGAACGCAGTCGTGATTGTTGCCTCGGAACGCCGGGCGGGGTAACAGAATTTTGTACAATGGGCGATTTCTAGGCAAGGCGATAGCACCATGCAGACTGTGACAAGAAAGGATTGCGTCGAGGGAACGACACCGTCGATTGCCAGAAAGACGCGGTTCCGCCTCTTGGCGCAGAGAGGGATAAGCCGCCAGAGGTAGGGAAGCATGAGGGATTTGAAGAAGCAGGAGCGAACCGCCATCGAAGCCGTCGCCAGACGGTTCTCGGCAACGTGGGAAAAGGGTAGTGATCCCCCCGACGCCTATATCATGGTCGCTGGGAAACGGGTTGCTGTTGACATCACAACCCTCAAACGGCGCGGCACTGGCCAAGGTAACGCCGCCAAGCCTCGTCTGAGGTTCGATAAGGTTGCGACCAGACTCATTGAACGTCTGCAAGCCACCCTTGGCGAAACCGTGCCGGACGGCATGACGGTGTTGCTGACCATCCCCGCTCCCATCCGTTTGCCATCGAAAACCGCTGCCTCGCTGGAAGTCAAAATACAAACTCTTCTCGGGCGGGGATCGCCGGGTCGAGATGAGAAAGACACGATTCACGGGAATCGTGTCCAGATTCGACTTTTGAGAGACGAATCTGAGCGAGCGCCAAAAATGATTGGGTTCGTGCACAATTCCGATTCAGACCCACTTCTACTTTTGAACATGACACGTGAATTGCTTGAGCTAATCAGCGCCGAGGCTGGCAGGCGGGCGCCGAGGCTTGGGGGTGATCGATGGCTCGTTGTGATAAGCGCCGGAGGAATTTCATGCTTAGAGGCATATCGCTACATCTATTCGCAGCTACGCATGGCGACCGACTTTAAGAAGATTCTCATGGTGTTTGGCGATGGGCGTGTCGGGATGTTGACGGGATGAAACCAGCTTGCCGGGAACCGAGTGGCGTGGTTGCTGAGATTCTCCGTGCGCCGTCTTTCTGGCACCACGGGAGTCCGCATCACGAAGATCGGGACTTGGGAATCAAGGCACACGGGAGTCTGAAACCATGACCCACTGGTCTGGCGTCGCCCATCAGGAAGCCGATTCTGCGGGGATTTGGCTGCCCGGATGGGGTTTGGGGTCGCTCTGAACATCTCAACCACCGTCTACGGGCTTTGGGGCCAAGTACAAACCACCTCAGGGGGGAGCATGGCGACAGAATATTGCGACTCGACGGGCGCTCGGGGGCTAGAGGCACGTCACGAGGCTCGATATCCGAACAACTTTCGGCACTCCAATCTCAAGAAATTGCCGAAGACGGGAATGTGAAGGCCGCCCTTTTCAAGGACGAATTGGCATGAAATGAGACAGGCACGCCACTTGAATTCCTCGGTACCGTGTTTCTTGCCGTAGGCGGTGATATCTTCTTGGGAAACGCCAAACACCACCGCTCCTATTTTTGACCAGACGCAGGCACCCGCGCACATAGCGCAAGGTTCGTGCGTGGAATACAACACGAAATCCGGCAGATACCGACCATAGCCGGAGGAAACATATTTCAATGTTTCAAGCTCCACATGCTTGATGGAGGAACCCGAGGTCTTTACCCGGTTGCCCGCAGACGCGATAACCACTTCCCGTTTCCCAATAAGGCGAGTGATGACCGCACCGATAGCATAGTCGCCTCGGTCGCGGGCGCGTTTTGCCTCCGCGATTGCAAGCTGCATAAACTTCTTCTTCGGTTTGTAGGTGGGAGGAATCATTCTTTTCTCCGCGAGTCCGTCCCGTCCTCAGCCTCGCCCACGGGCTCGCACAATTCGGTCTTGCCTCTCACGTCTCCTCAACTGGCCAACAGTCTCCAGCCGACTGGCGCAATTTCGCCGCCAGCTTCTCGCGAATCCTCAAAGGGATTGCCAGTTCGTGCCCCATCGTGAAGGTCACGTACTCGAACACCCAGCCTTTGCTCCTTCGCACCTTGATCTCGCTCCATGGAACAAGGAGTGGAGGGTGCATAAACCGAAAAAGGAACATGCTGGCCAAATACAAACCCTGCGGACTGACTCCAATCGTCAACACGTTGTTGTAGTTTGCTAGCCACCGCATCCGTCCGCTCTGCATTCCCCATTTCGCACCGTTGAATGGCCCCCGTGTACGATAGACCCTCGCCAGCGAGAACCAGCCGCCGACGAAGCTGATGGTTGCGCCTACCAGAAGCCACAAACAGAGAAAATAGATCGGGAAGATCGCCGCAAACACGGCGGGGTGCTGGTCAATCCAGTGTTGGAAATTCATGATTGTCGGCCAAAACTGTCCCTTGGCTCAAGGCATCCTTACTTCTTCCCAGCCCTCACCTTCGCCCACCGTGCCCGCTGTGCTGCTGCGATCTTCTTCCGTGAAGCCGCTGACATGGTGTGCTTCACACGAGCAGAGCCAGTTGTTTTAGCTACGACTGCTGCTACCTTCGATCCCTTCACAACCCTTGCCCAACGTGTTTTCTGCGCCACGCTGATCTTCCTACGAGCGGCAGCCGACATGGTGTGCCTCGGTTTGGCGTAATTACTCCCGCCGTCCAACTTGCCAAGAACTGAAAGAGCCGCATCAACATGTCGAAGCTGATTTGCCAGATTCGTTCTCTCTACCCTCAACTCCGACACAATGGACGCCAGCCCCTTTAGGTTTGCCATGAATTCCCCCTCAGCAATGGATTGTAATTGATCGGCTCTGTTTCCTGAGCCGCTGGTGCCAGCGTCCCCCTTGCTCTGGCGAAGGAGGATTGCCCGCGGCACTGTCAAATTGAGTTGGAAGAGTTGGGGGCTTTTTGGCTCACTTTGAAACTGCCGTCCCTACTGCGTTCATATTTGAAAACGAATGTTGCCAATACATGGCCTTCGTCAAGTAGTGTGACCTCAAAATCGAGGCCATCATCCTTAAGCACGGGCATATCATTCGGCGGGGAGTTTTCGAGGACATTTTTTATCGCCGACCATGGACGGGAGTCCCACCATCACAATCGCCGAGCGGATCACGGCGAGGATCGGGGCAGGTGGCCGACGAGAAGCACGGGATAGAATTGCAATAGAATGTTTGCCGTACAATTGTGCCGAGATGTGGAATTGGATCGTCGCTAATAGACAATGGGTGTTTTCAGGAGCGGGGATTTCCATTCTTGCAGCAGCGTGGTGGTCTCTAAGGAAAATGGGACTTCTCGGCTCAAATACGGCTGCCCCTGTGCAAACCAACACGAACTCTGTTATCCAGTCGCCAGTGATACACATCAACCTGCCTCAGCCGTCGCTTCCGGCTGAGCCGAAAATTGAACCTTTGGAAATTGAAACCTTGCCTGTGCTTACCGGAGTGCCTGATACCAAGCCTGAAGAGGAACCTGACCTTCGACCACAAATCTACAGCTTGACTCCGCGTATCACGTATGTCAGCGAAAATGATGACCCCGAAGAAGGCAATGGCGGCATCATCGAAGGTGGGAATTCTTTGAGAGCGGTCGTCGCGACATTCCGAATGAAGAAGCCTTCGCCCGATGGAAATGATACCTACCTGACCGCACGCCTGTCATACCGAACGAGAGAAAACATCATCATCCGCGACATCGAGAAGGAAATTCATCGCGTCAATTACGGAACATGGCTCGGTGAGGAATACAACCACGTGAAGATGAGGATAACGGACACCAAAGAATTGGTGCTGACGCTGCAAGCCGATGGAAGCGATGTTTGCCTTGCAGTGCAGGACAATCGCTCTAGCGCAACTAAATACAACGGACTGGCATTTCACAAGCTTGAGCCCAACGCCGATTCCTTCTTTGTGGGTGTGACGTTGGTTGACGCCAACCACGGCCCTGTCATCACGTATACGTATAAGATCGATGTCGATCCCTTGAGAGTGCACGAGATTATCCGAGTGCCTCGCCCATAAGTTTCTTACTCATGCGGTCATTTATAGGTGGAACTTAAAATGACCTTAGATGATTTTCGCCAATCTCTCACCGCCACCGTGCTGCCTGCTGAACTCACCCCTGCTCTCGCAGGATTATGGTGGGATGCCAAGGGCGATTGGACGCGGGCACACGAATCTGCCCAGCAGGACGAAAGCCCGGGGGGTAGTTGGGTGCATGCCTACCTGCATCGGAAGGAAGGCGATCAGGGCAACGCCGCCTACTGGTACAGTCGGGCGGGGAAGCCTGTTTGCCGGGAGCCACTGGATGCGGAATGGGGCACCATCGCAAAAGACTTGTTGGGATAGGATGATCCTTTCAGTTCACTCGTAGCCTTCCTATCGCGATAGCCGCCGTCGCCGACCTGACTGTCTTGCTATCCTCAGTTGAGGATCAATCTCGTCGATTCACATTAACTTCCTTCCAGCATTGATCGTTATCAGCTCTTGTGAAGTACACAAACTCTCTCTGGAAAGCATAGTGAATTCGCCGTAGCGCCCACCCTATCTTGCCGCTCGTCATCTTGTTTTGATCTTTGTCGCGAAACATCAAATGATAGAAAGACGCCCACATCAGGGCTGCGTCTCCGAAGGAGATATCTTCCTTCGGGCCGATCACAGATTGACATCCTGATGCCTGCATCACGGCAGTCGCTCCGGGGAACGCCCCTCGTGCCAGCGAGCCCACCTCCATGCCCTGCTGCAACCGGCCCTCGTCCACGTCTTCCGTAAGCTCGGGGTGGCGCACTTGTAGGTACTCACGCTTGGGGCATTGCACTCCTGCCATGAACTTCGACTTGCTGATCTTGCACGTCGGTTTCACGGGAACCGGAGCGTTTATTGCCGCCATCAGGGCGGCGGACAACTCCGCTATTTTTTCCTTCTTCGTCTTTGCCAAGCTCACACCCCACTATCTATAGGCTGTTGCAAAACCTGCGGCTCGATTTCCTGACGCACAACTGCTCACTGAGGGTGGCTACTTGCGCTTCCAGACTGGAAACGTATGCTCGGTGCTCCAGCTTCAGGCGGCGGTTTTCCAGAGCCCGTCCTACCGCGTTGAGCAACTGTGCCCGTTCAAAGGGCTTCGTCAAGTAGTCGAAAGCGCCGTTGCGCATGATGGCGAGAGCTATGGAAATGTCGTGCACCGCCGTCACAATCACCACGGGTATGTCGGGATACTGCTTCGTGGTGCGCTCCAGCAGTCCGATGCCGTCAAAATTGTGCAGCGGCATCATCAGGTCGTAAAGCACGAGATCGAACGTGTCTCCGGATAGCAGGGACAGTGCTTCAAGACCCGATGCAGCCTCACGACACTCGTAGTCGGCTGCGACTAGGAAGGAAACGATAATTGTGCGTATCGCCTCTTCGTCGTCAACGACAAGAACACGCTCTGCCCTAACACCGTTCTGGCTGCGGTCGGTCATGGACTCCTCCGTATAGGGGGATTCGAGTTCTTAATGTTTGCTTACTCAGTCGGAGGGAGTGCTGACTGGTTCGAGTCGCGGGGGAGAAAATGCGACCAGTGTCTAAAGCTAACGCAAGAACTCGCCGAAACTAGTGTTTTGCATCACCCCCCATGCATGGTGACGGAAAACACGAGCCTCGTAAAATGACTTAAGTTCTTACGTGCTCATCAAAGTGGCAGCACTGGCTCCCGCAGCAGTCGCAGCAGTTGCTCGATCCTGAACGGCTTTCGCAATACTGGGAGGAAGCGCAGAGCCAGTGGCACCTTCTCCCGAGCCTCCTTGGGATCGGCGGTCATGATTGCCATTTGCTGAAACGGATTAATCATGTGGATCGCGGTCACTAACTGCAAACAGTCTTTGATGTTCACGCCCGGTATGAAACGATGATCAGCGAGCACGAAAGCATACGGGCCGTGCTTTTTGTAGAGTGCCAGTCCGCCGTCCCCGAAGTGTGTCGGGAGGACATCGAAACCTCGGGATTCCAGTTCTTCAGTGAGAGACGACACAAGGGCATCGTCGCCACCCACGATCAGTATTCTCACTCGTCCTCCCTGAAGAACTCGTTGATCTCTTCAGCCAGTTGCCTGCCGAACACCAGCAGCGGACACCGACCAGTCTGGTTGAGGACGCATTGGCTATGTCTCCACACCATTTCGACAGCTTGAGCGTCGGTGATCTGCTTCCGCTGAACTGACGGATTCTTGCCGTCGATGAGTAAGAGAATCGAGTCCGCCAGCTTTGTCCGTGTACTCTGGTCGATACCGGGGCGCACCACTTTCAGGTATGCCAACGTCAGTGCAACCCGGCGCTGGGCAGCCTTGATTTCATGGCTTGCCACTGGTTACACCTCCGCAAAGGCGTTCCAGTTCATCAATCTCCGCTGATCCATCGACAAATTCATACCGAGTGCCCTTCACCCAAGGAGAACGTGACCATTCGGGTAGGTGGACTCCAAACAGTTCGGCAAATCCCAGTCTAGTGATCCTCACAGGTGATACATCCCGTTGATGAGGAGCAAATAGATCACCGCAGCGGTTCCGAAGAAGATCACAAGCTGCTTGAAGTAACCCGCTCTCCGGTGTAATACGAGATGACTGAATGCGATGTACCACAGCACTGCGCTAAACGGACCCAAGAAAGTGAACGCCATCTTCAGGAACCATCGGTCGTCTGGGGGCAAGCTGGGGATGAGAAGCAGTCCCAGTAAGAACGGCAGAGCGATCACGAAAAGCATGCTGGTCAGTGAAATCAGAAATCCTTTGATCAGACGCTCCAGCATGGTCCCCATCCCTCAAGCCAAGTGGATTTTCCTCTGCTCCAATCGGAGTATACGGAGCACACTGCGGAATTCACTACCTTTGCGGCAACATCTTTGGTAATACTCTTTGGTTTCCAGCGAAAAGCGCAACGCGGTTTGTATACTTCGACTATGGAGCACAGATCAGACTTACAGCGATTGATTCGTGCTCTTATCTCCAAACAACGGCGGCTTGTAAGTTCAACTCATCTTTGGGAACGCTTCGGCGTCCTCTGGACAACCGCACTACTGGACGAACACCTAAGCCAATGCAGTGATCTTGAGATTGGGCGGCTGATGCCTATCGTCCAAGGCCGATATGGAGTTTTTGAGCCGGAGTTTGGCATTTGTGAACACGCTAAACGCAGGCTGTTGCTGAGAAGCGCAAAGGAGAATTTGACCAAATGAAGAAGGCGGCAATTTACGGCAGAGTGAGCACGAATGACCAGAACGTCGAGTCGCAGTTCTGCGACCTGCGCTCCTTGGCGAAGGCTCGCGGATACGAAATCGTCGCTGAATACTCCGATACGATCAGCGGCACAAAAGCCAAGCGTCCGGGACTCGATCACCTTTTGTCCGACGCCCGGAGCGGGCGGTTCAACGTGGTGTTTGTTTGGGCCTTCGACCGCATCGCCCGCTCAGTCAAGCACTTCCTCGAAGTTATGGACGAACTCAACCGTCTGAACATCGGCTTCGTCAGCTTCCGCGAAAATATAGATACAGATTCGGCGCTTGGACGCGCCCTTATCATCATCGTCGCTGCCATTAGCGAACTCGAACGAAGCTTGATCGTCGAAAGAGTGAAAAGTGGCATGCGAAGGGCACGATTAGAGGGTCGTCAGATTGGGCGTGCACGGTTGGACATCGACCGGGGGCAAGTGGTCGAAGATCGACGCAGCGGGATGTCGCTGACCGTTGTGGCCAAGAGGCACGCAATCAGCCGAGCAAGCGTATGCAGGTTGATGAAGCAGGCTGACGGGAATTCTCCTGCCGGAGATTTATCCCCTCGTGAAGACGTGGGGCAACAAGTCCGGCTCTAGGGGGAGCTTCGCAATATGACTCAAGACAGGATTGGCAAGTCTTTCACCGTGATTTTCACCAACGGCGATCTGCCGACCAACCCTATGAGCCTGCGCGAATGCGCGGTGTGCGGAGGGGTCTTCACCCGCGACCAGTCGCGGGCGCATTCCCAAATCTCGTGTCAGCCGTCGCTGGAACAACCCTTTGCCATCGTTACAGGTCGAGGATGGAAGTCGGAGCACCAAACTCAAACATGCCAATAGCGCTAAACATTCCCGACAAGCTCCAGATTCGCCTCACCTCATCGGTGGAGTCGATCCTCGCATCGCTCGAACCCTATGAAAAATGGATCGAACAAATGCTGGAAGCGCCCCTGAGTGAGACCCTGACGCTCGAAGTGGACCGTAACCCCGCTGATGCCGTTGCGGAGGAGTTGTTGCAGGGGCTACCCATAGTCTCCGCGACCAAGGCAAGAAACAGTAATTGGCGAGCATTGATTGAAGAATGGGAGCTTCCCCCCATGGAAAACGCAAGCGCAGCTTCGACCTCCACACCCTGACTAGTGGGAATAAGCTTGAGTCCGTCCGCCGCATCCCGCTTTCCTTGAGCATGTTAAACGCGCTCATGACGGACGATGTTGAACTTTTCATCCTCGGATGGAGGCTGAAAGTACGCATTGATAGCATCAAAATCCTCGTCTCTGCTCCAGAGGGTGTCATCGGGCAGCCCCGCGCTTCGACTGCGCATCTGACTCTTGCACAAGGCGTCCGATGCGTCTACAAAGTGCAATTCGTGCTCCACATTCGCACGCTCGATCAACTCGCGAAACCACGCACGCTGCTCCTTCGTGTTGCCGGGAAAATCGAGCACGACGGAGATACCCTTCGACAAGAGGGCGCAAACGTGTGACGTGAGCGCATTCTTTAAACGAGAAGAGCACTTCACGAATGTCGGAATGTCGGAATGTCGGCGATCTCGCCGGGAAACAGAGCCTCCAAGAAATCGTCCTGCACAAGAAGGACAGCGTTTTCTCGGTCAGCCAAGTGTCTTGCGAGAGTAGATTTGCCTGCCGCCATCTTCCCGCAGAAAAAGATCAGCTTCGCTGAGGTGTTCATGCTCTTGCACCCAGCTTCTCGACGATGTGGTAGTGCCAGATCGTGTGCCCGATCAGTTGGGTAGATGTGCCCATTGGCGGGAATGTTAGGTCGAAGGATAGACATGGGTCAACGTCAATGATCACCGACTGTTGTTGCTTTCGGATTGCTCGGAAGCCAGCCGGAATCAGACACGCCTGCGGCGGTTCCGCGATGGCGAACGGCGTGGCTCGTGCGCGGTTACAAACTTGTGAGCCATGCAGAGCAAGTCGCGCAGGACATCGGGCGTGACGCGGGACATGCGAACCAACACGGCGCTGTAGTTGAGATAGTGGTCGGTCACGTAGTAAACATCGGGAGCCGCTGCGAGCAGTTCGGCGCGGTCGTCGAAGTCAACGCGAACCATAAGCGAACCCGGCTCAGCCGAACGTTGACTAGGCAGGCACGCCAAGAGTTTTCCCCGAACCTTGAGTGCAGGTGCGCCCCATGCTGTGCTCGCCTCGACACCCGGCAGCGTTAAGCCGATCTTCCTCACGGTGTCGAAGTTGATTGTGCCTGTTGGCATTGGGCGAGTGCGATTATCCGCAAGAACAGGAACCTTTTCAAGACAGGCATGGCGCGAATTGCCGTTGGTTTCTGGGACAATGCGAACGTGCGAGCAACTGCGCTCTACTGATTAGCGACGCAGCCGATTGCCTGCGCCATCTGCTTTGTAGGCGTCAGGATAGTGATCCCCTACGAGGTTGAGGGCGACATTATGCTCCAGCAGCGCCTTGAGTCCCGCCAGAAGAAACGAGAATCCTCCCATCGAATCGAGGGCTTGCTTGACGACCTCATCGTCGCTTCCGCGAAAACCCCAGTTGGAGATGGTTACGAGGGTCGTACCATCCGGGCGGGAAGTGAACAGCCACTCGACGGGTAAAGGAGGATCATTCCACTCAATCAGTATTCGGCTGGGACGTTCAATTGCTTTCACCCGTACTTCTGCGGACACACCATACATTTCCCACTCCCAGCGAACTTGCTTGCCCGCTTCTAATTTCCCAGTGCTCCTCGTGAACCAGAACTTCGTTGTGATGGCGGGGTTCACAAATGCCTCGAACACGTCTTCGGCGGGTTTGCGGATAAGCATCTGTGTCTTCACAATGGGCGCATTCTTAAACGTCACGGAATCCCCCAGCAAAAGTGCGATCACAGTAGCATATAGCCCGATAAGGGATACCGTACCAACCTAACTGCCTAAGTCGCCTCCTCATCGGGTCTTGGGCGTGGGTGCCTATTGCAGCTTGGCGTACTCGGCTTTGGCTTGCTTGAGGATGGGGATGTCGGGGTCGGCGTCTTTCCAGAGGGTGAGGAAATCCTTGTAGGCGGCGAGTGCCCGGACGCGGGCGGCATCGGCATCCGCGCCCTGCCCCTGTCCTTTCAAAGTTCTCGATTGCAAAGCATTCGCACGCGCCACTCCCAGATGCGCCAACGCTCCCGTCCAGCAGTTCCAGACGATGCCGCTGTGGTCGAGGATTTTCTGAAACTCGGCGGCGGCAGCACCGCCCTGTCCGGCTGCCAAGTATGCCTCTCCACGAACATAGGTGGGATAGAGGCAGGAGCTATTGATGACGAACGGAATTGTCCCGAACTCGATGGGCGGCAAAGCAGGTTGCAGCGCACTCAGAGCGGCAGCCGAGTTCTTTTTGTTCAGTGCCAACTGCGCACGAATTGAAGGCAGCCAGAGCGACTGCATCTGCGTATCCAGCTGGAAGCGTTGGTTGAGGTCTTGCGCCAGAGATTCGGCTCGTGTCGTGTCGTCCGCCATCGCAAACGCCAGAGCCGCTTCCACCTCAACACCTTGGCTTGTTGGATAGAGTTTCAAGCCCTGTGCTGCTTCCTGCTTCGCATCTGTTGCGTTGCCGAAGGCTGCTTCCCGCTGGGCGGCAATCTCCTGCCATATAGCCCCAGTTTCCTTGCTATCTGCGCGGATCGCGGAATCCACCGACTGTTTGCTCAATTGTCGCGCCTTACGTACATGCCCTGCGTAAGCTTCGGTATCGGATGCAAGGGACAACCCGGAATTCTCTTCTGGCTTGCCTGCAAACCACTTTAGCTGTTCCTCCATGCCCGAAAAATCCGCTCCAAGGAAACTCAGCGCATAAAGAGCGTTGTGTAGTAAATAAACATCCACTTTTCTCGCTTCCGCCTGCCGAATTGTCTGTCGGGCTTCGTCGAAGCGTTGTAAGGCGAGCTGGGTGTTGGCGAGATTGGCATATATCCCGGCATGATCCGGGGTGAGGCGGAGGCTTTGGCTGTACGCGTCCCTCGCCTTCTCATACTGCCCCAGCGATGCGTACTGATTGCCCAGATCGAGATGCGCTCTGTATTCCCGGGGGTAGGCTTGGATTTCCTCCTGATAGGTCTGTGCTGCTTTGTCCAGTTCCCCAGTTACATTCGAATAGTAGTCAGCAGTGATGTGCAGCTTTTCCCGTTCGCTGGCATGCTCGCGCAATTGAAATGCCTTGGTGAAGTATTCGATGCCCCGTCCCACCTCCCCCAAGGTGGAGTAATCGCTGCCCACTTCCTCATACCCCATGGCAAAATTGGGATCGAGTTCGATGGCTCGCTGGTGGTAAGGCAGCCCGGCGGCGGTGCCTTTCTCGCGATGAGCCTTCTCGCCAAGGGTGTACGCTTTCAACGCTTCAAGCGAAGAGGTGGTAGCCTCAGACAGCGGAACATCGAACTTCTGCACCGTAGCCAGCGACTCGCCCAGTTCACCACGCAGCTTGGATGCCGCCTCACCCAGCGCGTCCAGCACCTTCTCCTTGGACGCCGCCGTCACCTGCTCCTGCGCCAGCGTGTCCCCGCTCTGGCAATTCACCGCCTTAAGCCCTAGTACGTACTCGCTCCCTAGCGTTGCAATCGAGCCAACGATATATGCTTTGCTTTGGGCACGCTGGCAGACCTCGCGAGCGACCTCGGGCGTGAGTTTCGTGCTTGCGGGACGGGTCATCTCCTGCAAGGTCTTCTCAACAGCGCTGTCGGAGAGCATATTGAGGAAAGGCGATTGCCGCAGGGAAAGATTGAGCGCGGTCTTCAGCGTGTCGTCGAATACTGCATCGCCTGTGCTGTTGGCAAAATCGGCGGGAACGATGGTGTCTTTGTCGGTCAATGGCTTGCTGCGATGCGAACGATAGTAAAGTCCGCCTGCTACGAGCAAGGCAACCAAGACAGGAACCGCAATCTTCCAGAGCTTCCAAACCCGAGCCGCAGGAGCCTCTGCCACCGCCACCGCGCCTGAGCTTGCCGCAGAACTGTGTCCGCTCTCCGTGTCCCGCTTCAGTCGTTGCAAGTCGGTGCGCATCTCCGCTGCGTGCTGGTAACGGAGATTGCGATCTTTCTCCAGCGCCTTGTTGATGATGCGTTCCAGATCAGGCGGCACGTCGGGATTCAGCCGAACGGGAGGAACAGGTGCCCGGTTCATGATTCCCTCAGAAATCACAGCCGAGGTCTCACCGCGAAACGGTAAAGCTCCGGTTGCCATTTCGTATAGCACCGCGCCAAATGAGAACAGGTCGGTGCGAGCGTCGAGTTCCTTTCCTCGCACTTGCTCGGGTGACATGTAAGCGACCGTCCCCAACGCCGTCCCCGGACTGGTCAAGTGTTGTTCGTCCATCGAGCCGATCTGTGTGGTGGCGGCTGCGATTTGGCCGGCAGAACTCGTTGAAGTTACGACTTTTGCCAGCCCGAAGTCGAGAATCTTGGCGTGGCCGCGCTTGGTGACAAAGATGTTGGCTGGCTTGATGTCCCGGTGAACGATGCCCTCGGCATGTGCTGCGTCGAGCGCGTCCGCGATCTCGATGGCGAGCGACAGAATCAACTCCGTTTCCATCGGTCGCCCTGCGATGCGATGCTTCAGCGTCAGCCCATCCAGAAACTCCATGGCGATGAAGGTTTGCCCGTGCTGGTCGTCAATTTCGTAGATGGTGCAGATGTTCGGATGATTGAGTGCAGAAGCAGCTTTGGCTTCGCGCTGGAAGCGGCTGAGTGCCTGTGGGTCTTTGGCTACGTCGTCGGGTAAAAACTTGAGGGCCACAAAGCGACTGAGCTTCACGTCTTCGGCTTTGTAGACCACACCCATGCCACCGCCACCGAGCTTCTCGACGATGCGGTAGTGCGAGATGGTTTGGCCGATCATGGGTAGCGCAGGACTCAGGGTGCAATGTTAGGAGTGCTGCGAACGGGAAGTCAATGAGGGCGGCCAACTCGGCTGTGATGTTGAATTTGGGGTGTAGAATGCACGTCCAACGTATGAAAACTCTCCTAAATGATAGCGACCGGAACGAAGTGCGTCATCGTCTGAGCAGAGTGCGTTCGGACAGCCAGAGGCGTTGGGGTAGCATGTCCGCTCCTCAGATGATTTGTCATCTCAGCGACTCTTTTCGGGCGGCACTAGGCGAAAAGCAAATCAGCCCATCATCTACGCTCTTCAAACGCACGATCTATAAGTGAGCGGCTCTATGGGTGCCTCTTCAGTGGCCACACGGCATCAAGACGCGCCCTGAAATGGATCAGCAACAGGGTGGCACCCAGCCTGTTGAATTTGCATCGGATGTCGAGAAGCTTCGCACTCTGTTTGACCAGTTCAGTGGCTGGAAAGGCGAATTCGCCCCTCATCCAATGTTCGGTCATTTGTCGAAGAGTGAACGAATGCGCCACGCTTACCTTCACATGGATCACCACTTGAGGCAGTTTGGAGCATAAAGAACCGCCAAAGGCGTGTGGAAGTGGATATTGCTACCCGCCCGACCTAGCCGCTGCCATCGGCATTGCCTACTTCTTTTCCCCACAAGCATCGTTTTACCCTAACATTGGAATGGTGGATACTAGGTACGAAGGGTGCCATGATGCCCACAACTGCAAAGAGAATCGTCCTAGTGCTAGCCGCCTTCGTACTGGTTGTATTCAGCGTGTTTCTGTTCAACCAGACGATGC
>Ga0208820_1000427_pt1 | contig 32273 bp, 23 predicted proteins | sample June2015DPH_16_5_FD_184713 | JGI IMG/M metagenome (GOLD analysis project Ga0208820, IMG submission 184713) | Peatland microbial communities from SPRUCE experiment site at the Marcell Experimental Forest, Minnesota, USA - June2015DPH_16_40... | ecosystem: Environmental > Terrestrial > Soil >...
CGCCTTTCATCCCCTTCGCGCCTTCGGTAAGCACCAGGTTGGCGCCGAATGCCTTCAGCACCTTGCGCCGCTCCAGTGACATGGTCTCGGGCATGGTCAATGTGATCGAGTAACCGCGCGACGCCGCCACGAACGCCAGTGCGATTCCCGTGTTGCCGCTGGTCGGTTCCACCAGCTCTATGCCGGACTTCAACACCCCGCGCTTCTCGGCGTCCCAAATCATCGAGGACCCGATCCGGCACTTCACCGAGTAAGAAGGATTGCGGCCTTCGATTTTGCCATACACCTTCGTCCCCGCTCCGTTCACGATGCGATTGAGCTTGACGAGCGGCGTCTTTCCGATGCTGAGTGAGTTATCTTCGAACGATGCCATATGAGTTACTCCTGAGAAACTCGCAAGGCCTGGTCCAGATCGGCCTTGATGTCTTCGATATCTTCGATCCCGACCGACACACGAACATAGTCCGCCGTCACTCCGGTTTCGGCCTGTTCCTTCTCCGTAAGTTGGGAATGCGTGGTGGACGCCGGATGAATCACCAGCGTCTTAGCGTCTCCGACATTCGCCAGATGGCTCGCCAACTTCACGCTGTTGATGAACTTGACGCCGGCCGCTTTCCCGCCGCGCACGCCGAACCCGAGAATCGCTCCCGGGCCCTGCGGCAGATATTTCTTGGCATTCTGGTAATGCGAGTGGTTGGGCAGGCCTGGATAATTCACCCAGGTCACCGCCGGATGCTTCAGCAGCCACTCCGCCACCGCCTGCGCGTTCCGCACATGGCGTTCCATGCGCAGGTGCAGCGTCTCGATTCCCAGTAACAGCAGGAACGCCGCAAACGGGCTCTGTGTGCCTCCCGTGTCGCGCAGCCAGTGGGTGCGGATGTGAATAATGTATGCGAGGTTGCCCAGCGGCTTCAGCGCTTCCGTGAAAACCACGCCGTGATAGGAATCGCTCGGCTCGGTGAACTCCGGCCACTTCTTCGGATTCTCCGCCCAAAGGAAATTGCCGCTGTCCACGATGGCGCCGCCGACATGCACCCCGTGACCGCCCAGGAACTTGGTGGTCGAGTAGACCGCGATGTCGATCCCGTGCTCGAAGGGCCGGAACAGCGCCGGCGTCAGCACCGTGTTATCCACGATCACCGGCAGGCCGTGCTTGTGCGCTTCGTCGGCGATGGCCCGAAAATCCGGCACGTCGTTCTTCGGATTCCCGACCGATTCCAGATACACCAGCCGCGTGTTCTCATCCACCAGCTTGCCGATTTCCTCCGGATGATCCGGATTGAAAAACCGCACCTCGACGCCCAGCTTTTTCAGCGTCTGCGTGAAGAGCGTCCAGGTACCTCCGTACAAGCTGGTGGCGGAAATGAAGTTCTGCCCCGCGTGGGTGATGGTGAGGATCGCAGCGTTGATGGCCGCCTGCCCCGAACTGAACGCCAGCCCGCCGATGCCGCCATCGAGCGCGGCCAGGCGTTTCTCGAGCACGTCATTGGTCGGGTTCATAATCCGCGAGTAGATGTTGCCGAACTCGCGCAATCCGAAAAGATTCGCCGCCGTTTCGGCGTCCTTGAAAACGTAGCTCGTTGTCGCGTAAATCGGAACCGCCCGCGCCGTCGTCGTCGGGTCGGGCTCCTGGCCGGCATGCAAAGCAAGCGTGCCGAGTCCGCGTTTCCGTTGTGCGTCTGCCATGATGAGTTTTCTCCAGTATTATATCCTAATGTCTATCGAGTATGTGATATTGTTCACAGAATTGCAAGTGGGATTGCAGCCCGACCATAGGGGCCGGGCATGCCCGGCCCGGATACTGTCAATATAATCAATCACATGGCAGGGTCGATTAGGGCGCTGCCAGCGCCGCATCGAGATCCGCGATCAGGTCTTCCGCATCCTCGATGCCGATCGAAACCCGAACCAGGTCGGACGTGATTCCCATCCGCGCGAGCACCACCGGATCGACCGACGAATGCGTCATGGTGACCGGATGCTCGATCAACGATTCCACCCCGCCCAGCGATTCCGCCAGCGTGAAGACCCGCACTCTTTCGAGCAGCCCAAACACGGCCTCCTCGCCGCCGCGCAGGCGGAACGAAAATGTCCCGCCAAAACCGCTCATCTGGCGCAGCGCGAGAGCGTGCTGCGGATGCGATTCCAGCCCCGGGTGCCGCACCTCGCTCACTTCCGGCCGCGCTTCAAGCCAGCGTGCGATCGCGAGTGCGTTGCGGTTATGCTCCTCCATCCGGATGGCCAGCGTCTTGATGCCGCGCAGCACCAGGAAGCAGTCCTGCGGTCCGGCACAGGAACCCGTCGCGTTCTGCAGAAAGCCGATCTTCTCCGCCAGCGCGGCGTGATTCGTAATGACGGCGCCTCCCACCACGTCCGAGTGGCCATTGATGTACTTCGTCGTCGAATGCACGACGATGTCGACGCCCAATTCGAGCGGGCGCTGAAAGTACGGCGAGAGGAAAGTGTTGTCGCAGATGGCGATGGCGCCAAAGCGATGCGCCAGATCCGCCACCGCGCGCAGGTCCACCAGATTCATCAGCGGGTTGGTCGGCGATTCGATCCACACCGCCGCTGCGCCGCGCTCGAGTTCGCGCTCGGTTTCGGCCAGGTCCCGCAGGTCCACGTAAACCGCCTGGATGCCCTTGTTGCGGAATACCTTCTCGAACATGCGGAAGGTCCCGCCGTACAGATCGCTATGAACGATAATCCGGTCCCCCGCCTGGAACATCATCACGACGGTGGTTTCGGCCGCCATTCCGGTCGAGAAGGCGAAACCGGACGCGCCGCCCTCCAGCGCCGCCAGGCAGGTCTCCAGCGCCTTGCGCGTCGGATTGCCGCTGCGCGAATATTCGAACGCGCCCGGCCGGTTGACTCCCCGGAAAGCAAACGTGGAGGTCTGATAGATCGGCGTCATCACCGCGCCGGCGTGGTCCAGGGGATTATGACCCGAGTGAATCGCGAGAGTCTTGAATTTCATGGGCAGGATTTGTACGAAACCTTCTTCGTCATTATAGACGGCGGCCAACCGAAGCCTTAGGGCCACAACGTTCACCACAGTCTCATCTAACGCGTTCTATACTACAAAAGACACCGTTACGAGTTGCGGGCTTCGGCCCGACGCACCGTTCAAAATGGTTTCCCTGCCGCATCTGCCGTTAGGGTTGGCGCTCGGACTCGCGCTGGCTTCCACCGGCCTCGCGCAGCCGGCCGCGCCGCCGCTGAAGCTCACCTTGCAACAAGCCATCGACCGCGCCAGGCAGTACGGCCCGACCTTCCTGACCGCCAACCTTGCCGCCGCCAGCGCCCACGAAGACGCGGTGCAGGCCAAGGCGGCGCTGCTGCCCGGCGTCAGCGCGCTCAGCCAGTTCATCTACACGCAACCGAATGGCACGCCCAGCGGGGTCTTTGTCTCGAACGACGGGCCGCATATTTACAACCAGCAGGCGCAGGTGCATGGCGATATTTATGCGCCGGGAAAGCGCGCCGATTATCACCGCGCGCTGGCCGCCGAAGCCGTCGCGCGCGCCAAGGCCGATGTCGCCGCGCGCGGCTTGGTGGCCGTGGTGGTGCAGGATTACTATGCGATGGTGGTGGCCGAACGCAAGCTCGAAAATGCGCAGCAGGCGCTGCGCGAAGCCCGGCAGTTCCTGGAGGTCACCGAACAACAGGAGCGCGGCGGCGAGGCGGCGCACTCCGATGTCATCAAGGCGCAGATTCAGGTGGAGCAGCGTCAGCGCGACGCCGAGGACGGCCAGCTTGCGATGGACAAAGCCCGCCTGGCATTCGCGGTTCTGCTGTTTCCGGATTTCCGCCAGGATTTCTCGGTGGAGGACGATCTGGACAGCGCGGCAGCCCTGCCGCCACTCTCGCAGGTGCAGGAGATGGCGGGGCGCAATCCCGATATGCACGCGGCGCAGGCGGCGGTGGAACTGCAGAGTCGCGCGGTCGAATCCGTCCGCGCGGCGCTGTTGCCTACCCTCTCGTTCGATTATTTCTTCGGCATCAATGCCAACCAGTTCGCCCTGCATGACCCGGATCACGCGAATAACCTGGGCTCGGTGGCGCAGGCGCAATTGACGGTGCCTCTGTGGACCTGGGGCGCCGCCCGCAGCAAGATCCGCCAGGCGCAGATCGGGCTCGATCAAGCCAGGAACGATTTGGGCTTTACCCAGCGCCAATTGCTTTCTACGTTGCAGGCCTTCTATCGGGAGGCGCAGGTGGCCGGCTCCCAGGTAGAGTCGCTGAAACGTTCGGCGGAGCTTTCCGCCGAAAGCCTGCGGCTCACGCTGCTGCGCTACCGGGCGGGCGAAATTACGGTACTGGAAGTTGTGGATGCACAGACCACCCTGACGCAAGCGCGCAACGCCAGTGCCGATGGCCTGGCGCGCTACCGCCTGGCGCTGGCGGAATTGCAGACTCTGACGGGAGCGTTTTAGGAATGAGGCAACGAGATAGCGTCCGTGGCGCACGCACGCCTGCCGACGCCCGCCGCTCCGGAATTAGAACGCGTCGAGAAGAGTCTCGACGCGGCACGCAGGAGTGCGTGCGCCACGGGCTCGCGATCGCTCCGGTCCTCGCCCTCTGTCTCCTCGCCACCGGCTGCGCCAAAAAGGAAGCCGTGGAGGCAGAGAGCATGGCGCCGGTGGAGGTGACTGCCGTAACGCAGGATTCCATTCGCCGGGTAGTGGAAGCCGACGCCGTGCTTTTCGCCATCGACCAGGCTTCCGTGATGCCGAAAATCAGCGCGCCGGTGCAGAAGTTCCTCGTCAATCGGGGCGACCATGTGCGCGCCGGGCAATTGCTGGCGTTGCTCGAGAATCGCGATCTGGTGGCCGCTGAAAACGCCGCCAAAAGCCAGGTGGATCAGGCTGAAGCCAATCTGCGCAGCACCGAATCGGCCTCGGTCCCCGAAGCCGTCATGAAGGCGCAGACCGACGTTGTATCCAACCAGGAACAGCTCGACGCCGCCCGCCGCGCGCTGGAGAGCCGGCAGAAGCTCTTCCAGGATGGAGCCCTGGCGCGCAAGTCGGTGGACGATGCCGCCGTAACCTACGCACAGGCGAAGGCGCAGTTTGAAACCTCGAGCGAGCATCTCCGCACTTTCCAGAGCGTGGGCAAGCAGGAGCAACTCAAGACCGCGCAGGCGCAGGTGGCCGCGGCGCAGGCGCAGTACCGTTCCGCCGCCGCGCAGGTGAGCTATTCGGAAATCTCGAGCCCGATCGCCGGCGTGATCGCCGACCGGCCCCTTTACGCCGGCGAAATGGCCGCGCCCGGCAGCCCGTTGCTGACCGTGATGGATACGTCCCGCGTGGTGGCGCGCGCCAACATCCCCCAGGCGCTGACCGCGAGCATTAGAATCGGCAACGCCGCCGCCATCCATGTCGCGGATCGCCAGGCCGAGGTGCCGGCGCGCGTGACCGTGGTGAGCCCGGCCACCGATCCGGCCAGCACCACGCTGCAAGTCTGGGCGGAGGCCGCCAACCCTGCCGAACGGCTTAAGCCGGGCGCCAGCGTGCGCTTGCGAATCGTCACCGAAACCATCCCGCGCGCGGTGGTGATTCCCACGGCCGCTATCCTGCCTGGCGAAGAAGGCGGCGCCGCGGTGCTGGTGGTAAGCGGCGATTCCACGGTTCATCGAAAGACGATCGAGACCGGCGCGCGGGATGGCGGCAAGGTGCAGATCCTGAGCGGCGTTTCGGCCGGCGAGCAAGTGGTCACCGCCGGCGGCGTGGGCCTCGACGACAATGCCAAAGTGCGGATCGTCCAGCCCGGCGCAAAGGACGACGCCGGCGGCAAGGGCGAACAGAAAGAATGAGCGGCAGCCTCACGCCACCGCCCGGCGCGGACGCGGCCGGCTCCGGTCACTGGACCGCGCGCCACGGCCAGCCCATCGTCTTCGTCATCCTGACCCTGGTGGCTGCCGGCATCTACCTGGCGCTGACCGTTCCGGTTGCGGTCTTCCCGGAAACCAATTTTCCGCGCATCGTCGTCGGCGTGGATAACGGCGTTTTTCCCATCGACCAGATGCTGGTCACCGTCACCCGGCCCATCGAAGAGGCCATCAACACGGTGCCCGGCCTGGACCACATCTGGTCCGTCACCAGCCGCGGCACGGCGGAAGTCGACTTGTTCTTCAATTGGAAAAGCGACATGTACCGCACGCTGGAGCTGGTGAACGCCGCCCTGGCCCGCGTCCAGTCCACACTTCCACCCACCGCGAAGATCACTGCCAACCGGCTCACCTTCGCGGCATTTCCCATCATGGGCTACAGTCTGACTTCGGACAGCGTGCCGCAGACCGAGATCTGGGAGATGGCGACCTATGATCTGAAACCGCGGCTCAACCGCACCACAGGCGTCTCCAGCGTGGTGGTGCAAGGCGGGCAGGTTCCGGAGTTTCAGATCGAACCGGATCCCGCCAAGCTGGTCGAAACCGGCGCCACGGTGCCCAACATTCTGGATTCGCTCTCCCGCAGCAATATGGTCGATTCGCCGGGGCTGATCGAAACCAACCATCAGCTTGTGCTCAGCCTGGTGAGCGGGCAGACCCGGACGTCCGCCGAAATCGGCAACGTCGTCGTGAAGACCACGCCCGCCGGCGCACCCATTCACATCGGCGATCTGGGCAGCGTCGCACCCTCGGTGATGCCGGTCTACACCATCGTCACCGCCAACGCCAAGCCCGCCGTCCTGCTGAACGTCTACCGGCAGCCCGACAGCAATACCGTGACCGTGGCCAACGCCGTCCACGCTGAGATCGAGCGCATCCGCCGGACGCTGCCGAAGGGCGTGGATCTGCGACCGTACTACGATCAATCCGAACTCGTCAACGACTCCATCAGCAGCGTGCGCGACGCCATCCTGATGGGGCTGGTTCTGGCCTCGTTGATCATGGTGCTCTTCCTGCGCGATTGGGGCACGTCGCTGGTGGCCGGGCTGGTGATTCCCGCTACCATCGCGATCACCTTTATCGCGCTGCGCATCCTGAACCAGAGCTTCAACCTGATGACGCTGGGCGGCCTGGCGGCTGCGGTGGGCCTGGTCATCGACGACGCCATCGTAGTGGTCGAGAACATCGTCATGCACCGCGACCACGGCCAGACGCGCCCTGAGGCGATCCGCAGCGCCCTCCGCGAGATCCGCGTCCCGCTGGTCGGCTCCACGGTCACCCCCATCGTGGTTTTCCTGCCGCTGATTTCCATCACCGGAGTCGAGGGCGTTTTCTTCCGCGCCCTGGCCCTCACGGTTACCATCGCGCTCGTGACCTCGCTCGCTCTGGCGCTCACCTGGACGCCCACGCTGAGCCACTACTTCATCCGCAGCCGTGGCCGCCAAAACCCCGAGCAGTTTGACGAAGCGCCGTCGCGCGGCATGCGCGCTTACGGGAGCGTGTTGCGCTTCGCCCTCGAGCACCGCCTGGCACTGGCCCTGTTCACCGTGGTGCTGATCGGGGCATCGTATGTCTGTTACTCCCGCCTCGGTTCGGACCTCCTGCCGGAGATGGACGAAGGCGGCTTCGTGCTGGACTACATCATGCCCGCCGGTTCTTCGCTCGAGGCCACCAACCGGGTGATCACCCACGTGGAGCAACTGCTGCGCGCCACGCCGGAAGTGGAGAGCACGTCACGGCGCACCGGGATGCAGCTTGGCCTGGCCACTGTGACCGAAGCCAACAGCGGCGACATCGCGGTGAAGCTGAAGAAGCAGCGCGGCCGCGGCGTAGACGAGGTGATGGCCGATGTCCGCGCGCGGGTGCGACACGCTGAGCCGGTGCTCGATATCGAGTTCACGCAGATCTTGCAGGACATGATCGGCGACCTGAGCAACGCCCCCGAACCCTGCATCATCAAGCTGTTTTCGGACGATCCCGACGCGCTGCGACGCTGGGCGCCGGAAACGGCCAAGGCCATCGGGAAGATTCACGGTGTGGTGGACATTCTGGACGGGATAGAGAACACCATCAGCGGTCCCGCCACGGTCTTCAACGTGGATCCGGTAGTGGCCGCCCGCGCCGGATTCTCGCCGCAGGAAGTGGAGGTGGATGCGAGCGCCATCCTGCAAGGCGAGCCGGCCGCGACGCAGCTGGTGGTGAACGACCGCGCCTACACGATTCGCGTCCGGTTCCCCGCGCGCACGCGCGCCACGCTCGATGCCATCCGCGACACCGTGCTGGTGAGCGGAACCGGCAAGACCGCCAGCATCGGCTCGCTGGCCGGCATGGTGCAAATTCCGGGTCAGACCGAGATCCGCCGCGAGAATTTGCAGCGCGACGTGCAGGTGACCGCCCGCTTCGAAGGCCTGAACCTGGGCGAAGGCATGGACAAAGTGCAGCAGGCGGTTCGCGATCTGCACATCCCGTCCAACATCCGCGTGGCGTACGGCGGCCAGTATGAAGAGCAGCAGAAATCGTTCCGCGAGCTGGTGGTGGTGCTGCTGCTGGCCATCGTGCTGGTGTTCACGGTGCTGCTGTTCGAGTTCGGCAGTTTCGCCGCGCCGGCGGCCGTTCTGGCCTCGGCAATACTCTCCACTTCCGGCGTGTTTCTGGCGCTGCTGGTGACCGGCACTACCTTCAACCTTTCGTCGTTCATGGGGCTGATCATGGTGATCGGCATCGTGGCCAAGAACGGTATTCTGCTGCTGGACGCCGACCAGAAATTCCGCGCCGCCGGCGTGCCGGCCGAGGAAAGCATGCTGCGCGCCGGCGAGCGACGCTTGCGGCCCATCCTGATGACCGCGCTGGCCACCGTGGCCGGCATGATTCCGCTGGCACTCGCCTGGGGCGCCGGCTCGCAGATGTTGCAGCCCCTGGCCATCGCGGTCATCGGCGGCATCCTCGCCTCCATGGTTCTTTCGCTGGTAGTGACGCCCGCAGTGCGCTATTACCTGGACGCCGGATCATAAACGCGTGGCGCGGGCTGTCAAGCCTGCAGAGCCGAGAGTCCGAACTCCGGATGCGGCGGAATTTGGATTGAGCCAGGTGGCCCCGGTCAGAGGTAGGATAGACGATCGGTTTTTGTCGTCTGTCAGGCGGTGCGCCCTTGCCGAGGCGCGACAGACGACAAAAACCGATCGTCTATCCTACCTGGCCCGCGCCACCGATTCCCCCGTCGGGTGGGTCAGCTCATTTTCCGCAGCGCGCGGAAAACGCCGGATAACGGCATTGACGCCACACCGCCCGCCGGCAACGGAGTTATGATGAACCAGTGCCGCACGCGGCATCTACCGCCATGACTACTCTTCCACGTCACGCCGTTCTTACTGCGCTGCTCCTGTTCTCCGGCCTCGGCGGCGCGGGTCCGCTCCCCGCGCAGGATGCCCGCAAGCTCGATTGTCTCGCACACGTCGCATTGCGCGTCGCCGATGTCGCCAAATCTCGCGCATTCTATAAGACCCTGGGCTGGGACCAGGCTTTCGAGTTCGGCGATGACAAAGGCACCACCACCTCCTACGTCAAGGTGAGCGACCACCAGTACATCGAGCTATGCCGCCGGGACAAACCATCGGACCCGCTCGGCTTCATGCACATCTGTTTGGAGACCGCGGACCTGGATCGCCTGAGCGCGGCTTACACCGCACTGGGACTTACTCCGACCGAGTCGAAGAAGGGCCACGCCGGCAACATCCTGTTCAACCTGCGCGATCCCGAAGGCCAGGTGATCGAGTACACCGAGTATCTGCCGGGCTCGCTGCACACCAACGCCCGCGGGAAATTCGTCGACCCGGCGCTGATTTCCGATCATATGATCAACGCCGTTATGACCGCGGCGCATGTCGATGCCGAGAGAGCGTTCTTCATCGGCAAATTGGGATTTTCCGGCAGTGGCTATAAGCTCAGCTTACCGGGAACCCCCGGTGAGACAGTCGAACTCAAGCCGCGCGTGGCGGGTGAGATGCCGGAGATCCGGTTCGCGGCCGACCCGAAACGGGCCGCCGAGGAATTGAAGAAGCGCGGTATCGAGGTCAAACTAACCGGCGGAGTTCCCGAGGTCCGCGACCCCGACGGCACGTCCATCTCCTTCAGCGACCGCTAACGCTTCTTCCGGTAATGGAACGTGTTCAGCGTGCGCTCGACGTCGAAGTTGCGCAGCATGGCGATCACTTCGGCGCCGGCCATCAGCGTGGGGCCGTAGCCTTGCATGGCGCCAAGGTCGGTGGGGCGGTTGTAATAATAGACGGCGTCGTAAGCGGCGGTGGTGCTGACCGAGATGCCTTCGATGCGGCCATCCGCCCGCACCCGCGTGGCCAGCGCCTGCCAGGCCGCCTGCGCCACCGGAGCGTAGACCGGCGAGAGCCAGCCGCGGTTCACGCCGCGCGCGATGGCGAAGGTGAACATCGCCGAAGCCGAGGTCTCCAGGTAGCTGTCGGTCTTGTCCAGCAATTGATGCCAGAGACCGGTGCCGCCTTGCGCGGCCGCCGCTCCCTGCGCGCCGCGCCGGAAAATCTCCAGCACACGGGCGCGCTCCGGGTGGTCCTCAGGCAGCACGCTCAGCAGCTCCGCCGCGGCCATGATCGCCCATCCGGATCCGCGGCCCCAATAAAACTTGGGGTCCGGGTCGGTGTTCTCGAACCAGGAATGGTCCCATAGTCCGGTAGTCTTGTCCTGCAAGCGCGCCGACGCCTGAATCACCTGCCGTGCGCCGTCGTCGAACCAGGCGCGCTGGCCGGTCAGCGCGCCCATGTGCGCCAGGAACGGAACCGACATGTACAAATCGTCCGCCCAAAGCGATACCGGCTGCGGCCGCTGCCGCGCCAGCGTGCCATCGGGCATGCGAAATTGCTTGTGCGCGATGTGCTCCGCGACGGCGTCGATGGTGGCGCGGTATCGCGCGTCTTTCTTCTTGTTATAGGCCTTGATGAGGGCCGCGCCGATCGCGCCGCAATCGTCCAGCTCGCGCATCTCGATCAGCCGCCGATAACCGTAAGCTTGCGGTCCGAACTGCCTGGCCTGCTCGCGGAAGTAATCCAAGTGGTCGAAGATGAAATCGAAATTCTTGAGTGCGTAGTCCGAGTAAGTGGCGTCGCCAGTAATATCGGCGGTCTGCAGCATGGCGGCCAGCACCACGCCCATCGGGTAATCCCAATCGTTGAACTGCCCCTGCCGCAGGTCGATGCCGGCCGTCCTGTTGGGCTTTGTCAGGTCGGTGATCGGCGCGCCTGTCGCGGTGTCGATGATGCGATACGGCGTGGAGCGCACGAAGTAATCGCGAATGCGGTCGAGCGTGGCCTTGATCTCGGCCTCGGTGGGCAGCACGTAGTCCACGCCGGGCGCCCGCGAGGGCTGCGAGAAGGATGGGTCGCTGCGGCCCGGCGGTTGCGCCGCGGCGGGAGCGGGCCAAATCAGAATCGGCGCCACCAACACCGCGGCCCACGCGCCGACAGTGCGTTGCTTCGTCAACGTGCCATCCAGCCTCCGTCCACTACCAGCACATGGCCGTGGACGTAATCCGACGCCGCCGAGGCCAGGAACACCGCCGCGCCGCACACGTCCTCCGGCTCGCCCCAGCGCCCCGCTGGGATGCGCTCCAGGATCGCCTGCCGGCGCTCCTCGTTCTGGAATAGCGGACGCGTGTTCTCCGTGCGTATGTAACCCGGCGCAATCGCGTTCACATTCACGCCGCGCCCGGCCCACTCATTGGCCAGCGCCTTGGTGATCTGCGCCACTCCGCCCTTCGCCGCCGCATAAGAGGGCACGTTGATGCCGCCTTGAAAGGAAAGCAGCGAAGCGATGTTGACGATCTTCCCCCGCCCGCGCGCCAGCATGTGCGCGCCCGCCGCGCGGCAAAGCCGGAACACCGCGGTCAGGTTGATTTCGATCACCGCGTCCCAGTCTTCGTCGCCATGTTCCGCCGCCGGCGCGCGCCGGATGATGCCGGCGTTGTTCACCAGGATGTCCACCGCGCCCATCGCTGCCACGGCCTCTTCGATCAGCCGGTCCGCATGCGCGCGCGAGCTGAGATCCGCTGCCACCGAGTGCGTGCGCACACCCGCCATCTCGCGGATGCGCTTCGCCGTCTCTTCGGGGGCCGCGATATCGTGCAGAACCACGTCCGCTCCGGCTTGGGCAAAACCCAGAGCCATCGCCGCGCCCATGCCGCGATTGGAGCCCGTCACCAGCGCGACTTTGCCGTCCAGTCGAAACATCGCGCTACCTCCCCGCCTGTCCTTTTTCCAGCCCGGAGCCGCCGCCCGCGAACTCGGGCTGCACGTTCACCACGCCAAATTGCCGGTCCTCGCCTTCGCGGTTGGCCGCCATCATCCACAGAAAATTGATTTGCGATCCCGGCGCCGCCACGTTCGGATGGTAGCCTTTCGGCATGATGACCACGTCTCCGTCGCGGACGAACGTCGCCAGCTCCGGCTCGCCCGTGTTGGTGTAGACGAACTGCACGCCGAACCCCGGCGCCGGCATGTCGATGTAGAGATAAGCCTCCTCCAGCATCGCCGCGTGCTCGTGCGGCGGCCACGACGTCCAGTTGCCCGGCTTGCTGAACGTAACTCCGGCCACGATGCGTCCGGCCTGGACATTTTTCCCGAGCAGGATGTTGAGCGTGCGCTCGGAGTTGGGGCCGCCGGCCGTGAAATGCAGCCCGGGGTCCTTCTGGACCTCGGCGAACGAGACGAATTGCAGCGGGTGGGTCTGCTCGGCCGGAGCCGACAACTCGGCGAAATCGCAGCCGTCCGCGCCCGCGGTCACACGGAACCGGCTCGCGCGCGGAATGTAGAGCGCATCGTATTGGGCCATCGTGTATTCCGCGGCTCCCGCCTCGACCGTGGCGCCGCCGCGCAGGCATATCAGCCCGGTTTCGCGCTCTCCGGTTTCCACTTCCACCGGCGCGTCGCCGCCGTCCAGCACGATGCGGCCGAAGTACAGATGCCGCGAGGCCGTAGTCTGGGGCGTGACGGACAGATGCCGCCCCTTCCGCGCCCCGGTGTTCCTGACGACGCATGTTTCGGTTCGAATCGGTGCCTGCTCCGTTGATGTCATGTTCTCTCCCGCTATCGGCCTTTGCGGCCGTTTCCTCCGAATTCTCCCACTCAACCGCGGGCGAATCAATTTGAATTCGCTAAACGGTTCGGTGAGCCCGGCAATAAGATCCCGGGTAACCGCCTGCCTCGTCTCGTGTTAACTTTGAGAGTTCGTCATCTATTTGTCGTCTGCGTTGAGAGGTCACCAGAATGCGCACCGTCATGCACCGTTTGCTCGCCGGACTCGTGATCGTTGGGCTCGCCTGCGTCGCGACAGCCCAGAAGAAGGAATTCACACACTGGCCCGCAGGTACTTCGCCCGTGGAAGTAGGCAAGAAGATCGTTCAAAACATGCTCGATCCCCCGCGCTGGATTCCGACGAAGCCCTATGTCCACTACGCCGAGGACTCCACCTGGTACTCCGCGCTCGAGTTCGCCAAGCTGACCAACGATCAGGCCATGACCGACGCGCTCGTCAAGCGCTATGACCCCTGGCGGACCGAAGAGGGACAGCAGAAGCTGGTTTCCTGGCAGCGCCACGTCGACCACGCCATCTTCGGCATCGTGCCCCTGGAGCTGTACATCCGCACCAAGGACCCGCAGTACCTCGCCCTCGGCAAGAAGCTGGCCGACCAGCAATGGGAGAACCCCACGCCGGAAGGCCTTTCCGGCGAGACCCGCTTCTGGATCGACGACGCGTACATGATCACCATCCTCCAGCTCCAGGCCTACCGCGCCACCGGCGACAAGGTCTACCTGGACCGCGCCGCGCTCGAGATGGCCGCCTACCTCGACAAGCTGCAGAAGCCCAACGGCCTGTTCTATCACGGGCCGGACTTTCCTTTCTACTGGGGCCGCGGCAACGGATGGGTGGCGGGCGGCATGGCCGAACTGCTCACCGATCTGCCGGACAACCACCCCAAGCGCGCCCGCATTTTGCAGGGCTACCATACCATGATGGCCTCGCTGTTGAAGTATCAGGACGCCGACGGTGTGTGGCATCAACTGATCGATCACCCCGAGTCTTATCAGGAGAGCTCCTGTACCGCAATGTTCACTTACGCCATGATCGCCGGCGTGAAGAAGGGCTGGCTCAAGGACAAGGCCTACGGTCAAGCCGCGCGCAAAGGCTGGCTGGGCGTCAACAAGTTCATCGACCAGGACGGCAATGTAGACAAGGTCTGCGTCGGCACTGGCCAGACCAATGACGTGAATTTTTACCTGAACCGCCCGACCCAGAAGGGCAATCCGCACGGCCAGGCGCCCGTCCTCTGGTGCGTCAATGCCCTGCTGAAAAAATAGCCGTAACGCCGGCGGTCTTCGCCGCCGGTGACTCTTCGCAACGCCGGCCGTCTTCACCGCCAGCCCTTACAGCTACCCCTATCACTTGCGCCCCTCATCGTGCTAACTTTGACCGCATGAAATCGATTGCGATGTTACTCTCACTCGCCGGCGCCTCGGTAGTGGCGGCCGACGCTCCCACTTTCAGCCTTTGGACCGCGGACACCGTCAAACAGGTGGCTAAGGAGCTCGCCGGCAAGCTGAGTCCGCAAGGGCTCGCCAGCCAGAAGCTGGCCGACATGGGGAACTACAACTTCGCGCTGGCGCTGCGCCGGCAATCCGGGACGGCGGAAGTTCACATGAAGATGGCGGACATCTTCGTTATCGAAAGCGGCGAAGCCGACCTGGTTACCGGCGGCACGGTGGTGAACCCCACCAACTCCTCCCCGACCGAAATTCGCGGCATCGGTATCCAGGACGGCACCCAGCACCACCTGGTCGCCGGCGACGTGCTGACCATCCCCGCCGGGATGCCCCACCAGGTGAAGGTGGCGCCCGGCAAGGAAGTGCTCTACATGGCGATCAAGGTGGCGCAGTAGGGCCGCCGCGCACAGTCCGCGCGGCATGCGATAATCCATTTTTCGGCCGCGACAAGTACTGGGCCGCGCAAGATCATGAAGCATCGGCATGAAGCTCTCGCCGGGTTTCCGGTGGTGACAATCCTCCCCGTGCTATGGGGAGATCAGGACGCCTTCGGGCACGTGAACAACCTGGTGTACCTGCGCTGGTGCGAGACTGTGCGCGTGGAATACCTGGAGCGGGTCGGAATGTGGGTGCCGCTGCCGCCGCAAGGAGTGGGCCCGATTCTGGCCAGCATCCACTGCGATTACAAGCTGCCGCTGAATTATCCGGACACCGTGCACGTCGGCGCGCGCGTCACCCGCATCGGCAACTCGAGCGTGCGCATGGAGCACTCGATCGTCAGCCATAAGCACGACGAGCTGGCCGCCGCGGTCGATTCCACGCTCGTGATGCTCGATTACTCGACCGGCCGGCCATCGCCGGTGTCGCTCGAAATCCGCGCCAAGATCGCCGCGATCGAAGGCCACGAGTTCGCCGCCTCGGCCCCCGGTCCGCGCTAAATATGCGCCGTGGCGCAGGCTGTCCAGCCTGGTGTGTCGAGAGTCATCTCGACATTTCTTTCGTAACGAACGGGTGCGCCCTTCTCGTCAGCCCGCGCGGCTTGTTAGACTGGACGATCAATGGAGATTTCGCAAGAGACTGTCGCGCCAGGTAAATCGGTGATCCGCCTCCAGGGCAAGGTCATGATTAGCGAAGCGCCCGACCGCATCGGCGCCGCGGTGGAGGAGTTGGTGCAGGCCGGCACGCGCACCGTCATCATCGACCTGAGCGGCGTCACCTCGCTCGATTCGACCGGCATCGGTTACCTCATCGCCGGCTACAACCGCATCATGGCCGCCGGCGGCGACATGCGCATGGCCGGCGCCACCGGCCACATCCTGCAAAATTTCCGCGTCAACCAGTTAGACCGCGTCTTCGCCTTCTACCCGAGCGTGGAAGCGGCCGCGAAGGATTAGATCAGATCGGGACCGTCCCCGGTTTCCGATGAACTATGTTGCGGGGCAGAGAGCGACTGAAATCATGAACGGTTTTCGCTGGCGTTGGGCGCTGGCCCTTCTCGCAGCCGGCATTTGGTTCGCACTGGTCGTAGGCCGCGCGCTGACGCGGGAGCCGTTTATCGATGAGGCGTTGTACTCCCTGCCGGCCTGGAACCTCTCCCACAACGGCAGTATGGGCAGTCCGGTGATCGAAACCGTGGGCTCGCCTAATCCGGGCTGGAGCATCTCACCCGCCGGAATCCGGAAACATACGTATTGGATGATGCCGCTGCCTACCGTCTGCCTGGCCGGCTGGTATCGCCTGGTTGGGTTCAGCCTCTTCACCACGCGGATGTTTACGGCTGTGTGTATGCTCGCGATGTTGGCGGCGTGGTACGCGATCCTGTGGCGGGTGAGCGGAGATCGAACCCTGAGCGCGCTGGGCGTGCTGCTCATCGCGAGCGACGCCGTTCTGCTGACGCGCGCCGCCTTCGGCCGGATGGACGTCCTGAGCGCCGCTTTCGGGTTTTCCGCCTTGGCCGCCTATCTGAACCTGCGCGAACGATCGCTGGGGGCAGCGGTGGCGGCCAGCCAGACGCTGGTGGTGTTGGCGGGACTTTCGCATCCCAACGGCGGCATCGTCTGCGGATGCGGAATGCTGGCCGTAACCCTGGCGTTCGATGCGCGCCGCTTGCGCTGGCGGCACCTGGCTTATGCCGCCGTTCCGTACGCCGCCGGAGCCGCGGCCATGGGTGCATACATACTCCAGGACCGCGCCGCCTTCATGGCACAATTCTTCTCCCAGGTCGGCGGGCGGTTCGACGGTCTGCGGTCCCCGCTCGCGGCGCTCCGGCGCGAGCCGCTGCGCTATGCCGAAGCTTTCGGCTTCGGCCAAACCTCACGCGCCAAGATCCTCATCTGCGCCGCCTATCTGCTGGCCGCCGCGCGCGTCTGCTGGGACCGCCCGCTGCGCCGAAAGTATGGCGTGTTGCTGGTGTTTGGCGGAGCGGTCGTCGTGTCGCTGGCGCTGTTTGACAATCTCAAGTGGTCCCACTACCTGGTGTACACCCTGCCGATGTTTGCGGCGTTCGTGGCGATTGCGGTGCGCGCCGTTCCCGCCGGGCGCTGGCGCTCAATCGCGCATGCCGCCGCCGCCGTGTTGATCTGTGTGCAGGCCGGCTCCGTGCTGCGGCTGATCGTGGCATTCAATTCGTATTCCGCCTATGTGTCCGCCATCCGGTGGATTCACTCCAACGTCCCCCGCCAGGCGTTGATCATGGGCGACTCGTCCCTCTACTTCGATCTCGGAACCACGCAACTGGTGGACGACATTCGCCTCGGGTATCTCACCGGGAAAAAGGCCGACGTCGTCATCGTCGACGGCCGCTACCTCGACGTGTTCAACTACCTGCGGCGGGATGAACCGGATGCCTGGCGCTACATCGACCATTATCTGCGCGACGAATGCCGCGCCATTCCGCTCAGCGCCGGCTACACGGCGTATGTGCCGCGCACGTCTCTCGTTCGCGCGCCGTAGCCAGTGACGCACGCGTGAGATCGCTTTCCACCAGCCCAACGAAACCGAAAGCGCACCGTGCACCGGAAACTATTACACAGATTTGACAAGGATTTGACAACTCAAAACCGCGGCCCCGCCATGATCGGGAGGGAGGGTTTTGAGAAATGCAGAATGCAGTTCGCCAATTGTGGCTCGGCCTGGTTTGCTCGTCCGCTTTGCTGGCGCAGAATACACCGCCCGGCACTAAGGTAATTGCTTCGACCGTGCCGGCCAACGGCGACGTGAACCCTTATGGCGTCGCGATCGTCCCGGTGAGTGTCGGCGATCTTACCGCGGGAAACATCCTGGTCAGTAACTTCAATAACAGTTCCAACCTGCAAGGAACCGGCACCACCATAGTCCAGATTACGCCCCGCGGCACCCAGTCGCTGTTTGCCCAAATCGACGCGGCGACGCTTCCCGGCGCGTGCCCCGGCGGCATCGGACTCACCACCGCGCTGGCCGTCTTGCCCTCTGGTTGGGTGGTGGTGGGCAGTCTGCCGACCACGGATGGAACGTCGGCCACGGCCGAGGCCGGCTGCCTGCTGGTGCTGGACGCCAAGGGCAACGTCGTGGAAACCATAGCAAATTCGTCAATCAACGGACCCTGGGATATGACCGCGATCCAGTTGGGCGACGATGCGTTCTTGTTTGTCACCAACGTGCTTAACGGCACGCTGGCCGGCGGCGGCAGCGTGGTGAATGAAGGGACGGTGGTCCGCATCGGGTTGGAGCTGCATTCGGACGCACCGCCCACCGTGCAATCGATGGTGACCATCGGCAGTGGCTTTGCGGAACGCACCGATCCCAACGCTTTGGTGATCGGACCCACCGGCCTCGGCCTGTCGCTCGATGGGACTCTCTACGTGGCCGACAGCCTGAACAATCGGATCGCGGCGATACCCGACGCGCTGCGGACCCAGTCCTCGGCCGGAACGGGCACCACGATCAAGGAGGGCCGCTTCCTCAACGATCCGCTGGGACTCGCGATTGACTTCTTCGGCGACATCCTGACCGTCAACGGCAACAATGGATTGCTGGTCATCACCACCGCCAGGGGCGATTCGCTCGGTGCAGCCCTTCTCGATTCCAGCGGCACCCCGCCCGGCTCCGGCGCCCTATTCGGATTGGCCGTGAGCGACCGCGGCATCTATTACGTCGACGACGCGACCAACACGCTCAATATTTTCCTGTAGCGGCTGGCGTTGGCCGATTTGCGCCGTAGGGGCCGGGCACGCCCGGCCCGCTGAGGCTTCCACATTTTCGTGGGAGGTCCGGTAACGCCGGCGGTCTTTGCCGCCGGTGTCCGATTGGGGTGTCCGATTGGGGACAGCCTACGAAAACTCCAAACTCGGCGGAAGTCTATTTCGGAGTTTCGTAGCCACTGACTGAATATCCCTGATTATCGTGTCTCACCACAGCGGCGCGGCGCGTAGCCTGTCCCCGAATAATCTCCGACGTCACGCAGGCGACAGCCGTCTCATTTTCGCGGCGGTGAGCTAGGCTGACCTCTCTGAAGATCGGCGTCTGGTAGTCGCAGTAGCTGGATGGCTTCATATAGATAGCTACTCTGGGTCATAACGGCGAGGTCAGCTGGGAGGAGGCTGGACGACTGGATTCCTAGCAACACGGGGCGGCGTACAGGCGAGCCGAACACGACGCCCGCCCCCCCCGGGAGGGACGAAGAACACCGGAGATCCACTGTTCCCCGGCACAAGGTTCGCAGCGAGGAACCATCCCCGAATGTTATATGGGGCCGTCGCCGGGGCACACCGCACTTCGATATCTTCGCTAGAAGTGCTAGATATGAAGCCGAATTTGAAAAACGGCCGATTTCGGTTGCCCCCGGAAAATCCCGGCACGAGACCGGCCGAAAGGATCTGATCTCCAACGCCGATTCCCTTCATCTCATCATCGGTTGGAAAATCAGAGATCGGAATAGTCCCTGCGTCGGCCTCCTGGAGAGCTGTGTCCGGCGATTGCACCACCATAACCGCCGCGTCTGCCATGTCCTCGGACGGGTGCTTCCACAGTGGCTGTGCGCCGTGCACCAACAGCAGCGGTACAAAAACCGTCCCTTGGCCGGACGCCCCAGTCGTGTGACCCGACTTATTCAGCCGAGCATAGACCAACGACGGGTTCGGTTCGGTGCACTTTGCCCATTGAGGATCAACGATATGCCGTGCGGTCACCAGTAGGATGAAAGACTTCTTGGCGTCCGAGGTGAGCGGTACGCGCACAAGAAAGCCGGTACCAACCTCCTTCTGAGGATCAGCCTTTCCGGCGTCGTCGGGACCGTACAGGAACACCACGGAACTTTGAACGACCTCCGTGTTGATATTGAGCGCGGCGGGGGCTCGAGCCGTGAACACGGCCAGCAACAAGGGGAGCGCCGCGTATCGGGAAGCGCGCCTTTCTTGAATGGGCATAGGTTGACCTGATTATACCGCATTCTCCTTTTCTTCGCTCACATTAGCGGCGGCCACCGCCGTGCATCCGCTTGATTATCCTGCCGAGCTTGTGGCGCGGGCAGATTGGCGGGCAGATTGGGGACAGGGCAGATTGGGGCGCAGATTGGGGACAGGCTACGAGACCCCAAACTCGGCGGTCCGCATTACCGGAAGCAGGTCGAAACTTGCCGTGTGTCGGACAAATCTGATAAGATGTCAGACAGCCAGATGAACGACTATCGCATTACCGTACGGTTCCCTGCCGGACTGCGCCAGCGGCTGAGGGCTGCCGCTCTTCGCAGAGGAACCCGTGAGTCCGACCTGGTTCGCGGAGCCGTTGAGCGGCAACTCGCGGCCGACGACGATATACTCACCGCATACGAACGTGCGAAGAAGGCCGGCTTGATCGGAGCGGTGCGGGGGGCGAGCCGGGACCTCAGCACAAATCCAGCGCATCTTGATGGATTTGGCAGTTTGTGAGCGGCCAGGTACTGGTGGATACTGGCCCGATCGTGGCGATCCTGTCGGAATCCGATGAACATCACCAGGCGTGCGTCGGGGAGCTCCGGCGCATCAGGGGCCCGCTCCTGACGTGCTGGCCCGTGGTCACCGAAGCGGCTTGGCTACTACGGGCCTATCCGCTCGCAATCGCTAGGCTCCTATCCTCTTTCCATGGCGCGCCGTTTGAGCTCGTTCCTTTGGGTGAAGCGGACCTTTCCGGAATTGCGGCGATCCTCGCCCGATATAAAGGGTTGGGGATACAACTTGCCGACGCGTCGTTGGTGCACCTTGCCAATCGTGAAGGTATTGAAACCATGTTCACTCTGGACCGGCGTGATTTTGGTGTGCTCCGTCTCAACCGCGGCAGGAAGCTTCACCTGATTCCCTGAATCGGCCAGCGATCAAATTATTTGCAGTATCGCTTCGACCAACCCATCGACAGTGAACTTCGCCGCCTCCGCTGTGACTTCGATTCCTAACGCGCGGGCGGTCTTACTAGTAACTGGGCCGATGGACGCTACCTTGACTCCCTCTAGCGCTCCCGCGCCCGCGGCGGCCACGAAGTTCTGCACGGTCGAGGAACTGGTGAAGGTGATCCAATCGGGCTTATGAGCGAAGACTTCGGCGGCGCGAGCGGGCGCGTCGTCGGGCATCGCGGTGCGGTAGGCTTCGACCACATCCACCTGCGCGCCGCGCTTCGTCAGCTCGACGGGAACCAGGTCGCGCGCCACGGCAGCGCGAGGGAGCAGAATCTTCTTGCCGGCCAGGTCGTGACCCGCGAAAGCGGCCAGCAATCCCTCGGCGACATACTCGGCGCCCATCAGGTCCACTTTCAAATGCAGCGCTTCGATCGCGGCGCGCGTGGCCGGGCCGATGGCGCAAATGCGCGCGCCGAGCGAGCGCCAGTCAAACGCGGATCGATCGAGCCGCTCGACGAAGCATCGCACGCCGGTCGCGCTGGTGAAGATCAGCCAGTCGTAGTTAGCCAGATTCGCGATAGCCCGGTCGAGCGGCGCCGGGTCGGCGGCGGGCCGGATTTCGATAGTCGGCAGCTCGATGGCGTGGGCGCCCAATGCCTCCAGGCGCGCCGCCAGGGCATCGGCCTGCTCGCGGGCGCGCGTCACCACGATGCGCTGGCCAAACAGCGGCAGGCTTTCATACCAGTTCAGCTTCTCGCGCAGCCGCACCACTTCGCCGACCACGATGGTGGCGGGCGGTTTCATGCCGCGCGCGGCAATCAGCGCGGGCAGCGTCTCGAGCGTCCCGGTGACGGTCTCCTGGTCCGGCCGCGTGGCCCAGCGCACCGCCATGGCCGGCGTATCCGGTGCGCGGCCGCTCCCAATCAGCGCACGCGCGATTTCCGCGAACGTGGTGAGGCCCATGAAAATGATGAGCGTTTCGGCCTGCCCCAGCTTGTTCCAATCGATCGCGGCAACGGCGTGGCCGGTGACGAAGGTGACCGCCGAGGCGTGCTCGCGGTGGGTGAGCGGAACCCCGGAATAGGCGGCTAGCCCAAGCGGTGTGGTGACGCCGGGAACAACCTCGAAAGGAATGCCGGCCGCGGCGAGCGCTTCGGCCTCTTCGCCGCCGCGCCCGAACAGAAACGGGTCGCCGCCCTTGAGCCGCGCCACGGTAAGCCCGCGGCGCGCGCGGTCGATCAGCATGCCGCAGATCTCTTCCTGCGAAAACGCGTGCGCCGATTTCTTCTTGCCCACATAGACCCGCTCGGCGTGCGCGGGCGCGAGACCCAACAGCGCATCGGGCGCCAGGTGGTCGTAGAGGATGGCATCGGCGCGTTCCAGGATGCGGCGTCCCTTGACGGTAATCAGTTCCGGATCGCCCGGCCCCGCGCCGATGAGGTAGACCTTAGCGGGTGTCACCGGGAACACCAGCCGAGCAGTGGTAACGTGTCGCCGCGCCGGGCCGGGCGTGCCCGGCCCCTACAGGATTTGGCGGGATCGTCGTAGGGGCCGGGCATGCCCGGCCCGCGCATCGGGCACAATACTACTGCGACTGAGAAATCGCGCGCCAAACACCGGTCACCCGTACACCGCATCCAGAATCTCCTTCGCCCCGCGCCCCAGCAGATCCGCGCCCAGCCGTCGTCCGACCGCTTCCGCATCACGCACTGCCCCGTCCGCTTCGCCGCGGATCAGCTCGCTCCCATCGGGCGAGGCGACAATGGCGATCAAGTGCAGCCGTCCGTCTTCCACCATGGCGTGCGCGCCGATCGGCACCTGGCAGCCGCCGCCCAGCGCCGCCAGCAGACCGCGCTCGGCCGTAACCGCCGCGCGCGTGGCCGGGTGATCGAGCGGCAGGCAGGCCTCCCAGCCTGCGCCTCCCGGCCGCGCTTCAATCGCCAGCGCGCCTTGTCCGACCGCCGAGCACATCGCTTCAGCCGGCAGAATCTCGGCGATGCGGTCTTCCCATCCCAGCCGCTTCAATCCGGCGGCGGCCAGCAAAATGGCGTCGTAACGGCCTTCGGCCAGCTTGCGCAGGCGCGTATCCAGGTTGCCGCGCACCGATTCGATTTCGACATCCGGCCGCAGCTTGCGCAACTGCGCGGCGCGGCGCAGCGAGCTGGTCCCCACGCGTGCGCCCGCCGCCAAATCGGCCAGCCGCTTGCCCACCACCGCGTCGCGCGCATCTTCGCGCTCCGGCACGGCCACGATCTCCAGGCCTTCGGGCAGCTCGGTGGGCAAATCTTTCAAACTGTGCACCGCCAGGTCGGCGCGCCCGTCCAGCAGCGCCTCTTCGATTTCCTTGGTGAACAATCCCTTGCCGCCCACTTGGGCCAGCGGAACGTCGGTTATCCTGTCGCCGGTGGTTTTAATTATCTCGATGCGGCAGGCGTGGCCCAGCGCGGTGAGCTTCGTTTCCACCCAATGGGCCTGCCACAATGCGAGCTGCGAGCCGCGCGACGCAATCACCAGCATCCGTTAATCCTGTAAGTGAAACGCTTTGCGAATGGCCGCCACCACGTGCGCGCCATCGGCCTCGGCGGAATGCGTGCGCAGCGCGGTGATCGGCCCGTGGGCGACCTTGTTGATGATACCGCGCGTGAGCGCCTCCAGCGCTTCCTCCTGCTGCGGGCTGAAGGGGCCGTAACGGCGGCGCACTTTGTCCAGCTCGCTCGCGCGGATCTGCTCGAGCTGCTCCTGCAAACCGACGATGGTGGGCGTGACCTCGGCCACCTTCAGCCGCGCCATCATGCGGTCCACTTCCTCCGCGACCATCGCCTCGGCGCGCTCGGCCTCCTTCATGCGCTCGCGCAGGTTCGCGTTGACCACTTGCTCCAGGTCGTCGATATCGTAGAGGAAGATGTTGTCGATTTCGTTGACCGAAGGCTCGATGTTGCGCGGCACCGCGATATCGATCAGGAACATGGGCCGGTTGCGCCGCGCCGCGATCACGCGCTGCATGTCCTCCTTGCGCAGGATGTAATGCGGCGCGCCGGAAGACGTGACCACGATATCCACTTCCGGCAGCATCGCCAGGAAACGCGTGTAATCGACCGGCGTGCCCTGGAACAGCGCGGCCATCTCCGCGGCGCGCTCCGGCGTGCGGTTGGTGACGAAGACGTGCGAAGCGCCGGACCGGCGCAGATGGCGGGCGGCCAGCTCCGACATCTTGCCCGCGCCCACCAGCATCACAGTACGGTTTTCCAGCGACCCGAAAATCTTCCGCGCCAGCTCCACCGCGGCGTAGCTCACCGAAACCGCCATCTGCCCGATACCGGTCTCCGAGCGCACCCGCTTGGCCACGCTGAAGGCGCGCGTGTAGAGGCCGTCCAGCCAGCCGCACAGCGCGCCGCTCGCTTTGGCCACGTTGTAGGCGGTCTTGAGCTGCCCCAGAATTTGCGGCTCGCCCACCACCATCGAATCCAGGCTGGCCGCCACGCGAAACAAATGGTGGATGGCGTCGCGCCCCTGGCGCCGGTAGATGTGCGGCTCGATGGTCTGCGGGCTGACGGATTTTTGCTCGGCCAAGAAAGCGTCGACGATGGTCTGCGGATCCGCGCCGTCGCCGGTGGTGAGGACGATCTCCACGCGGTTGCAGGTGGAAAGAATCACCGCTTCGCTGACGCCTTCGCACGCCTTGAGTGCGCCCAGCGCGCCGGCCAGCGATTCCTCGCGGAAGGCCAAGCGCTCGCGCACTTCCACTGGCGCGGTCTTGTGGCTCACTCCCGTCAGCAACAGCTTCATGGCTTCAGCAGGACGCCCAGGCGCGCGTGCGCGGCCCAGGTCAGCGCGGAGAATCCGAGCACCGTCACCGTCATGATGGCCGCCTTGCGGCCCCGCCATCCGGCGGTGACCCGCAGGAACACCAGGGCCATGTAGGTGCCCCAGGTGAAAAACGAGATCGCGATGGCCGGCTGTTTGATCCAAGCCTCCTTGTGCTCGATGAACGCCCAGGTGCTGGCGGCGATCACCGCCAGCGTCATCAGCGCGAAGCCCAGCGTCATCGATTTCGAAATCAAATCGTCCAGCGTGCCCAACGGCGGCAGCCGGTAGGATAGCTTGCGCGGCTTCTTGGATTTCAGTTGGCGCTCCTGGTACAGATACAACACGGAGGCCACCGCGGTGAACAGCAGCGCCGCAAACCCAAGCAGCACCAGCACGATGTGCACGGTCAGCCAGGCGTTGCGGACCACCGGGCTGGTCCAGGCGCTCACCGGGTTGCCCATCGTCGCCACCAGCGCCATCACGAAGACCAGCGGAAAAATGAACACGCTCAAGCTCTCCAGCCGGTAGCGCCAATGGATGAACAGGTACAGCACCACCACCAGGAAAGCGCACATCGAAAGCGTTTCGTAGAAGCTCGCGATCGGGCAGCGATGCGTGCTGAGGCCCTCCTCCATGATGGAAACGAAGTGGAATACCGCGCCGATCGAAAACGCCCCCAGCGCCACGCGGAACAGGTTCTCGCGGCGGCGGACCAGGGTAAGGATGGCGTGCAGGAGGCCGAGGGAATACAGCGCCGCGGCCACGCGCAGCCAGATGACGCTCATCTCAGCCATCGGCAATCCGTCGAGTAACAGTCTCTTTAAACCAGTATAACGAAAGCCCCGCGCCAGGGACTTCACGGCGCTCCCGGCGGGCGAAAGGCGCCGAAAAAACAGCTTTAGAAACATCGGTAAACAAAGTGCGATTCCATGCGGGTATTTCCGGAATTCGGACGCGTTTTCTCCTATTCCAGGAGAATCCTCCCGCCGGCTCGGAATCATGAAAATCGCGCGAATCGGCTGGCGTGCCAATAGGTTGCGCCGGAGCCGGGCGGCGGGGGCCGGCCACGGCGGCTATTCTGGATTTAGTTATCCTAAATTCATCATTTAGCACATTTGGCTTGACCGGACCCGGGAACCAATTTATGTTGCGGTTGTATCGTTAGTTTCGCGTGGACCGGCGGCAGAGAGGGTGATCTCTGCGAAAGTCGGGTTGCGCGGGTATGTCGGGCTGAATTTCAGGGGAGAGGTTTTATGCGTTTTGCCAGGATCTTCGTCGATCGTAGAAGCGCCGCGGCAATCCTTTTGATTGCGTTAGCGGTTTTAGGAGCATTCGCTCCGCGCGCCAGAGCGCAAGCGGTGGCCATCGCGGAAATCGATGGATACGTCACCGACCCGAGCGGCCAAGCCATTGTGGGCGCCCAGGTGAAAGCGACCGAAGTGGACAAGGGCCAGGTTCGCGACACCGTGTCCGAAGCCACCGGCCGCTATGCGCTGCCGGACCTCCCGGTGGGCAATTACAAATTGGAAGTTTCGGCGCCCGGTTTCAAAACCTACGTGCAGACCGGAATCGTTCTGCAGGTGGCCAGCAACGTTACGCTCAATGTGCCGATGCAACTTGGCTCGGTGACCGAGAGCGTTCGCGTGGAAGCCAACGCCGCCATGGTGGAGACCAAGGAGAATGCCGTGGCGCAGGTCATTGACGCGGAGAGAATGATCGATCTGCCGTTGAACGGCCGCAACCCAACCACGTTGCTCACGCTCACCGGAGCCGGCACCAGCAACATGACGCTCAACGGCGGCGACCTGACCGGCAGCAAGAACATTCAGGGAACGGCCGGCGGTTCGGGCCAGTTCTCGGTGGCCGGTTCCCAAGCCAACGGCATCAACTTCCTGCTGGACGGCGGCGACAACAACGACGCGTTCAGCAACGTAGCTCTGCCGATTCCCTTCCCGGACGCGGTCGCGGAGTTCAACGTGGAAGTTAACGGTCTGCCGGCGCAATACGGATTGCATCCCGGCGGCGTGGTCAACGTGGTGACCAAGTCGGGCGCCAACGCTTTCCACGGCGACCTGTTCGAGTTTCTCCGCAACTACGAGCTCAACGCCCGGCCGGAGGGCGTCGCGACCGTTTCCTCCAGCGGCGTGGTCAGCAACTCGCTGCAACCGCCGCGCGATAGCCTGAAGCGCAACCAGTTCGGTGGCACGGCGGGCGGCAGGATCATCAAGGACAAGCTGTTCTTCTTCGGCGGTTATCAGGGCACGCGGCAGCGCACCAACCCGGCGCAGAACACCGCCTATGTTCCGACTCCCGCAGTGTTGCAGGGTAACTTCAGCGTGGTGGATGGATCCAAGGCGAACGGCGGTTGCTTGAGCACCGCCAAGCAGTTGAAAGACACCTCCAAGAATCCCTATCCCGGCAACATGATTCCGCTTTCCTCGTTTGACCCGGCCGGAATCAAGCTGGCTTCCACATATCTGCCGGCTACCTCGGATCCCTGCGGGGCGGTCTTGTTCGGATATCCCGCCAACAACCCCGACGATGAGTGGATCGGCCACGTTGACTACATTTTCAACGACAAGCACAGCCTGTACGGACGCTACTTCATTTACGATTACCTGGCGGAGACGGTCTTCGCCGGCAACAACGCTCTGACCAGCGGGCAATCCGGCAACAAGGACCGTACCGAGAACATGACCATCGGCGACACCTATACGCTGGGACCAACGGAGGTGAATTCATTCCACGCCACCGCCGTTCGCCGCCGCGACGACCGCTCGGACCCCTCCAATATGTTCGGCCCCAACACGCTGGGCGTGAATATGTGGACGGCAATTCCGGACTACACGCAACTCAGTGTCACCGGTTACTCCGGCGGCGGGTTCAACGTCGGCTGCGGCACCTGCGCGTTAGCTACCTTCGACGTCAACACATATCAACTGTCGGACGATTTCACCTATATCAAGGGCAGGCACCAGTTCGCATTTGGCTTCGACGGCCGCAAGAGCCAGTTCAACTCCGTCAACAACCAGCAGTCGAGCGGACAGTTCACGTTTAACGGCAGCACCACCGGAGACGGCATGGCCGACCTCCTGATTGGCCGCTTCTCCGGATTGACCGACGGGAAGGTGATTTCCGATTACATCCGCCTGACCGTGGCCGCCGCGTATGTGCAAGATGCCTTCCACGTCACCCCGCGGTTCACCATCAATTACGGGGTGCGCTGGGAGCCCACCGTGCCGGCGTATGACAAGTACGGGCGCGGCAACCAGTTCAATTGGAGCCTCTTCGAACAGGGCTGGCACAGCTCCATTTATCCCACCGCGCCGGCAGGCCTGGTTTTCAACGGCGACTCCGAGGATGCTTACGGCAAGGCTTTCACGGCTTCCCATTGGGGCACCGTTTCGCCGCGGCTCGGCATGGTGTGGGATCCCAAAGGCGATGGCAAGCAGACCCTTCGCGCCGCCTTTACGCTGATCCACGATACCAACGAGCTGTTCTACCCCGAGCGGTGGACCACCAATTCGCCGTACGTGTCTTCGCTCGCTTTCACCAGCGGGCAGTTCTCGAATCCGTTCGCGGGCGTAGCGGGCGGCGACCCGTTCCCCGGCACCAACGTTTTCCCGTCCATCGCAACCACCGGCGCGCCCGGCGCCTACATCAGCGTTCCACCCAACATTTCGCCGATGTACGTCATGCAGTGGAACCTCAGCTATCAGCGGCAGTTCGGCACTGATTGGCGCGTGACGGCGAGTTACATGGGAAATGCCGACCGGCACCTCCTGGGATCGGATGACGTCAACTATTCGATCGACGTCCCGGTGGGAACCGCTGCCGCGAGCACGTCCAACACCAACCAACGGCGTCTGACCTACCTGATGAACCCCACTACCGGGGGTTCTTACGGCGACATCCAGGTGTCCGACGATGGCAACAATGGCGATTACAACGGCTTGTTGGTTTCCGTCCTGCACCGCATGTCGACGAACTTCACGTTGTTGGCCAACTATACCTGGAGCCACTGCGTCAGCGACTGGGATTTCGCCGGAGAACTTGCCGGCCCGGTTTACCAGAGCAGCAGTTACAGCAGCCGCGTCGGCGAGCGAGGCGCCTGCGGCTTCGACCACCGGCAGGTTGTCAACATTTCGCTGGTCTACAACAGCCCTGGATTGGGCCACAGCGCTGTCAAGGCGATTACCAAGAACTGGCAGGTAAGTGCCATCTCCAGCCTGGCCAGCGGCTACCCGATCCAGCTCACCGACGGCGGCAAGGACATTTCCTTGAGCGGCCAAGGCCTGGACCGGCCCGAGAATATTCTGCCCAGCCAAGTCTATATGAAGCAGACGACCGGGAGCTATTACGATTGGTTCAACCCTCAGGCGTTTGCATGTTACGGCAATCCCACAGGCACTTCGTGCAGCATTTTCACCGGCCAGTTCGGCGATCTCGGCCGAAACTCCCTGTACGGTCCCGGCTCCATCGGCCTCGATACCGCGCTGACCCGCCGCTTTGCTTTTAAGGAGCGGATCAACATGGACATCCGCGCCGACTTCTTCAACGTCCTGAATCACGCCAACCCGAACAACCCGACCACCAGCATCACCAGCGGCACGTTCGGCGACATCACCACCTTTGGCACCCCACGACAGATCCAGATGGCATTGAAGTTCTACTTCTAGCACTCACGCGAGAGCAATTCTCGAGTCCGGGGGCAGGCATCGCGCCTGCCCCCTTTTTTCTTGGAAGGGCACGCTTTAGAGGCTGCTGAAAAAGTCCGAAAGAACATTTTTGGGCCACGGATGAACACAGATGAACACGGATAAAGCAATTCTTTTCAATCTGTGTTCATCTGTGTTTATCCGTGGCCATGATGCTTTTGGTGTTTTTCAGCAAGCTCTTTAGCTTGCCGCCTTGTCTTCTTAGCTTGCCGCTTTGTCTTCCCGAACCATCCCCACGCCACCCGCGGACCGCACTCCCGAAATCGCGGATGATAATGGAAGATGGCAACCAGCCCGCCGCCCGCGCGGCCCTTGCCGCCAGCCGCGGCGCAATCTTCCTCCACGCGCACCGCAGCGGTGATGTTCGCGGGCTTCTGCGCCTTCCTCACGCTCTATGCGCCGCAGCCGCTGCTGCCCATGCTGGCCCGCGGGTTTCACGCCTCGGCCGGAGCGGTGAGCCTCGTCCTGACCGCCTCCACCGCGGCCGTGGCCCTGGCCGCGCCCTTTGCCGGCGTAGTGGCGGACCGCTTGGGGCGCAAGCGCGTGATCGTCCTTTCGGCGCTTTTGCTCTCCGTCCCGACGGCTGGCGCGGCGGCTTCCGGCAGCCTGGCGCAGATGCTGGCCTGGCGTTTCTGGCAGGGTGTCTTCACGCCCGGCATCTTCGCCGTCACCATTGCCTACGTCAACGACGAATGGGAGCAAGGAGTGGGCGCGGCCATGTCCTCCTACGTCGCCGGGACGGTGCTGGGCGGCTTCAGCGGCAGAATGATCTCGGCCCTGGTGGCGGCGCATTCCTCCTGGCGCTGGTCGTTTATCGCCTTGGCGGCGCTCGATGCGCTGTGCGCCGCCGCGATGTGGGCGTGGCTGCCGCCGGACCGCCATTTTACGCGCTCCCGGCGTGGGGCATCCGCCATGCGCGCCATGCTCCGCCATCTCCGCAATCCGCCGCTCGCGGCAACTTACGCCGTCGGCTTCTGCGTCTTGTTCACCCTCATCGCCACCTTCACCTACGTGAATTTCTATTTGGCCGCGCCGCCCTTCCGCCTGGGCACCACCGCCTTGGGGCTGATTTTCGTGGTCTACCTGATCGGCGCCGTGGTGACGCCGGTGGCCGGCCGCGCCATCGACCGCATCGGGCACCGCTTTACCCTGGTGGCCGCTTTCCTCGGAGGCGTGGGCGGCATTTCGCTCACCCTGGTGCCGCATTTGCCCGCCGTGCTGCTGGGCCTGGCGCTGACCTCGACCGGCGTCTTCATCGCCCAGTCCGCCGCTTCCAGCTATGTCGGCAGGTTGGCCGAGGGCGCGCGCGGCGCCGCCGTCGGGCTGTACGTCATGTTCTATTACACCGGCGGCAGCTTCGGCGCGGCCGTGCCGGGCACCTTCTGGAACCGCGGCGGATGGCCCGCCACGGTAGCCCTCATCGCCGCCGTCCAGGTCCTCACCATCGCGCTCTGCCTGTTGTTCTGGAAACCCGCCGCCGCAGGGCCGGGGAACGAGCCCTACGCAGCCGGACAGGTGGGATAGAACACGAATTGATTTCGAGCCACGGATAAACACAGATGAACACCGATAAGACTCTTCTCTTTAATCTGTGTTTATCTGTGTCCATCCGTGGCTGAGTATTGCCTCTCGGGCCGGGCCGCACCATGCGAAAATCGAACCGTGAACCTTCGACCCGACGCGGAAAACCCCGAGTTGCGCATCGTCAATGTTGACGGCCTCGATCTCGCTCTTTGGGATTGGCCGGGCGCGGATCCGCCGCTCGTTTTCACCCACGCCACCGGCTTCCACGGCCGGCTATGGGACTACCTCATTCGCCGTCTGCCGGGGCGGCGCTGCCTGGCTATTGAAACGCGCGGCCACGGCCGCAGCGCCCGCCCCCGTCCGCCCTACCGCTGGCGCTATCTCGGCCGCGACCTTGCCGGCATCCTGCGCAGCCTCGGCCTGCGCGGCGCTTTCGGTATCGGCCATTCCTCGGGCGGCCACTCCATGGTGCAGGCCGCGGCGCTCGAGCCGGCAGCCTTCGCCGCCATGCTATTGATCGATCCCACGATTTTCCCCGCGATCCGCTACGGCGGCGCGCCGCTCGATTTCGCCTTCACCCTGCGCCGCAAGAACGTCTGGCGCTCGCCCGAGGAGATGATCGAGCGCTTCTCGAAGCGCGCGCCGTTCGTCGCCTGGCTGCCGGAGATTCTGCGCGACTATTGCCGGTTCGGGCTGCTGCCCGCGGGCGATCATCTGGAGCTGGCCTGCCCGCCGGCCGCCGAAGCTTCCATCTACCAGGAATCCATCGCCCCGGAATCGAATATTTACGCCGAGGTCGGCCAGCTCACCGCGCCCGTCACCATCCTGCGCGCCGGAATCGCCCGCCAGCCCGGCCAGCTCGACCTGGCCGCTTCGCCCACCGCCGCCGACCTGGCCGCCCGTTTCGCACGCGGCCGCGATGTGGTGCTGGACGGCGCTTCCCACTTCATCCCCATGGAGTTCCCGGATCGGGTGATCGAAGAAGCGAGCAGGTAGGGCATCCTTTAGGTTGCCCGAATAGCTCGCCCTAAACGAGCCCTCACAAAACCTGCGAGAATTCCTCTCCCGCCGGCCACTACATCCAGGGTGCTATGCGAGCTGCAATTCTAGTGGCGGTGTGCGCTCTGGCTGCGGCGCAGGCGCCAGACCCGGCCTATGAGCCGCTCGCGCGCGCCTACGCCGCATTGCAGGCGCACGATTATGACGCCGCCGTGGCCGGCTTCACCCGCGCCATCGAGCTCGCGCCGCAGCGCGCTTCCGTCCGCAAAGACCTCGCCTACACCTACCTCAAGATCGGCGAAAACGATTTGGCGCGCGACCAGTTTCGCGCGGCGATGACGATGGATTCCGCCGACGTCCAGGTGGCCATGGAGTACGCCTTCCTTTGCTATGAGAGCAAGCGGGAAGCCGAAGCGCGGCGCATCTTCGAT
>Ga0208820_1000430_pt1 | contig 31897 bp, 30 predicted proteins | sample June2015DPH_16_5_FD_184713 | JGI IMG/M metagenome (GOLD analysis project Ga0208820, IMG submission 184713) | Peatland microbial communities from SPRUCE experiment site at the Marcell Experimental Forest, Minnesota, USA - June2015DPH_16_40... | ecosystem: Environmental > Terrestrial > Soil >...
GGCGTTCTCGGTTTCGCCTTTGACGCGCGCCCACATGCTGCGGCCGCGTTCGGAGCTGTCGGTTCCGGTACCCGAAACATAGATGAAAGTCATGCCCGGATTTTGGCCGGCGAGCGTCCGGGCCACCGACAGCGTGAGGTCGCGCGTTACGCGGCGATAGTCCGCTTCCGCCATGCCAAGTGACGAAACGCCGAGGCAGAAGAAGCAGGCATCGTAACCGGAGAACTGGTCCCCAATGGCCGAGAGATCGGAAAGGTCCTGACGGACGATTTCGCGCAGCTTCGCATGGCGCTGTGCTGCCGGCCCGCGGACAAGCGAGAGAATAGCCACCACCTCGGGATCGAGCAGGCATTCTCGCAGAACGCCCTGCCCCACCATTCCCGTCGCGCCAAAGATAATCACCCGCATGCGATTCGCTTTGAGCGTAGCGGCACGCTGACGCCACCGGCGCCTGAGCGCGCTACGGACGCAATACGACTAATTTAGTAATTTCGATGAGGGAGAAACGGGCGCCGCAGCGGGGCGCACTACCCTTCCGCCGCACCGCTGGTCCGAGGTTAGTCCGTGCCGTTTACGAACGCAGCAGCGCGGCCTCTTCGAGCGTGATCTCTTCCGGACCGCTCTTTTCCTGGTCTTTCTTCTGTGCCCGCTTGGCAGCCTTATCGCGCTGCTTCTCAGCGCGCGCCATTTCTTTCTGCCGTTTCTGGAAGGTAGTACGCGATCGGGTGGCCATAGGCTGTCTCCTTTTTCTGCTCTTCTACTCGGCTCGAACCGCCGTCATCGAATGCGCACGAACTACGGCGAGACCCGGAAGCGGCACAAACCGGAACCGAGTCCGCGCGAGAAGAAAACCAGGGCGGCGGTTGCGAGCGCCGCCCCTCATCTGATTTTACCTTACCAGCGTTTGTTTTGCCTGCCGCCGCCGCCACCGCCGCGGTATCCACCGCCGCCGCCGGCGCGGTCTTCCTTCGGCCGGGCCTCGTTGACATTCAGCGCCCTGCCATCGAGCTCCCTGCCGTTCAGACCGGCAATCGCGGCATCGGCTTCGGTCGCCACACTCATTTCCACGAATCCAAAGCCCCTGGCACGTCCGGTCTCCCGGTCGGTCACGACATTGACACGGTCCACCGTGCCATATTCCTCAAACATGGATCGAACCGCATCTTCGGTAGCCCCGAAGCTGAGGTTTCCAACGAAAATATTCTTCAATTAAGATCTTCTTTCTGAAATTTGCAGAGCAGCGAATCGCGGGCAGGATAGACGGTTGTGCCGGACTATGCGAGAGACCTCAATTAGCGGAACTGTCAAACTACATACCAATGATAGCACGGAACTGCCACCATCGTACGATTTAAATTACGGCCGCGGCATTCCGCGAGATTGGCAGAGCATGCGGGCGCGATGCGCGTATGTGTTCTTCAGTACGCTCGATCGCGACCGGTGTCACATCTCGGCAAGTGCGGCGGTGCCGCTCTCCACGGCCGCTGCCTGGTCCTTGCGCCGGATCGCCCTCACCATGGTCTTCACATGCGGTATCGCACGCGCGGCCCTTTCGTAAACCGGCACCAGCGCTGGCGCTCGATTCAAGGCGTCCGTCCGGTAGCCCTTGTATAGCGGACGGGCCATTTGGTGCATTTCGTACAGACATTCGCCGCCCGACTCTACGTGATCGTCCCATCCATCCTTATCCGGGCTCTGTAACGATCGCACCATTCCGCGTAGAAGAACCTTCGTGCTGTCATATAACATAGGATTACCCGTTCCCCTTGACGAAGTTACTTCCCCGGGCCGATTAGGGCGCCGGGGTAAATCCGTGGCGAGCACTGTGTTGTTGAGTTAATTCGATTGTAGCACATGCGGGACGGTGCAGTAATCCGCCGCGATCGTTGCCCTCTTAGAGTCCATTGAACAACGCTCCTGACCACTCCGTGTGCGGCTCCGTACCATCCCGGTTTCCGCACCAAAAGCATTCCCGGCAATGATATCCTTTACCAATCGGTCATAAGGAGGGTTACCCATGAGTTCGAATACCGACCCCGCGCCATCTGCCGCGCTTGCGCCCGGCACAGTCGCTCCGGATTTTCGCTTGCCGAGCACACCCGATCAGCTCGTTTCCCTGCACGAGTTCCGCGGCCAGCCAGTGGTCCTGGTGTTTTACCCGGCGGATTGGAGCCCCGTGTGCGGCGATCAGACCGCGCTATACAACGAGCTCCTGCCGGAGTTTCACCGTTTTGACGCGGAGTTGATCGGCATCTCCGTCGACGGCGCCTGGTGCCATCTGGCGTTCGCGCAGGAGCGCAAGCTGCACTTTCCTCTGCTGGCCGATTTTGAGCCGAAGGGGGCTGTGGCCCGGCAGTACGGTGTCTATCGCTCTCAGGACGGTTTCTGCGAACGTGCTCTTTTCGTCATCGATGCGCAGGGAATCATTCGTTGGAGCTACGTGTCGCCGGTCGGTGTCAACCCGGGAGCCGACGGGATTCTGGCCGCGCTGGAAGGCCTCCCGTCCAAGGAGAAAAAGAAATGACAGCACCTTCTGCGGCCAGGCTCACTCTGCCCGTGAGCGACCGGGACCACATCCAGGGGTCGCCGGAAGCCGCGGTCACTTTGGTGGAGTATGGCGACTACGAATGTCCCCACTGCGGCCGCGCCTACCCCATCGTGGAGGCGCTCCGCCAGAATTTCGGCGATCGGTTGCGGTTTGTCTTTCGCAATTTCCCGCTGACGCAGGTCCATGCGCACGCAGAGATGGCGGCTGAGGCCGCGGAGGCCGCGGGCGCGCAGGGCCGCTTCTGGGAGATGCACCACGCCTTATTCACGCACCAGAATGCGCTCGATTCCGCACACCTGGTGCAGTACGCGGGCCGCCTCAGGATCAATGCGGCACAGCTCGGTGAGGCACTCGCGGCACATACGTTTCGCGATCGCGTACGCGAGGATTTCATGAGCGGCGTCCGCAGCGGAGTGAACGGCACGCCCACATTCTTCATCAACGGCAGGCGGCATGACGGGCCGTATGATCTGGAGGCGCTGACAGAGGCGGTTGAGCGAGTCTGAGACGGACGTGGCGCGGGCAGTCTTGCCTGCAGCGTCGCCAGTCGTGGCGACGTTTCTTAGCTAAGCGCAGAGTGTTGCGCGCATCAAAGAAGAAATGTCGAGATGACTCTCGACACATCAGGCAAGACTGCCCGCGCCACGTTGACTGACGTATGATAAGCGCGAAGCGTTGTTCAGGGCTCGGCAGGAATTGGCGAGGTGACGCATACGCCACACGGCGAGAGCGTCACTGCACATAGCCGCGGCGGGCCCAAGAAGCGTACTCCCGCAGGGGTTCCGGAAGGTGACGCTCGCGTTTCAGAAATTCGTCGACGATGCGCTCGACCGCGAAATCTTGAACCAAGTGCCAATGGCCCAGCCCATGGAGAGCACTTTCCTGACAGGCCACATGGTCAATCGTCAAGATCGAGCGCATCGATGAGAGAAAAGCCGAATCCAGCGGATTCCGGTGAAGGGGATCAGGGGCCATCGGCCAGCAATTGAAATCCCACCACATATAGCAGGCCGAGTTTAACGGGGTCCCCTCCTCGTTGCGATGCCCCAAGACAGGTCGGCAACGCACGGCGAAAAACTCCCAAAAAGAGTCTCAAAGGACTGGATTAGTCGATGACGCACAGGCCATTCGATATTTTCGTCTCCCACGCCATCCAGTGCTTCGCTGCCAAGGTGCCAAATCGCCTGATTGAGTTCTTCATCCGAGTAAGGCTGGAGTAAGGTCGGGGCGTTCTCGAACACTTCGGTCAGCCGCAGCAGCGTGGGCTGGTCCGATCCGCGGATTTCATCCAGCCGGATACTTCTCTCGGCGTCATACGGAAACGCCCCGCCAAAAACGCGGTCCACCCATTCCTTCAGATCTAGTGGCATAGGCAAGCGACTGTCACGATCTCATCTTAAGTTCGCTGGCCCCACTTCGCTCACAACGCCCGCTCCAGCGTGGTGATATCGACTAATCCCTTGGCGCCGAAGAGCGCGGGCAGAATGCGCGAGGCGGGATAGCGGCGGCGTAACTCGGCGATACGCATGGTGCCGGCGCGGTAAGCGGGGAGATACATGCGGCCCAGCAGCGGGTGACGGCCCCAGGCGCCGGAGAGTTTATCGGCGCGCTCGGGCGATACCAGGAAATCGCGGCGCAGTGTCTCGGCGACGGCAGACTGCCCGGCGCCTTCACCCCAAGTGAGAAACGACGATTGGTTCTTGGCATCGTCTTGCAGCAGGGCCAGCAAAACGCCGATTTGCAAATCCGGGTCGGGTAATTGGTCCACCTCGGTAACGCCGTACGCCATCAGAATGGCGTTGTTGGCGATGCCTTCGAACAACGCGGCGGCGCGGGTGTTCATCGTCAGCACAGTGGCTTCGAAACCGACCTCGCCGCGGGCGTAGAGATTTTGCAGATAGGCAAACGTGGTGACGTGACCGGGCACCACCTCGTGACTCACCAGTTGCAGGAACTCCGGCAGCGAGGTTTCGAGCGAGGCGTTGATCTCGTAAGTGGCCTCATATTCCGGACCGCCATCCGGGCGGCGGGCGCGGCCGAGATAGTTCATCGAGCCGGAGAACCAGGCATCCTGGATCGGCAGGAACTCGATGTTGGCGCGCGGGACAGTGGCGAACTCGGGCGGCAAATGAGGGACGACGTTGGCGGCGGCCAATTGATCGAAGTGGCCGATCACGGCGGCACCGAGCAGGCGGATGGATGCCATCGAGATGCGATGGCGGGCGCGCCAGGCATCCACGGCTGCCAGCAGATCGCCCGAAGCACCAAGCAGCTCCGCCACTCGCTCGCGCTTTTGCGCCGGATCGGACGGCTCCGGCGGCCGGCCGGTCGAAGCTTCCACGCAACGTTCATAAGGGACCGGCGCGCCGCGGCCGAGAATCTCCATTGCCAAGTCCCACATGGCTTCGAAACACAGCGCCAGGCCGACCAGATACTCGCCGCGCAGGCCGCCGCACTCCGCGCCAGCGCGTTTCAATCCCTCAATCGCGCCGGGAATATCGACTTGGGCAAGATAGCGGTCGATAGCCGCCGCGTCGGGTGTCTTGGCGGAAACGCCGCCGGTTGACCGAACCGGCGCAGCTTCGGCGACGGTGTAGGCGAGCGGCAGCGGTTCGTCGCTGAACCAGGAATCGGCAATGAACCGGCCTGTGCCGGAGGCGCACATCACGTCGCCGCCCCAAAGCGTATCGATGCCCAGAATGGCGTTACCGACGAGTGTTTCCAGAGGCGCGCTCATACTTCATTCTCCTTTTTCCGCCGCACGGCGCTGAACCACAAATAAGCGCACAGGCCCAGGAACATGAGGCCGGACACGCACTGCGAAATCAGATCGTTCGCATAAAACGGCGTGCGGATCCAGGCTTCGGTGAAGCCGGGGATGAGGCGGCAGGCCGCGCCGAATACGCCGCCCAGCGCGCCGCCCGCCATCAGGCCGCTGGCGATTACGACGCCCCGTTCACGGGCGGTGGCATCGCGCTTCGAAACCAGGTGGGCCAGGAAACCGCCGACCAGCGCCGGGGTGTTCAGCTCGAGCGGCAGGTACATGCCGAGCGCGAAGATCAGCGCCGGGATGCCGAGCATTTCCATCGAGACCGCGACCGCGGCGCCGGCGCCGAATAAAAGGTACGCCACCGGCTGCCGGCTCATGAACCCCTGAACCAGCGCCTTCATGATGGAGGCTTGCGGCGAAGGCAGCACCACGCGCGGATCGCCCGGCACCGCTTCGCCGAACTGGAACGCGCGCGCCAGCATCACGATGGTGAGGCCGACGGCGACCGAGGCGGCCAGCACGCCCAGAAACTTCACTTTCTCCTGCGCCGCTGGCGTGGAGCCGAGCCAGTAGCCGACTTTGAAATCCGTGATGGCCTGGCCGGAGACCGAGAGCGCGGTGCACACCATGCCGGCCAGCGCCATCACGAAGAACATGCCGGTGGTGCCGGAAAGGCCGAAGCGCAGCAGCACAATCGACGAAATAATGATGGTGAGCATGGTCATGCCGGAAACCGGATTGCGCGCGGTGGTGGCGATGGCGTTGGCGGCCACGCTGGTGAAGAAGAAGGAAAACACCAGCGCCAGTACCACGCCGATGAGGATCACCGCAGGCGCGGTGGAAAGCGTGCCGAGCAGCGCGCCGACGGCGATTGCGCTCACGATCACGCCCAGCAGGACGGTCATCACCGGCAGGTCGCGGTCGGTGCGCTCGCCGGTTGCGGTTTCGCCCGCCCTGAATGTGCGCGCCGCCACGCCGAAGGAGCCGGCCACTATGCGGATGGATTTGACGATGCCGAAGATGCCCGCCGTGGCGATGGCGCCCACGCCGACGAATCGCACATAGCCGCGGAAGATCTGCGTGGCCGTCATTTGGGCGATGGGGATGGAGGCCGGATAGACGGCGGTGGTATGCTCACGGCCGATCATCCATACCAGCGGCACCAGCACCAGGTTGGAGAGCACGCCGCCGGCGCACAGAATCATCGAGCTGCGCAGGCCCATCACGTAGCCGAGACCGAGAATGAAACCGATGGCATCGAAGCTGACGGCGACTTTAGCGCGCTCCGACAACATGCGAAGCGCGGGCACGAATTGAAAATCCAGATATTCCTTCCACACCTGGAAGGTGGTCACCAGAAAATCGTAGACGCCGGAGATGGCGGTGGCCTCGAGCAGCAGCCTGGCCTGCGATCCGCCCTTCTCGCCGGTGACCAGCACTTCGGTGATGGCGGTGGCCTCCGGGTACGGGAACATGCCGTGCATGTCGCGCACAAAGTAGCGGCGCAGCGGGATCAGGAACAGCACGCCCAGACAGCCGCCGGCCACGCAGATGCAGATGGTCTGCGCCGGGTGCGGAGCGAGATTGAGGATGTAAAGCGCCGGGAGAGTGAACACCGCGCCGGCCACCACCGATCCGGCCACGCCGCCGATGCCGGTGATGATCACGTTTTCGAGGACGCTGGACCGGCGCCGGTAGACGCGTGCCAGGCCGATGGCGAGGATGGAAATGGGGATGGCGGCTTCCATCACTTGCCCCACCTTCAGCCCGGAGTACGCCGAGGCCACGGTGAACACCACGCAAAGAAAAACGCCCCAGCCGATCGAGCGCGGCGTGAGCTCGGGGAGCCGCTCGGCCGCGGACACGGGCGGCTGATACGCCTCGCCGGGAGCCAGAGGCGTGTAGGCGTTGGAAGGTAGCTGTTTAGCCGGCGCGGCAGTAGCCATGGAATCAGCCTCCGGGCGTGCGGTGAACCCGTATGCTACTACACTTCAGGCGAGACGGCCGATTCGGGCAGAGTCTGCCCAAAAACTCACTGAAACAAGGGGCTTAGGTCTGTTTTTGGGCAGTTTCTGCCCAAATTCTTACTTTGCCGTCTCGGCGCGCGGGTGCTGCCCGGGAGAGCCTGGGACCAGGACGCGGATGACATGATTCTCGGTGTCCGCGACGTACACCTTTCCGGCCGAGTCCACTGCCAGGGCCACAGGGCCATTCAACTGTCAGGCGATCGCCTTACGGTGGTCCCATTCATGGAGGTGATTTAACACCTTCCATTTCATGCACGCAAGCGGAGTCGGGGCCAACGCTACATGCTCGTCGGTCTGAGGCGGAGCCTCGTTAGTGTAGTGTCTTCGAAATAACTAGACAGCTCATCGTTTCCGCCTCCTGGACTTGGGGCTGGTGCAGCCGGGCTGGATCTCCTCCAGGGTCCGGCGGCGCCGGTTGAGTTTTTCCTGGATGGATTCGACGGTCGCGGTCCACACGAAGGGTTTGGGATCTTGGTTCCAGGCCTTGAGAAACGCCCCGATGGACGCCTTCAGGTCGGCTACGCTGAGAAAGACGCCGCGGCGGATGGCCTGGTTGTCCAGGCGGCCGAACCACCCCTCGACGAGATTCAGCCAACTGGAACTCGTGGGTACGAAGTGGGACACGAATCGAGGATTCCGTTTCAGCCAGGCCCTCACTTTCGTGTGCTTGTGCGTCCCGTAATTGTCCATGACCAGATGCAACGGGACATCGCCGGGGAATTCGGTGTTGAGTCGACGCAGGAATCTCAGAAACTCCTGGTGCCGATGTCTCTCATGGCATTCGCCGACGGCTTTGCCCTGTAATGTGTCCAGCGCGGCGAACAGGGTAGTCGTGCCGTTGCGTTTGCAATCGTGGGTCATCGCGCCGCATCGCCCCTTCTTGATGGGTAACCCGGGCTGCGTTCGATCCAAGGCCTGAATCTGGCTCTTCTCGTCCACGCAGAGTATGATCGCCTGTTGCGGGGGATTCAGATACAGCCCCACCACATCGGTCATCTTTTCCAGAAACTTCGGATCGCGCGAAAGCTCAAAGGTCTCCGTGCGATGGGGCTGTAGATTGTGGGCGCGCCAGATATTGTTGACAGTGGATTTGCTGACGCCTTGACTCTGCGCCATGGTCCGGCAACTCCAGCGCGTCATCCCCGCCGGTTTGGTTTGCAGGGTGGCCTCCACGATAGCGGCAATCTTGTCGATTCGAATCACGGGCTTTCGTCCCCTGCCGGGAGCGATGTCCCACAGACCGTCCAGCCCTTCGTCACCAAAGCGTTTTCGCCACAGAATCACCGTGTTTCGATTCACCGAAAGGCGCTTCGCAATGGTGACATCGGACTCGCCTGCAGCGGCGCCCAGAACGATACGGCACCGTAGAGCCACCTGCTGTGGAGTGCCGTGCGCCATGGTCCACTGGTGGAGTTTCTCCCGCTCCGCTTCGGAAAGCTGACACGACTTACCCACGCCTCAAGGATAACTCGAATCAGGGCCGCCTGTCTAGTTATTTGTTGGACACAACACTAGAAGTTCTGCTCGTCGGCCGACGGTCCGTACATGGCCGGCACGGGGATATCGTTGAGGCGCAGGTAGACCGAAAGCTGGCCGCGGTGGTGCACCGAATGATTGAACACGAACGTGCGCAGCACAGCCACCTTCGGCATCGTGAAGAATGTCTGCTCGCCGGATTTGAGCGACCAAGGCTGCATCAACTGGGCGTCCTCCGCAGTGGCCAGCGCAGCGCGAGCGCTGGCCACAGACTTATCGAACATCTCCAGCAGTTCGGCGCGCGAAGCGGCAATCTTGCGCTGCGAGGGATCGTAGCTGGCCAGATCGATGGAGTCCTTGCTGATAGTCTCCGGCGTCCAGTTCGTCAACTCGCAAAGATGAGTGGCCAGCGAGGCCATGTCCATCGACTTCGGGTGGGGCTTGAAGCTGAATTTGTCGTCGGGGATCCGCTCGAGCAGGCGGCGGGTGGTCGCTGTTTCCCGATCGAACTCGGGCAGTAGCGCGTCTCGAATCAACATAGCTGGTGTTTTCCTTTCCCGTCTATATTCGCTTTTTCTTCGCCATCCGTCAAGTAAATTCTGAATGAATTTATCCGCGGGCGACGGCGCGGGCAATCTCGAGTGTGCGATCGATTTCGGCGGGGCTGTTGAAGATGTGAGTGCACTGGCGGACGCCGTTGCCGAGCGAGCGCGGGCGCAGGCGGCCGCGGTTCCACATTTCGTCCTGTAGCTTCGGACCGGTGACGCCGTCGATGGAATAGACGGTCATTCCCGCGCACATGGCGGGATCCTCGGGGGAGTAGATAGTCACCTTGGGGATTTCGCGCAGGCCGGCGCGCAGGCGGTCGCCGAGTTCCTTGACGCGCTGCTGGACGCGGGCCGGGCCGATGGCGAAGTGAAAGTCGAGTGCGGCTTCGGCGCCCACCAGCAGCGACAGGCTGCCGGTGCCGCGCTGCGTCAGGCGGTAGCCATCGTCATCGTGATTGGCCCAGTTGGCGGATGCGAGCGTGGTCCAGACGTCCTTGGCGCAGTCGCGTCGAACATAAAGGAAGCCATTGCCGGCGGGCGCCAGCAGCCATTTGTGGAAACAGGCGACGTAGGCATCGCAGCCGATGTCCCGCACGTCCACCGGAATGTGGCCGAGTGCCTGCGCGCCATCGATGACGGTGAGGATGCCGCGAGCTCTGGCTTCGGCGCAGATCTCCTTCACGGGCACGATGGCGCCGCTGCCGGTGATCACGTGCGAAAGATAGAGCACGCGCGTGCGTGGCGTGAAGGCGCGCCGGACGAGATCGATCAATTCCGCCGGACGGTGGGCGGGGCGGGGCAGTGCGACTTTGACTACCGTGCCGCCGTGACGTTTGGCAGCGGTGAGCCAAGGGCTTTCGCCGCCGGGATGCTCCTGGTCGCTCATCAGGATCTCCGCGCCGGCCGGCAGATCCAGGCCGGCCGCAATGTAGCTATTGGCGCAGGTGACGTTTTCGGTGAGCGCGATCTCTTTCCAATCCGCGTTGACCAGGCGCGCGGCCTTGGTGCGCAGCGCCTCCATGGGGTCATAGCCGCCGATCCAGTTGGGGCCGCGGTAATCCCAGTCGGCGATGTCGATGGCCATCCGGCGCAGGTGTTCGACGGTCCGCTCGAGGACCACGCGCGGCATGGCGCCGATGGTTCCGTTATTGAAGAAGACCTTGTCGCGGGCCAGCGGAAACTGATCGCGCAGCTTGTCCCAGTAGGCCGGGTCGGCGGCGTTGGGCAGCGGTGGCGCGCCGGCATCTTCGGCCGAGGCAACGCCGGGCAGCCACGGCGAGGCCAGCGCGGAGGCCGAGACCGATTGCAGGAACTGTCGGCGGTGGGGCATGGTTTTTTTGAGCGTATGCCCGGCACTGTGAGGGTGTCAAGCATCGCTGGCAACCGATCCGCAGGGGGCGTATAATCGGAGCAGTTGGGGCGTGCTCCGTGCGCCCCGTGCTACCTTCCCGAAAGCCACTCGCGTGCCCGGCCTGATAAATGTCGAGCGCCACTCCGCCGTCAGCAGGATCTTGAAGAAGCTGGAGTACCGTTTGCTGCGGAGTGGCGAAAAACTGCGGCAAGCCGGCGCCGGCAAGCTAGAGCATGCCCTATCCGGAGGATGCGGTATCCTATCGATAGTAGCGCTATGGTCCGAACCCCAACATAAAGGGGTGGGAGCACTTTACTTTGGTGCCGAACGGGTTTAGTATGGTTACACTCCCCCGATCGCGAGCGAGGTTAAAGCTTTGCTGAAACTAAAACGCGTCGAACTACAGGGTTTCAAGTCCTTTTGCGAGCGCACCGAGCTCCGTTTCAATGGAGCCGGCATCGCCGGCATCGTCGGGCCCAACGGGTGCGGCAAGTCGAACATTTCCGATGCCATCAGTTGGGTGCTGGGCGAACAGTCGGCCAAGAGCCTGCGCGGTACGCGAATGGAAGACGTGATTTTTGCCGGTACGCGCGATCGCAAACCGCTGGGCATGGCCTACGTGACCATGACCCTGGTGGACCCGGAACATTACACCGGACATGACGCCCACAAACTGCAGGCTGTGGAAGAAGGCGGGGCCAAGAAACGCGGCGAGATCACCATCACGCGGCGGTTGTTCCGGAGCGGGGACAGCGAGTACCTGATCGACGGGCGGGCGGCGCGGCTGCGCGATATTCAGGACCTGTTCATGGGCACCGGCCTGGGGCCGGAAAGCTACGCCATCATCGAGCAGGGGCGCATCGGGCAGATCTTGAGCTCGAAGCCGCAGGACCGGCGCGGCGTGATCGAAGAAGCGGCGGGCATCACCAAGTTCAAAACGCGGAAGCGGCTGGCGGAGGCCAAGTTGGAAGGCGCCAAGCAGAACCTGTCGCGCGTGTACGACATTTTGGAAGAAGTGACGCGGCAGGCCAATTCGCTCAAGCGGCAGGCGCAGAAGGCCCGGCGGTACGGTGAGTTGAAGATCGAACTGGAGAGCCGGCTGAAGGTGGTGCTATCCGGCAAGTACCGGCTGCTGGAGCGCGATGCGGCCAAGACCGCCATCGATTTGAATCTGGCGGCGGCGGAATTCAGGAGCCTGGGCGGGCAGGTGGCGGAACAGGAACAGGCGCACGAGCGGGCGCAGGCGGGATGCTATGAGCTCGAAGAGCGGTTGACCGCGGCGCGCATGGAGCTTTCCGAAGCCAACGTGGAAGCTGAACGCACGCGCGGCCGGCTGGCCAGCCAGGTGAAAGAGAGCGGCGCCATCGAGGAACGGATAGCACAGGCGGAAAACGAATCCGAGCGGTTAGGGAAGCGGCTGGAACAACTGGATGGCGAGATCGCGGTCCACCAGCGCTGCGTCACGGCACTGGACGAGCAGATTACCGAGGCGCGTGCCCGGTTGCTTGGCATCAACCAGCAGCGCGACGCTTTGCAGGCCCGGCTGCGCGAGCGCGAAGGCGCCATCGAAGCCGGCCGGCAGGCCATCCTGCGGCTGCTCGGCGAGGCGTCGCACCTGCGGAATCAACTGGCGCAGATGGAGGAGTATCTCGCCAGCATCGAGCGCGAAACCACACGTTCGATGAAGGAAGAGCAGGTGGCGGCGGCCGAAATCGAGCGTTTGGAAGCGGCGCGTCATCAACTCGCCGAAACCGTGGCGGCGCGCCAGCTCGAATTGGAAGCGGTCACCGGCGAGCGGCGCCGCACGGAAGAAGATCTCGCCGCCCGCCGACAGGCGGCCGCCGAACTGCGGCAGGCCATCGACCACGAGAAGACCGAAGTATCGCGGATTCGCGCGCGCAAGGAATCGCTGGAGCAGGTGCTGGCGCACCGCAGCTACACTACCGAATCGGTGAAGAAGCTGTTCGCGTCGCTCGAAACCGGCAGGGCCGGCGACCTGAAGCCGGCCGGCGTGCTGGCCGACTACGTGGAAGTAGACCCGCAGTATGAAAAGCCGGCGGAGGAGTTTCTCCACGACGAGCTGGAATACGTGGTGGTGGAAAGCTGGCAGCAGGCCGAGCGGGGGCTGGACTTCATCCGCGCCGAGCTGAGCGGCCGCGCCACGTTTCTGGTGCATCCGGAGCCGAACGGCAACGGCAAGGCGCGCTTGCCGGAGCCGGCCATCGGCCCGGAAACCGGTATCGCGGCGCGCTTGAGCGATTCGCTGCGGCTCACCAACGGATTTCGCGATCGCGCCGCGGATCTGCTGCCGCGTGTTTCACTGTGCTTCGTGGCCGAGGACCGCGGCGCGGCGCAGCGGCTCTCGATGGCCTATCCGCACCTCTATTTTCTGCTTCCCGATGGCGTCTGCTACCACGGCCACACGGTGACCGGCGGTAAGAAAACCGGCGCCGGACCGCTGGCCATGAAGCGCGAAGCGCGCGAGCTCGCGGTCGCGGTGGGCGAGCGGCAGACGGCGCTCGACGACCAGGTGGCGCGCCTCGACGCGATCAGCCGGGAGATCCTCGGCCTGGAGGCCGAGGTGGAACGGCTGCGCAGTCTGCAACAGGCGCGCGAAAAGGATCGCGTGGCGCTCGATCACGACGTGCGCAAACTGGCCGAGGATCTCTCGCGCGCCAATTCGAAGGTCTCGGTGGCGCGCCTCGAGTTGGAGCGGCTGCGCCGCGACGCGGAGAAATCCGCCGGCGACCGCGAGCGCAACCGCGCCGCGGTGGAAGAGAAGGACCGCCAGCGCGCGGCTCGCGAAGAGGCGCTCGAGGCGGAGCGGCAGGAAGCCGAGAAGCTGGAAGCGGAAGCGGCGGCCATCGGCGAAGAGCACGCGGCCACGCGCGCCGATCTAGCCGGATTGGAGGAGCGCCACCGCGGCGAGCGCAGCGCCATGGGACGGCTTGAGCAGCAGTTCCAGGAGACCACCAACCGGCGCAACGCGACGGCGGCGGAAATCGAGCGGCTGGGTGAGCAGCGTGCATGCCTCTTGGCGGACAACATCGAGCTCGACCGGCGCGGCGCCGAGTTGGCGGCCGAAATCTCCCGCGTGGAAGCCGCCGTCAATGAGATGGCGGTCGAAGACGCGGCCGCGCGCGAGGCGCTGCGCGCCGGAGAAGAAGAGCTGAAGACCCTGCGCCAGGCCGTGCAGGAGAGCCAGGAACGGCGTGCGCAGATCGAAGTCGAGCTGGTACGCAAACAGGCGGAGCTGAAGTATCTGGACGAGACCAGCCGCAAGGAGTTGAATTGCGCGGTGGAGGACTTGGCTCCGGCCGACGATCCGGTTCCGGACGCCGACTCGATCGCCGCCGCCGAGCAGGGCGCCAATGAGATTCGCCAGCGCATCGAGGGGCTGGGCGCGGTGAATCCGGCCGCCATGGAAGAGTTCCAGGAGGCGCAGCAGCGGCAGGAGTTCCTGAGCGTGCAGCGCCAGGACCTGCTCGATTCCATCCGCGACACCGAGAAAGCGATTCAGGAGATCGACCAGGTCTCGCGGCAGAAGTTCGCCGAGGCGTTCGAGGCCATCAACGCCAATTTCCGCGGCATGTTCCAGTCGCTGTTCGGCGGGGGCACCGGCGAAATGCGCCTCACCGACCAGGAGAACCTCGCCGAATCGGGCATCGACATCGTTTGCTCGCCGCCGGGCAAACGGCTGCAAAATGTGCTGCTGCTATCGGGCGGCGAAAAGGCGCTGGCCGCGGTGGCGCTGCTGATGGCCATTTTCCGCTACCAGCCGAGCCCATTCTGCGTGCTGGACGAAGTGGACGCGCCGCTCGACGAGGCCAACATCGGCAGGCTCACGTTGCTGCTGAAAGAGATGTCGCTCGAAACGCAGTTCGTGGTGATCACGCACTCCAAGCGCACCATGGAAGCCGCCGAGGCGCTCTACGGCGTGACCATGCAGGAGCCCGGCGTCTCGCGCCTGGTGGCCGTGCGCTTCGGCCCCGCCGAAGCGGCAGCGTAAGGGAGGTTATCGCCGCCGACCGCTCCCTATGGTAGGGCATGCTTTAGCTTGCCAACGCCCGCTTGCGGGCGCGCTTCTTCGCAGATCATAGGCACCGGTTGTCACAGCACTTATCGAACGAGCTCTCCGGAGCCAAATCCACCCGCGATGGTTCGCCTATCTAACTGGTGGATCCCATCCTCTCGCCGTGCAGTGGACCGACTTGGCGGCTCCGGCTGCGATGTTCAGCGAGGCAGTGCAGCTCATGTCCTTGCCGGCCTGGTCTTTGCCTCTCACGTTTACGCTGTGCTGGCCGGGCGAGAGCACAAACGTAAACGGTGTCGGCCGGCTCATTTGCCGGTTGTCAATGGCCACGGTGGCGCCGGGCGGCGTGGAATCGACGGTCAGCCTGCCTGGCTTCTGGGGCATCTGCGACCGCAATAGCCCGGGGAACAGGAAGAGGCAGCACAGCGCCAGTTCCAGCACTGGGAGCAGCCGTTGCGTTTTCATGTTAGTCCGCCTTGCCTAGGTCTTGCATCACAAAGTCAGCGAAAAAGAAAACACCTAATAGCAATGTATAAAAATGCGCGGTCTTCGGCAATTGAACCAGGTCGATGTCGAGCGTCCCGACCGAGTTCAGGAGCACAAATTCGACGTTCTGGTAGGAGATATACCCGAAGTAAAGGGAGAGGCCGACAAAAACCGCACTGAGGACGGCGGGCCACATTTCCCGCAGCCGATAGTGCTCTCGGGGCTTGCTGGTCAGCAGGAAACCCATCGCTCCCAAGAGTCCAGTGCCTAGAGTGATCAGCAGATTGTTGATATTCTCATAGGCGTCCACGGCTTTGTCCATCTCCGGCTGGCTATCTGGCGCCGTCGGGTAAGGCCTGCTATTCACATAGTTCGTAACCTGCCACATTACCCCCACCAAGACGATACAGACGATGTAGAAGCCGAGTCTGGCAATTGGCAGGCGTCCGGTCAGTGGTTTCGCTGTCATTCAATCGGTCCTGAGTGCCCAAGGCCCGAAGGCGCACCTTCCGGCTTTTGGCGAGTATAACCGAACTTGCGTGGAGCGTCAATCGAATTGATACTCGAACACTATGGCGCGGTGCGTCCGAGATGCCATAAGTTATTGCGAAGAACAGTGGGGCAGGCGCTTTCGCCTGCCAACCTCGAATGTTCCACCGCAGATAGCTTCCCCACGCTCAGACGCGCCGGGTTATTGTGGCGGCAGCGTGATGGAAACGTGGCGCTCGCGGTTCAACTGCTGGGTGAGGGCGCGGTCGATCGAGCTCAGGTCCACCTGCTTTTCCTGGCGATCCAGCGTGACGTAGTGCAGCCTCTGGTCCGCGATCCAATAGGAAGCCGCCGCCTGAATTCCGCCGTCCTTCTGCGCGAACAGGTAAATGGGTGAGGAATTCGCGGCGCTTCCACCGGCAGCCGCCGTCTCCTGCCCGTACTCGTCATAAGTGTGGGTTACAGAATGCGCCGCGCCGCCGTAAGTGCCAGACGTGGCTGCTTGCCCGTAAGGGTCACCCTGCGCCGGAGCGTAAGTTGCCGCGGGGGCGGGTGTGTATGCATAAGCCGGATCGCTGTAAGTGTCCGGATAATAGTAATCATACGGATAATAGTTGTAATATCCGTTGTAATAACCGGGCCAAGACGAGAAACCGAAGCCGTACCAGGGATAACCCCAGCCGTAATATGGCCAGTAGCCTCCGCGATACCCGTAGCCCCGGTAACCGTAGCCATAGCCTCGAAGGCCGCCATAGCCGATGCCGCCGCGGTATCCCGAGCCGACCGCTCCGCCGCGCACTGCTCCGTAACTGCCACCGTGAAAACCACTCGACACGGCGCCGCGGCTGCCGCCTCCCATCGAAGCATGCGATCCGCCGCCATGTCCGCCGCCGTGTTGCGCCATGGCGCACCACGCCAGCAATGTGAACGAAAGGGTAATCCTGAATAGGGCCCTCATCCGAGTACTCCTCTACCTTGAAGCTTACCGCCGGCAGGCGACACGCGCAAGCGATCCCCGTTGCCATTAGGAATCAATACGATACGACTCGGGCGGATGGCGAAGCCAAAACCGCTCCGCCGCGGCGATAACAGCCGCCGCGCAAGCGCCCGCCCGGAAGTCCGCGGCGAAACGATAGCGGCACGAAAAGCAACCCGACGTGGCTCGCAAAGAACCGGCGGCAAGACCGCCGGCGTTGCGGCCAGTCTCGCGCCCGATCCGCCCGGCGATCCTCGGATTGGCGTTATGATGAGCTTGGGACATGGCGCTGATCGCGGTTTCTGGGCATCCGGGGTGCAGGTTTGAGGAGGTTGCGCGCATCACCGCGCAACGGCTGGGTTTCGAGCTGCTCACGCAGGCGCGGCTGGAAGCTCTGGCCGCGGAGGAATTCGGCGCCGAAACCCGCATTCCCGATAAGGCCTGGGCGAGCCTGGCCACTTCGGTCCTGGCGCGCCTGGCTACCGCCCATCACATTGTTTACTGCGCGGCCGGCGGCGAACTCCAGTCGCGCCACTTCCCCGGCATGTTGCGGGTCCACGTGGTGGCCCCGGAAAATGTGCGCATCGGCAACATCATGCTGGATTGCCGCCTGGAGCGCGCCGCCGCCCGCCAGCGCCTGCTGGAGCTCGAAGCCGCCGACCGCGCCGCCCGCAAAGCCCGGTTTGGCAAAACCCGCGCCACCGCCGATCTCTTCGACCTCCTGCTGAATGCCGAAACCGTCAGCGGCGAACAAATGGCCGAACTGATCGACCGCGCAGCCGCCACGCTGGCGCTGACCGAACGCGGGTTCCTCTCCGCCGCCGCCGAAGCCCAACTCCAGTTCCAGATGCGGCTGCGGCTTGCCCGCTATGGCATCGTGCCGCCCGACAAAATCACGATTCGCAAGAAAATCTTCGCCAACCCGAGCGAGGAAATGTTCGCCAACCTGCTCGACTTTTACCGGATCGCCTGGGAATACGAGCCGCGCAGCTTTCCCGTCCAGTACGACCGCGACGCTCGCCCGATCGAATCGTTTACGCCGGACTTCTATCTGCCGGAATTCGACTTATACGTGGAACTAACCACCATGAAGCAGTCTCTGGTAACTCGCAAGAACCGGAAGGTCCGTCTGTTGCGCGAACTTTATCCCCACTTGAACATCCAGGTGTTTTATCAGAAGGATTTTGAGAACCTCATTTTTAAGTACGGCCTTGCCCAGCGCCCGGTGATCGCATGAGCGCCCCCTTGCCGCCCGGCATTGAACGGGTCCTGTTTACCGAAGAGGAGATCGCGCAGCGCATCGGCGAACTGGGCGCCCGCATTTCGCGCGACTACGCAGGCAAGACCCTGAAACTGGTCGGCGTTCTCAAAGGCTCGGTCTTTTTTCTCACCGCCCTCGCCCGTGCCATCGAAGTTCCGGTCAAGATGGACTTCCTGGGCATCTCCAGCTTCTCCAACCGCAGCGGCGCTCCCGGCGTAGTGCGCATCGCCAAGGACCTGGACGACAGCATCGAAGGCGAGGACGTACTGCTGATCGAGGATATCGTCGATACCGGCTTCACGCTCCGCTACCTCATGCAGAACCTGGCCGGCCGCGCGCCCAATTCGCTCGCCGTTTGCACCTTCCTCGATAGAACCAGCCGCCGCATCGTGCAGGTGCCCGTCGATTACCGCTGTTTCGAGATTCCGGACCGCTTCGTGGTGGGATTCGGCCTGGATTCCCAACAGCTTTACCGCAACTTGGGCTATGTGGCCGTGATGAAACACGAAAAAACAGCTTGACCGAGGGCGCCATGCCCCTTGCCTGAACAGTCCTGGAACCGCCCGCCTTTGCGGGTATCGTGCTCTCCTCTCTCAAAAAACACCTGAGAATTCCACTTTCGCGGCTCACCACTTAGCCGGACATCAAGGGAAAAGTGTTAATTCACCCAATGGAAACGCTTTCCGGGTGCGCTGTCCCCAATTTTGTCACCCGGTTTTAGTAATTCCGGGATAAAATGAAAAAAGTTCAGAAAGGCAAGTGTGCACCAATGAGGTCTCGGATACTCTTCATTTCCGGGCGTCATGACGATGCCCGCCAACTTTCGCGGATGCTGGGATCTCTTCCCGTTGCCCTGGAGCACGTCGAAAATTACCAGCAGGCACGCACCCTGCTTCAGCAGTGCGACTATGATGTCCTGTTGACCGAAGCCATTCTACCCGATGCGGGCTGGCTGGATGTTTTGCAGTTGGCTCGAGAGCTCCCAGGCGACCCGGAGGTGATCGTCACCGATCCCCACGCCGACGCCCGATTCTGGGCCGAAGCCCTCAACCTGGGCGCCTACGATTTGCTGTCGCAACCGTTCTACGCGCCCGAGGTGCGGCGCATCTTGTACAACGCTTGTTCGCGGCCGGAATACCAGCGATATCCCGCCGCCGTGTAGCCTCCTGCCCAGTCCGCTGTGTTTCATTGACGGGGACGGTGGGCCCGGATGGACCAGAAAAACCCGCGGATGCGGCCGTCCAACCCCACCACCCGTTACCCCTTAGTTCCAATAGTACCCTCCCATACCTGCCAACCGGACTCGAAGACTTCATCTAGATAACTGCCGAATAATCAGCTATTTAGACCTCATTGGCCGAAGCCAACCACGACTTCCGGACCTTTTTTTCGCTTCTCGCCTTCTGATTGCGGGTATTTGTTAATTGACATTTTGGGGGCTTGCTAGTATCCTCAGGACTTGCAGAACTATGCTTTTATTGGTGCGGCTTAGTCTGCGTGCGCCTGTGATGTTGATTCTGACCATACATCTTCGGAGGATGGAATGCTCAGACGTCTATTGATTATACTAATCTTGGTCGTCGGTCTACCTGGCTTGGCCTTAGCCGCCGAACTTGCGACTTGGGCCGAGATCAGCACCGAGGGCAACGATTTTATACTTACGGAGAACGCCAGCTCCGAGTCGTGGACCGCGACGACGAGCATCACCTTCAACTTCAGCACGCTCCTGGACACTGGGGTCCCTCAAGGCACGGACGCCACGCTAACTTTGAACGCATCGACCACTGGGGACGCCTATAACAATGGCGGCCCGGGTGGCACGGATGGTGAGTCCGGGTTCACCGGAACCTTCACGATCATCAGTTCGTGGGGCACCAATCTCCTGTCTGGAAACTTCTCGTTCGGTTCGCTAAGCGGCACCGACGGCGGGAACGCAATGACGTTTCAGTCCGCCGACTCTTCGTACCATCTTACTGCGGTCACCTTCACTTCCGACTATCTCAATTTCAATTACTATACAGAGACCTTGGCATTGTCGTGGAGTATGTCGAATCTCAAACCGGTATTGTCTATTACTGATGACTTCCTGACGTCTAACAACAGTGCCGGTAGCGGCAACTTCTCCGCCGATCCGCTGCCCCCTGTGGTTGCTGAACCCGAAACGCTGTTGCTGAGCGGCGCAGCGCTCCTGAGCATCGGCCTCTTCCTCCGGAAACAGAAGCTCCGAACGGTTCGCTGATTACCCCGCCAAAGCAGCCCTGCATCCTCCCGGCTAGCGCCTCGCAGCCCCGGCACGCCATCTTGCGACGCTACGTCTGTCGAACCGTTCCCTTCGCCTTCGCGTGCCGAATCCCGCGTCGGTGCAGTTCAATGGCGCCCGAAGTGCCTCGGCATGCTGGGCGGGCGGAAGGCGGGGCGCGGAGCGCGCGGCGCCGCATGGAACCCAGGCGTGTGCGGCTCTTCCGCGCCGCCATGGCCGAAGTGACGCGCGCTATGATCGGCGTTCGGGTCGTGAGATCCCGGCGAGGAATACGGTGAATTGCGGTAAGAGCCGCTCTTCGAGGCGTACTCGGAATCGCGGAACCCGCCGCTCTTGGCATAGCTGGAGCCGGCGTATCGGTCCTGCGTAGCCGTGCCCTGCGAACCGTACCGCGGTGCGCCGGCCGCTTCATCGCGGCCATAATAGGTCCGGCCGCTGCGCCACGAGTCGTGGTAGCCTTCCCAATCGTAACGCTCGATGGGCCGGTAGGAGCGGTTGAAAAGCAGGTCGCGCATGAGCGCGTACTGGCCATAGAAGACCCAGAAATCGCGCCCGTCGCGATGGTCCCAATAGCCGTATTGATTGGACGCCTGGCCGGGCGGCGCCATGTAAGCGAAGCCGGCGGGCTGCGCCACGCGATCGGCTTCGGAATCGAACTTGCCGGCGGGCTTGTGTTCGATGGCCATGCCCAGGTCGTTGCGCATGGCATCGTAGGCGCCGCTGGAAACATCCACCCACGCTTCGTCGGACGTGCTGGCGCCGGGCTTGGCGGCTGCATCGTCCACGCGCGTCTTGACGGTGCGGATCTCCTGGTCGTAGTGGCGCGCACTGCCGGTGCCGCGCACTTCCATGTCGACCAGAATCTTGTCCCACGAGTAATAAAGCTCCCCGTCGAGCGTGCGGACATCCTCGGCCTGGTGCGGCAGACCGGTGGCGGCGTTGTGCAATGCGTCTTGCGCGACCACCAGCGCGGCAAAATCCAGGTGCGCGAAATCGGCGGCGGCCGCTTGCTGGCGCTCTTCGGCGCTCGATTGCCACAGGTTCTCGCTCTTCGCGACGGCGCCGTGGAGTCCGGCGATGCATGCGTCCAGATCCGGCTTCTTTTCGGGCCAATCGGTCTCGCCCTTCGCGACTGCGGCCTCGAGCGGCGCCAGGTCGAAAGCGTGTACTGCCTGGTAATCCCGGCTCATCTGCTCGAGCCGCTGCGGCAGCTCCTGCTTCAGCTCGATCCAATGGGCCGCGTCTTTCCGAATGTCGGTGGCCGAGCTCACCGCCGAGGCGCGCACGCCGCGCTCCTCGGACAGCAGCGATTCTACCTTCTGCCGGTCTTGCCGCCGATTCTGCTTTTCGAGCGCCGACAGCTCGTCCATGTCGCGCTGCGCGTCGCCGAGCCGCGACTCCGATAGCGCCAGCCCGGCGGGCCACTGGATGGCGGCGGGGATGGCGTGGAACAGCGCGCGATCCGACGCGACCTCGCCGGTCACTTCGGACTTGGCTTGGGCGACCTGCTGTTGGGCGCTCTCCAGCGCGGTGCGTTCGCCGTCGATTTGTTGGCGCAGATTGCGCGGCAGGTTGTCGAAACCGGCGGTGAGCACTACGCCGATCGATACTGTCAGCAATACCGCGAGGAATTTGAGTCCGGATCGAGTCATCGAATGCCGCCACCTTTCCCAATGCGGCTGGGTGTCCGTTTCGTAATTAACCGCTCCCTATGGTCGCGGCTCCGATAGGTCAGCCCTTGGTTCCCCGGTAAATCGTCACGTCGGCGGCGGGGATTCCCCTGTAACGCGTGACGGCGAACGGCTCGGCCTGCTCCTTGCGGATGGCGAGGATGCCCGTGCCACACTGCTCCCGATATTCCCAACAGTAGAATCCCACCGGCTGGGGCTGATCGCTGCGTGTCGATTGGACCTCGCGGCTCATCCTGTACATCCAGACCTTGCCATCGAAATCGAAGTCGTCGCCGGTGTTTTGGCGCTCGTCCATTTGCGCGAGGTCTTCTTCGCTCAGGCCCAAGTCTTCGAGCGTCGGCTGGCGCGCCTCGGTCGAGATGCTGACAGCCCCGTCCGCGCTCGCGTCCACCCGCATCGCCACCCGCCGCTCCTTGTAGGGGCCGCTCAACTCGAACCAGTTGTGCGCGCCGGCTTGAAACCACGTGCAGCGGTCGGAGGTGAAATCGAGGTCGGTCATGTTGTCGCCCGCGCCGGCGATCGAAATCACGTCCCCTGCGCGCGCTTGCGTGGGCTTCAAATTGGCCAGGTCTTCCACCGGCGCCGCAGTGGGCGCGGGGGCGTGAGGTGTTTTGAAAAGTTTCATCAGCACCACCACCAGCAAGGCAACCAGAACGCCGGTCAGCGTGAATGTGATCGGGCCCATCCCGGTTTACGCCTTGGCTTTCTCGCCTGCCTGCGCGCCGGTTGCGACCGGCGGGCTGCCGCTGCCCAGTTCCTTGGGGATGTAAGGCGGCGCAGGCGCTTTGGCGGCTTGCCGTTCCGCTTTGAGCGCGGCCAAGTCGGCGTCCACCCCGTGGCCGCTCAGCTCGGCGAACTGCTTTTCCAAATCTTCGTCCTTGCCGGTCGAGGCCAGTTCGTCGAACGCCTTGGCGGTGGCCTCTTCCTTGGAGACCGTGTCCTCGAAGCGGTTGAGCTGGGCGAAAGCGTTATCGGCGCTGCCCACGCCGGCCATGGCCTCGGCCACTTTGCGCTGCGCCAAAGCCGCGTTCTTGCGCGCCACCAGCGTGGTAGCGGTTCGCTCGCCTTCGTCGATCTTGCTCTTCAGCTCGCCGACCTGGCTCTTCAGCTTTTCGCTGGTCTGGTGCGCCGCATCCACGGCCTGCTGCATGGACGCAACCTGGCGGTCGCATTCGGCCTTCTTGGCCAGCGCTTTCTTGGCCAGGTCTTCGTTGCCGGCGTCCAGCGCCTGGCCCGCCCGGTCTTTCCAATCCTGCGACTGCCGCACGTACTTCTGGTATTCGGCGTCCAGGCGGTTGTAGTTGCTCATGGCCACGGCCGAAGCGCGCACCACGTTGTTCAACTCGTTCCGCATGTCCGCCACGGTCTGATTCACGGTGGCTTCGAACGTGGCGTCCTCAAGGGCATCGGCGCCCGCATTGGCCTGGCCGCGCGCCACGCGGCCCAGTCTCGACATGAAATCGCCTAAGAATGGCATCGTGTTCCTCGCTTACGAACTCAAACCGCTCAAAAGCTGGCGGGCTGTCATCACATCCACCAGCAGGAAATGGACGCAGGAGAGAACTTCGTCCTCGTCCTCCGGTCCCCAGTCCAGCAGTTTGCAGAAGTTGTTCAGGGTCACGGCCAGCTTGCCGTCGCCCGCGTCATAAAGCTGGAAATAGGAGGTGGAAATGCCGTTGCCGGCAGCCAGCATGCTCGCCATGATTTCCGGCGTGATGGCCGCCTTGGGCGCCACCGTGCATACCAGCGACAGGAACAGGATGTCGCCCTGTAGCACCGCGCGCGCGGTGACTCCGCTTTCGACCTCCCGGATGGTCAATGTATCTGGTGCTGGCTCGGAGACTTCGTAACCTTTCTCCGCCAGAAGTGCGTGGATTGGGCCCAGAAGCGGGCTGGTTGTGGCTGTCATAAGATCTCGCAAGTAATACGCGCGCGCGACCGCCAAAGTTCCGTCGGCCCGAAGCGCCGCGCAACCTATTGTACGCCGGGATGGTGGGGCAGGCGCTTCCGCCGGCGCTTCCGCCTGCCAACCTTCCCATCGCATTTCGGGTGGGTTAGGATGCAGAGGCGGCAGCGTGCCCGAGCGTGCCCGGCCCCCAACGGAAACGGTGAATTCGATTACAATGGCATCAGCCCTGAAGAATCCGCCGCTTGATCCCGGTGGGGCGCGAGTTCTCGCGCGGCGGGAGGGCGACCGACGAAACCATGCGCAAGGTGCCACTCACGGAATCGCTGCGGATCATCGGCCGCGGCACGCGCAACTGGGTGAGCGACCGCCCGCTGGTGGTGTCCTTCGAGGTGACCGACGCCTGCACGTGCTATTGCAAGCATTGCGACCATGGCGGTCCGCGCGACGAAACGCGCAACCTGCGGCCCTCCGACTATCCCCGTTACATGGAGGCGTTGCAGCCGTGCGTGGTGCAGGTTTCGGGCGGCGAACCGCTGATGCGGCCGGACCTGACTGAAATTGTGCGCAACATCCAGTGCGGCCACGGCCTGCCGTACACAATTCTGGTCTCCAACTGGTCGCTGATGACCGAGCAGCGCTATCTGGAACTGCGCGAGGCGGGCATCGACCAGTTTTCGGTAAGCCTGGATTTTCCCGACGATCGGCACGACCAGTTCCGCGTTCATCCGGGCCTGTACGCGCACCTGGAAGGCCTGATTCCGAAGCTGGCCGCGCTGGGACACGACGACATCGTTCTCAATTCCTGCATCACCAGCGAGAACGTGGGCGAGATCAACGCGATCGCGGACAAGGCCCGCGCCTGGGGCGTCAACCTCTGTTACAGCGCCTACTCGGCGCGGCGAACGGGCTGCCGCGACTACCTGCTGACATCTCCCGAGCAACTGGCGATGCTGAACCGCCAACTCGACCGCGTGGAGCGGCGGCGCGACGAGACCAACTGGATCGTCAACGCTCCAAGCACGCTGGCCGCCACGCGCCGCTATTTCGAACACGCCAGCGCGCCGGGCTGCAAGGCCGGCTTGCGCTTCCTGGTGGTGACGGCGGATGGCGCCCTGCAACCGTGCTCGATGCAGTTCGGCAAGTATAAGCTCGAGGACCGCGCGCGAATGGTGGAAGAGTTCACGCGCCACAACAACTGCGACGAGTGCTACGTCTCGATCCGCTCTTACTTGGATAAGACCTTCCCGCAACTGTTGCGCGAAAACGTGCGCGAGTTCCTTTCGGTGAAAGCGCGGTAGGTTCGACGGAGTGTCCGACAGCCTTTGAGTCTCCGGTGCCGGGCTCAGTCGGGCAGATACCAAGGGATATTGATCACTGTGATCCGCCTCTCGCCTTGGAACAGGAGCAGGGCTTTCAGCACTTCAGAGCGATGGTTATGCAGCAGATTCAGGTACCAGCGGCGCTCCACTAACTCGGGGATCAGTACTGCAATCTGCCGCCGTGGGTGGGTCTTTTCCAGATCGAGCACGTAGTTCAGGATCGGCCGGATCACGAATCGGTAAGGCGATTTGAGAACCACCAGGCCCGGCCCAGCCAAGCCGGCCTGGCGCGAGGGTTGCTCCACCAAATCCTCCCAGTGGCTCGCGAGCGAGTCCGGCTCCTGGTCGCTCACTACGTGCACTGCCAGGATGTCGGGTGAGATCGCCATCGCGAAGCGCAGAGCTTTCTGCGTAATGCGGCTCCAACGGTCGACGGTGATTACAATCAGCGGCGGGGCTATGTCCGCGATGTTCAACCGCGCATCAATATTGACCTCCTCGGCCACATGCTTGTAATGGCGCTTTACCACTCGCATCATCGTGATGAGCCCGGGAATCAAGAGGAGCGTAATCCAAGCGCCTTCGGTGAACTTGGCGATCAGTACGACGATCACCGTGAGCCCCGTCGCCAAGGCTCCCACTCCGTTCACGAGCATGCTTTTGTTCGAGCCAGGGCCTCCCACGCGCTTCCAGTGCATCACCATGCCGGCCTGGGAGAGTGTGAAGGCCAGGAATGCGCCCACCGCATAGAGTGGAATCAGGTGGTCGGTAACTCCGCCGAATACGATCAGCAGCGCGCCGGCCAACAGCGCCAGCGCGTAGACCCCCTGGGTATAAACCAGCCGGCGGCCGCGGATCGCCAGGCCATGCGGCAGGAAACCGTTCTCCGCAATGGCCCGGGACAGGCGCGGAAAGTCGGCGAAGGCCGTGTTCGCCGACAACGCCAGAACCACCAGAATCGACCCAATGCTCACGCCATAGAAGACGCCGTTTCCGGTGATGGCGGCAAGCAACTGTGAGAGCACGCTTCGATAGCCCACCTCGCCGGGAAGCGTAGCCGCGACGCCATACACCTTCGAAAGGAATGCGATGCCGGCCAGCATCACCATGAGAATTCCGATTACCAGGGTAAGGGTGAAACGGGCCGTGACGCAGGCCGGTTCCTTGAAAGCCATCACGCCGTTGCTGACGGCTTCCACGCCGGTCATCGCCGTGCAGCCGCTGGCGAAGGCTCGTAGCAGCAGCCAAATGCCCAGAGCTTCGGTGGCGCCGCTCAGGTGGGGCGGTGCGACCACGGGGACGGGATGTCCGCCGGCCAGCAGCGTTTTAATGACGCCCAGCGCAATCATCGCCAGCAGGCAGAAGATGAACAGATATGTCGGAGCAAGGAAGATGCCGCCGGTGGCGCTGACGCCCCGCAGATTCACCAGCGTTACTACGATCAGAATCGCCAGGCATAAAGCCAGCGTGTGTTTCTCCAGCGAGGGCACGGCGGAAATCAGGGCGCCCACGCCAGCCGAAATGCCCACGGCTGCCGTCAGGACGTAATCCACCATCAGCGAGGCGGCGGCCAATAGTCCGGCCCACACACCCAGGTTTTCGCTGGCAACTGTGTACGATCCGCCGCCCTGCGGATACGCCATGATGGTCTGGCGGTAGGAGAAATATACGATGCCGAGCAGGATGATGATACTGATGCTGATGGGGACTATGTAAGCCACGCCGGCCATTCCCAGAGGAATCAACAGCGTCAGCGCCGCCTCCGGGCCGTAAGCGGCGGAGCTGAGCGCATCCAGTCCGAAAATGGGAATGCCCTTACCGGGCGCTATCCGTTCGGCCTTCTCTTCCTCAGTCGCAAGCGGGCGGCCCAGCAACAAGTCCGTGAGGCTCATTGGCCTATTCTCCCCCAATGCAAACCATCTTCCATGCGTCCTCGGGGCCCTGCCTCAGTGATGAAAGCCTGCGCCATCCATCGTCGGTGTGAGACCGGGCTGCCCGGCGAACCAATCGAGGTGCCGACGGATGTCGCGCAGCAGCATGTCGGCCAGATCGTGGGTGAAGCCGTTACGCACCACGATGCGCTGCACCACCACGTCCTGCCGCTTGGCAGGCATGCGGTACGCGGGCACCTGCCAGCCGCGGTCGCGGAGCCTGTCCGCCAGATCGTACAGCGACCAGTGCGTCGACTCCTTCAGAGTCCACGCGAACACCGGCAGGTCCCGGCCGTCGCTGAGCAGCTCGAATGGACCGAGCTCGGCGATGTTCTTCGCGAGGCGGACGGCGACGTCCTGACACGCCTGGTGGATGGCGCGATAACCCGACTTGCCGAGCCGGATCAGGTTGTAATACTGAGCCACCACCTGGCTGGCCGGGCGCGAAAAATTGATGGCCAGCGTAGGCATGGTGCCGCCGAGGTAATCCACGTTGAAGATCAGGTCCGGATCGAGATCCGCCGCTTCGCGCCAGACGATCCAGCCCACGCCCGGGTAGACCAACCCATACTTGTGCCCGGACGTGTTGACGGATTTCACGCGCGGCAGCCGAAAATCCCACAACAGGTCGGGCTGGATGAAGGGCGCCACGAAAGCGCCGCTCGCGCCGTCCACGTGGATGGGAATATCCAGGCCCGTTATTTCCTGCAAGAGATCGAGCGCCGCGCTTAACGCGCCGACATTCTCGTATTCGCCGGTGAAGGTGCTGCCCAGCACACTCACCACGCCGATGGTGTTCTCGTCACAGGCCGCCGCGGCGCGTTCCGGATCGGTGACGGAATGATTGCCTTCGAGCGGTACTTGCCTCTCCTCCACGTCCCAATACCGCGCGAACTTGTGCCAGCAAACTTGCGTGTTGGTGCCGAGCACCAGGTTGGGACGATCCACCGGCTTTCCCAGCTTGCGCATCCGTTCGCGCCAGCGCCACTTCAGCGCGAGGCCGCCCAGCATGCACGCTTCGCTGGATCCGATGGTGGATGTGCCCAGCGTGCCAGCGGGATCGGGAGCATGCCACAGATCGGCCAGCATGTGCACGCAACGCATCTCCAGCTCGGCTGTCTGCGGGTACTCGTCCTTGTCGATCATGTTCTTGTCGAATGTCTCGGACATCAGGTGCCGCGCTTCCTGCTCCATCCACGTGCCGCAGAAGGTGGCCAGATTGAAGCGCGAGCTGCCGTCGAGAATCAGTTCGTCGTGGATCAACTGGTAGGCGGTGTCCGGCGGCATGCCGTCCTCGGGCATGGCGTGGCGCGGCGTCGGCCCCAGCAACTGCCGGCGCGCGTACATGGGGCGCAGCACCCGTGTCATCTCGTGTCCCCGCTGGATGCGGTGGATGGTAGCGTCGTCGCTCATCGCTGTGGATGTCCTCCGGACTAACCTATGATAGCCTCTGGGATTGTCTGGTTTTGGTGCTAAGAAGCCCACATCTGGCCCGGCGTGAAAGCTCGACCAGACTGCTTCTCTTCCGTGGTCAGACTCTGCGCCGAAGCCGGTCGATTTGGCGGCGATCGCGCTTCGATGGCTTGCCTTCCCGCAAAGTTTCGAAGTGCGGCATCGATTTGCGCTCCTCTGCCAGCCTTAACCGCAATTCCCGGCTCTCCTCGCTCTCACGATAGAGCGTTTGCGCAACCACCGCCGGGCCGCGCATCTCACTAAGCCCCAGAACCTCCACCCGAAAGTCGCCGGTCGCGTTCTTCACTTGCAACGAGTCGCCGATTCGGACCTCGCGGGCAGGCTTGGCCGGTTGTCCGTTGGACCCAATCCTGCCGAGATCGCATGCTCGCGCCGCGAGCGAACGCGTCTTGAAGAATCGGGCGGCCCAAAGCCACTTGTCCATTCTCACGCTATTTATGATCCCATTCTCCGACGTGGCGCACGCACTCATGCGTGCCGCGTCGGCACTCGTGCCGACGCAGGGCATCGCATGGGCGACTAGGTGTCGAGAAGAGTCTCGACACGGCACCGACGAGTGCGTGCGCCACGTTGTTCACCAGAACTTGGCATGGTTGTTTCCTGACAGGCTCTTAGTAGCCTTGGTGCTTGGCGATGATCTCCTTCATGATTTCGCTGGTGCCGCCGCCGATGGTGTAGAGCCGCATGTCACGCCAGATGCGGCCGATGGGGTATTCCGTGGTATAGCCAAAGCCGCCGAAGACCTGCATGCAATCGTAGGTGACTTTCTGCGCCAGGTCGCACACCACGAGTTTCGCCATCGCCACGGCGCTTTCCGGTTTTTCGTTGCGGTTCAGGAGATCGAGCGCCCGATACGTGAGCCAGCGCGCGGCTTCGATGTTCGCGACGTGCTCGGCGAAGCGGTGCTTCCACACCTGCTTTTCGATCAGAGGAACGCCGAAAGCCTTGCGCTCGCGTGCGTAATCGACCGCCAGCTCGATGGCGCGATCCATGAAGGCCAGCACCAGGAGAGTCAGCGCCACGCGCTCGCCCTGGAAATTGCGCACCACGTAATAGAAGCCGTGGTTGCGCTCGCCCAGGATGTACCGCGCCGGAATCCGGCATTCGTCGAAAAACAAATGCGCCGTATCGGACGCTACGTGACCGACTTTGCTGACGCGGCGGCCCACGCTGAACCCCGCAACGTCGGTCGGAAAGAGCACGATGGAAATGCCCTTGTGCCGGTTTTCTGCGGTGCGCACGGCCAATACGATAAAGTCGGCGATGGCGCCGTTGGTGATCCACAGCTTCTGCCCGTTGACGATCAGGTCGCCGCCGGATTCCCGCGCGCTGCACTGGATCCCGGCCACGTCGGAGCCGCAGCCGGGTTCGCTGATGCCCAGCGCCGCGATGCGGTCCGCGGCGATTGCCGGAGCCAGGAATTCCCGTTTCTGCTCGCTGGTCCCGAGGTGTTCGATCATGGGGATGGTTAGGTCGGCCTGCACCATGAAGCCGATGTTGAGGCTGGGGAAGTCGGTATAGCGCAGTGCATCGTACGCGGCCGCGCTGGCCCACCAGTCCATGCCCGCTCCGCCCCAGTCGGGATCGCTGCGGATGCCGAAGAGCCCCAGCGCTCCGGCCCGGCGGAAGATCTCCTTGGGGTAGTGATGATCCTCTTCCCACTGCTGGGACCGGGGAGCGATCTCGCGTTTACAGAATTCCTTAACCGAGGCGCGGAACAGCTTGTGCTCCTCGTTGAAGTATGGAAATATCGCGCGCGTTTCCAGCGCAGCGTGACTGGCGCTCATTTGTCCCCTCCCTAACCCCTTTCGGCGAGCGGTTCCCAGCCGCTTCGCGTCTTCAACCCAGCGAATCGATGTAACAAAACACCGGCGGCAAGACCGCCCGCGTTACCGGCAAGAACCGTTACGAACGATGTGATGGCCATACGGGCTCGCGCTTTTGCCGGAACGCTTCCACTCCCTCCCGAAAATCGGCGGTCCGCTGCGCCTCCAGTCGGCGCTCGGCCGCCAGCCGGTGAATCTCCTCCGGAGGCAAGCCCTCTGTGTCCCGCAGGAAACCCAGCCCGGCGGCCAGTGCGTCGCTGCTGCCTCGCGCGAGCTGGCTCGCCAACTCCATCGCGCGAGCCGCCAGGCTCTCGGCGGGGACCACTTCATCCGCCATGCCGAGCGCCGCTGCCTCGGCTGCGCCGATGATGCGGCCCGTGATTGCCAGCTCCGCCGCTTTACGCCTGCCGACCGCCGCCGCCACTACCGGGAAAATTGCGTAGGGCCAGAGTCCGATGCGGGTCTCGGTCAGCCCGAACCGGGCACTATCGGCGGCGAGCACGATGTGCGCATTCAATGCCAGGCCGGCGCCGCCGCCGAGAGCGGGCCCTTGAACGGCCGCTACCATCGGCTTAGTCAGGTTGCGGCCGAACGAGAACAGATCCACGTGCAGCGGCGGAAGCGAAGCGGAATCGAGCGCCGCTGGCTCTTTGAGGTCCATGCCGGCGCAGAATGCGGAGCCGGCCGCATCGAGGAGAATGGAACCGGCGGTCGCGTCGGCGTTGGCTTCCTCGAGTGCGCGGTGCAGCGCGGCGCAGAGCTGGGAATCGAGCGCGTTTCGCGCCTCCGGGCGGTTCAGCGTGAGGCGCGCCACGCGCCCCTCGCGCCGCACGATCAGTTTTTCACTCATCGATTTCGATCTCCATCCGCAGCAGCGCCGCGCCGAAAGCTTTTCCCTGCGAATCGATACGCAGCGAAACCGTGCCGCCACCGCCCAGCGCGCCGTGCAACAGGAAGTTGAGCGCGCCCAGGTTCGGCGCTTCGAAGCGCTCGACGGGTCCGACTATACGATCCTTAAAGAACTCGAACACGCGATGCGCGGTCACTTCACGCACCAGGGTTGGGTAGTCCGCGGCGCGCCAGGCGATTACGCCGATATTGACCGTGTCGCCTTTGTCGCCGGAGCGCGTGTGGGCGATTTGTGAGAGCGGCGCCTTCATCCGAAAACCTCGACGCTGGGACGGATCTCCTCGCGGGGAAGCAGCGCTGCCCAATTCCCGATCACTTCGCGTACCTTAGGGCGCCCTTCGCCGCCGTAGCCGGTGGCGCCGGGCGGGCCGCTGAGAACCAGCGGCGCCATTTCCCTGGTAAAGCGGTCCACGGCGCTTCTGTCCTGGCCGCGGACGCCGATCCGCAACTGCACCTCCGGCACGTCGGACGCGGCCGGCGCGGCGTCCCCATGGCACGCGTTCCAGCCAAGGTATTCGGTGTAGATTTCGTCGAAGCGCAGGCCGAGCTTTTCGATCCTGCGTCGCACGATCCGATCGGCGGCCTGGGCCTTGGCGACCGCGTCCGGCGCGGTG